>Ga0181569_10005076_pt1 | contig 10108 bp, 9 predicted proteins | sample 101ome_19_FD_132452 | JGI IMG/M metagenome (GOLD analysis project Ga0181569, IMG submission 132452) | Coastal salt marsh microbial communities from the Groves Creek Marsh, Skidaway Island, Georgia - 101405AT metaG (megahit assembly) | ecosystem: Environmental > Aquatic > Marine > Intertidal zone... | reverse complement strand
GTGTGCCGCACACCTTCACCGAGGTCATCCCGGTTTCGCTGTTCGCGAAGGGCGGGTTTCGTTGGCGTCTCGCGACCCGAGGGTTGGCCCCCGAAGAGTGGCTGCAGTTCGACGATGCGTACAGCACGTATCTTGCCGAGAAGCGCCGAGTGTTGCGCGAGCATCGAGCCGATGCGCTGGCCTTCGTTCCTGGTTCAGAGGAGCCTGCGGCCGAAATCGCCGATCTCGTCGCAGATGAGCTCACCGAGCGGGAACTTCCACTGCCTCCCGATCGTGCTGCACAGCACCCACTCGAATGGTCGGCGCGCGCTGTACAGGAGGACCTCTGTCTCCTCGAGCGCGGTGCAGCGGGGTGGCGGCTGACCGCAGCGGCGGTCTGCTTCCCCACTCGCTGGAGCCCCGCCGACAAGATTGGTCTCGGTCTGCGAGCCGTTCACGATCCGGTCCCTCGCTACGAGGACATTGCCGATACTGTCGACCGATTTTTCGATCGTCTTCGGCCCGGGTCGTTGGTGTGGCGCCCCAATTGGTCACTGGTCGGCGACGATCGCCTACGGCTCCCGGTGGAGGATCGCCAAGCTCCCACCGCTGTGATCGACCCGATCGATGAACTCTGGATGCGGGTCGAACGGCAGACCATCCGACGTCTGGTCGGCCATCCTGATGCCGCAGTCTTCACGATTCGAGTGCACCGGTGGCCACTGATCGACGTGCTGGAGAGCGTCGACGCCGGATTGGGGGAGGAGTTGCGCACCATGCCGACCGACGTTGCCGCATACAAGAACATCGATGAGTGGCGTGGCCATCTCGCCGCAGTGCTCGAGGGCCGCTCCAGCGCAGAGTGAAAGAGGCGCAGCGGTCCAATCCCGTACACTCCTGACAGTCCATGAGCACGCTGCCCGAACCCGACGACGCGACGTTTCAACTCGCCACAGGCGAAGAGCTTGTGCTGCCGAATGATCTCGACAGTGCTGGCGATGCTGCGCCAGGCGCCTCTCAGCGCGCTCCGGGCTTGACCCCGGTCGGTCCGCAACCCGTCCAGCGCCCCTCCTATCGGGATCGACGCACTGCGGGAAAGCTTCGCGCTCGGAAGGTGCGGCGCCTGGTTCGCCACGTCGAGCCCTGGTCAGTCTTGAAGGTTGCGTTGATTTTCTCCTTCTGTTTGTGGGTGATCCTCCTGATCGCCGGCGTCATCCTCTGGAGCCTTGCCGTGAGTTCGGGCACCGTCGACAACGTCGAGACCTTCATCACGGAACTGTTCGCTCTCGAAAGCTTCACGTTCAACGCCGATCAGATCTTCCGTGCGAGTGCCATCGGAGGCCTGGTCGTTGTGGTCGCCGGTTCGGGTTTCACGGTCCTGATGGCGGTGCTGTTCAACCTGATCTCTGATCTGACGGGTGGCGTTCGGTTCACGGTCGTCGAGGAAGAGACAGCTCGTCCCAGACCAAAGCGCCTCCGCCCGCGCCGCACGGTGATGTCGCGAATCACAGGTGCTTCACCGTCGGCAGCGGTTCCACCAGCACCGATCCCTGGTCCCGTGCACATCCCGATGCCCGAACCGCCACTCCAGACGATGGAGGAGCCAGTGATGCACCAGTCGGGCGAATTCGACGACGACCTCGATGCTGAGAACAGGCTCGATGCTGAGAACAGGCTTGAATCAGACATTGACATTGGTGACGAGGCCCACGACGAAGTCGCCAATGCCGATGGTGACCGGTAACGTTGGCGGCCGCACGGGGCTATAGCTCAGTTGGTTAGAGCGCACCCCTGATAAGGGTGAGGTCGCTGGTTCGACTCCAGCTAGCCCCACGCTTCGTGCCCCGGCATCAGCGCCGGCGGCGCCCGTGTCGAATCATCGGGAGGGTCCATGGGCGCAGGTTTCATCGCTGTCATTCGCCGAACCATCGTCGCGATCACGGTTGGGATTGCAGTCGCAGCAGCGGTTCGGGTGCGGGGGAGCGGCGGTGTGCCGCCGCAAACCGGTGGTTGGCGCGAGTTGCGAGGCGACGACCTTCGCTGATGACTCGAATCCTTCTTTTCGGCGCCGGTGCGACTGGCGCTCGCATTGCGCGGCAGTTGCGATCGACGGGTCTCGTCGAGGCACTCGAGGTCCGAGACTCGAGCGAGGAACGACTCGACGACTTGACGGCGTCCTTTGATGGGTGGGTGACGCGTGGCGTTGGCCGCCGTATCGAAGCCCACTACGACGCGATTGTCGTCGCAACGCCGCCGGGAAGTCAGGTTGCCGTCGCTCGCCGAGGAGTCCACGCAGGTGTGCCGGTGGTGACGACGTCCAACCAGACATCGGAGGTTCGGCGTCTGCTCGCGCTCGATGACGAGGCCACCTATCACGGCGTCCCAGTCGTGGTCGGTGCAGGGTTCATGCCTGGGCTGACATGTCTGTTGGCCCGGCACGGCGCTCGCGACTACGACGAGATCGACGAGATTCACGTGGCGAAGGTTGGTACGGGTGGTCCGGCGTGTGCTCGCCAACATCACCGGGCATTGAGCTCCACTGGCGTCGACTGGCGCGATGGTCGATGGACGCGTCGTGCCGGTGGATCCGGTCGAGAATTGGCGTGGTTCCCCGATCCGGTCGGCGGCCGCGATTGCTACCGAGCCGCATTGCCAGACCCTCTGCTGTTGGTGGGTCACTTCGATCGGGTTCAGCGGGTGACCGCCCGTCAAGCGGCGACGCGTCGCGATCGACTCACAGCCCCCCTGCCGATGCTGCGTCGACCGCATCCAGAGGGAGGAATTGGCGCAGTGCGCGTCGAATTGCGCGGCAGAGTGGGGGTCGAACGTCGCGTCTCGGTCTTCGGGGCTGTCGAACGTCCAGCGGTTGCGGCGGGCGCAATGGCGACCGCAACGACACTCGAGGTTGTTCGGGGTCGGCTTGCTCCCGGCTCTTCGGGCCTGGCGGGGGTCAACGACACGGTCTCCATGCTCGACACGCTTGCCGGTCAAGGAGTGAAGCCGGTGCGTTTCGAGGGAATCACCACCTTCGTCTGAACGAACGCAGGGTTCGCAGAACGACGACGGCAGGAAAAGTTGGACGAATCGTCAAGGCGCTGTTGAAACCTTCCGAAGAATGCAAAAGCAGACGCCGAATTGACCGAGCTGTCTGCCATCGCAAAAGATCGCTAAAGGTTTTCACCGACCGAGTCGATTCTTGCTCCGTTGGAAACTGTCCGGGGGTGTGTTCCCCGGAGATCGTGAAAGATGCTGGGCGATGACTCTGGGCGAAACAGAACAGCCAATGCGACGAACGAGAGCTTCACGTCGACGTGAACGCCCCACCCTGGGCGCTGACTCGATTCCGGTCGAGCTGGCCGAGTTGATCGAGGCGAATCTCTCGCTGGTGAAGCACATCGTGTTCCAGGTGGCGGTTCAGTTCCCCCGTCATGTCGACCGTGACGAACTGGCGCGGTCCGGCGCCCTGGGCCTCGTCGAAGCGGCCCGTCGGTTCGACGAATCCCGCGGGGTTCCGTTCGAACGGTTTGCTGCGCAACGAATTCGCGGTGCGATTCTGGATGCCGTCCGGGCTGCCGATTGGGCCCCGCGTTCGGTTCGTAGCTTCGGTCGCAAACTCGAGAACGTCGAGCAGCGTCTCGCAACCGAACTTGGCCGAGTGCCGAGCAAGGAAGAAATTGCCGAGGCGCTGGGGATGAGCCAAAGCGAACTCGACCAACTCAAGGATCGGATGTTTCGCAGCGTCGTACTCGCACTCGAGCACGAAGCTGCGGATGGGATCGAGAACGATCTCACACTCGTCGACGTGCTTGTCGACGATCAGGCGCCTGAACCATCCTTCGAACTGGAGAACCGTGAGTTGCACGGGTATCTCCGTGACGCAATCAGCTTGCTCCCCGAGCGTCATCGCATCGTTGTCGTGGGTTATTTCCTCGAGGGTCGTACCAGCCAGGACTTGGCAGAGCTGCTTGGCGTCACCGAGTCTCGCGTCAGTCAGTTGCGGTCGGAATCGCTGGTGATGTTGCAGGAGGGCATCGAGGCGCAGTACGGCGCTGATGCACCCGATCCATCACGGTCCAGTGGGCGGGTTGCCCGCCGGAAGGCGGTGTATGCAAAGGACATCGCCGATGCGTCGTTGTTCGCCGATCGTCTCGAACGGATCAATCTGATCGAGTCTGATGCACCGGTGCTCGTCGGTCGTTGATACTGCGCTGATCCGGGAGCCGTTCGAGGAGTCGATAGCGTGGCGTTCCATGGGTCGCCGTAGCTGTCGTGTCAGGTTGCTCACCGGTTGGCTTGTCGGGCTTGCCGTCATCAGCGCTTCGTCGTGCGGTCTCACGCCGGCGGAGGATGATCTACAGGGGGCCGAGAGCGGGGATCCGTGCCCAACCGTCGAGCGGCCGACGCCTGCCGCTCTCGAGCTCGGTGTTGTTGTCGAATACGAGGCGACGGCCGTTGACCACGTTCTGTGTGACGTGGAGTACTCGACCAGTCCCCCGACGAGTGGCGCACATTTCCCGGTATGGCAGGCGTGTGGTTTCTACACCGAGCCGATTCGCGATGAGACTGCCGTTCATTCGATGGAACACGGCGCAATCTGGATTGCGTACGACCCCAACCTTCCCGGCGCGGCGATCGAGGCCATCGCTGCGCTCGTCGCCACGGATGGCCACTACTTGGCCGCCCCGTATCCCGGGCTCGTGAATCCGATCGTGGTGTCGGCATGGCAACGTCAGGTCGCAGTCGAGGACATCAGCGCCCCTGTCGTGGCCAGGTTTGCCGAAGCGCAACTTGGTCGAGTTTCCGAGACCGCTCCGGAGGCAGGCGCCACCTGTGAGAGTCCACTCGGCGTTGCGCCGTCGGAGCCCGACGCCGGGTACCGGCAGATCTTCGATCAGTTGGCCGCAGGTTGATCGCTGGGGAGCGAGAGCCTGCTGCTCAGTCGGCTCCCCACAGTTCGAGCAGGTCCGGCTGAAGGGAGCCGTTCGTTGCCATGCCCGAACCGCATCGCCAGGCGTCAGGTCCGGTCGAACCGTCGAAGCCAGAGAACGTGCCACCTGCTTCAGGGATGATCACCGCCATCGGTGCCACGTCCCACGGGTTGGCCATGGGATCGATCATCGCCTCCGCTCGGCCGGTCGCGACCAGCGTGTAGCCATAGGCATCACCCCACGTTCGAAGCACAGCCGGGCTCGCCATGATGGAAGCGAGGGCCTCATCGGGCCAGTAGGAAAAGCCACTGGTCATGATGTAGGCCCCCTCGACACCGACATGATTCGAGACGCGACACGGCTCGCCGTTCACGGTGGCACCCAGGCCCCGGCCGGCTGCGACTGTCTCGTCGAGTCCGGGTAGGTGGATCACACCGATAGCAGGACCGTGCTCGTCGATCAGTGCGATCAGTGTCGCAAAAAGCGGAACACCCCTGGTGAACGCTTTGGTTCCATCGATCGGATCAACGACCCACGTCCTTCCGGTTGTGGCGTCTTTGTTGCCGTGCTCCTCGCCGACAATCCCGTCGCCGGGATGGGTGTCGATCAGCTGTTGGCGGAGGAAGGTCTCGGCAGCGAGGTCGGCTGCGGTTACCGGGGACCCATCACCTTTGTGGTCCACCCGCAACGTGGTGCTGCGGAACAGATCGAGGGTGATCGCCCCGGCACGCCGAGCAATGTCGATGGCGAACTGGAGGTCGGCAGGGTCGGCGGGTCGTACGGTCATGTGTCGATCTCCACGGTTGGACGGTGGTGTGTGAACGAAGCGCTGCAGGTCAGGGAAGTGCCGTCGCGAGGTGAACATGCGTCTCGGTAGGAGCTGGCGATACCACTGGTGCTGCGCAGCGTCAGACCGATCAGCGGGGTCAACGTCATGACCGGTGTGCACCTGTCATCAGCTGCTCGTGGATCCAGTCGTCCATCTCGAGCCATCGGTCGACGAGCCACTCGGTGAATTCGTCTTCGTCTTCGGGGACGTCGGCACGGGCATGACGGGTGGCCATGACGGTGATCGGATGGGGCTCGTCGATCGTGGCGATGATGTCGGAGATGTCGCTACGGCCTTCGGTACCGACGTTGGCGAGGATGACGAGATCAGCGTCGGGCGCGCCGCGGAGCAGAGCGAGTGTGCCGGCCGGTCGCGGCGGGAGAACGTATCGGAGGCGATCGGCGCGGTCGGCCAGTGCGGGTTTGGTTCGCTGCAGCCTCGCAATCGCCCGATCGTGACGCTCTTTGGTGCGGAAGGTCCCCTCGGGGAAGATGACGGCACTGCCGTCAGGGGGCATGGTCCTCGCCAGTCGTTCGATCTTGGTCATCATCGGTGAGCCGGGCCGAGGGGTGCGATCGATCCAGACGTTGTGGGTTCGTTGACCGACGAGGTCCATTGCCGGTGCCCACTGCAGATCTTGCTTGAGGGTGTAGCACGGGGTTCGGCCGACCATTTCGAGCACGGTCAGCGGCACGATCGCATCGATGTGGCTCGAATGTCGCGAGATCACGATGGAGCGACCACCGCGAAGGGGTTGGTCGTCGAGGAGGGTGAGTTGCACTCCGGCGAAGCGGCGGAGGTTGTTGCGATGGTGGCGGCACCACCAGAACTCCAGTCGGTAGTTCGCGGCGAGCCAACCCTCGTGGTCGATCCGGCCCCCGAGATAGCGAAGCCAGAGCGCACCTGCGCCGAAGACTCCCAGGTACTCGAACCAGATCGTGGAGCCGAGGAGGAGCCAGACTCGTGCTCGTTTGCCGCGAACACGACCGGTGGCGAGATCGGTCAGGTACAGCAGGGGAAGCACGACGGGCGTGAGCACCAAGAACAGCACTGCCGCAACGGTGCTGATGCCGTAGCTGATCGGACGACGAACGGCCGCTCTCGGTATCGAGGCCACGCCGAGACCGTAGTGTGGGCGCATGCCCGATGTGCCCCTCTGGTCACCTGATCTCGAGCGGATTCACTCGACCAATCTGTACCGCTTCATGACGACGGTGTCAGCCGACGTCGGATTCGAACTTCCCTCTGATCCCGTGGCTGCCTACGACCGCTTGCACGAGTGGAGCGTGGCGTCGCCCGACACGTTCTGGGCCAAGGCGTGGGAGTTCTGTGGGGTCGTCGGTGACCGCGGAGAACGCCTCGTCGAAGACGCCGACCGATTTCGGGATGTCCGCTTTCTTCCGAACGCAACCCTCAATGTGGCCGAGAATCTGCTCGGCGAACCGACCGACGATCTGGCAATCATCTTCCGGGGTGAGGACGGCGAAGCGGTCGATGTCACACGGGCCGAACTGCACGACATGGTGGCTCGCATCCAGGTCCTGCTCCGCCAGGCCGGCGTGGGAGTTGGCGACCGGGTTGCCGCATGGCTACCGAACCGGCCGGAGACCTGTGCCGTGATGCTTGCAGCGGCGGGGCTCGGTGCAACGTTTGCGTCGACGTCTCCCGACTTCGGCGTCGATGGAGTGGTCGATCGGTTCGGTCAGATCGAACCGACGGTGTTGTTTGCCGTGCCGGACTATGCGTACAACGGCAAGCGGCACGACTGTCTTGCCCGACTCGACGAGATTCGGTCGTTGTTGCCCACGGTCACGTCGGTGGTCGTGATCGAATCGGGCTGGCTCGACCATGTCGAAGCGACGACGATCACGTTCGAACCGCTGCCGTTCGACCATCCGTGGTACGTGCTGTTCTCGTCCGGTACGACGGGGAAGCCCAAGTGCATCGTCCACCGAGCCGGTGGCGTGTTGCTCAAGCACCTCACTGAACAGGTGTTGCACTGCGATATTCGTTCCGGTGACCGCGTGTTCTACTTCACGACTGCTGGCTGGATGATGTGGAACTGGCTTGCGTCGGTCCTCGCAGCTGATGCAACAGTGGTCCTGTACGACGGGTCGCCGACGTGGCCCGACCACAACCGGCTGTTCGATCTTGCCGATGAGGTTGGCGTCACCCTGTTGGGGACGTCGGCGAAGTTTCTCGATGCATGTGCTCATGCAGCGATCCGGCCGCTCGAAACCCACGACCTGTCGACTGTTCGAACGCTCACCTCCACCGGTTCGACGCTGAACCCGGAAGGCTTTGCTTTCGTGTACGACGCCATCAAGACCGACGTTCATCTGGTGTCGATGTCGGGTGGGACGGATCTCTGCGGATGTCTGGTGATCGGAAATCCGGTGGCACCGGTGTATGCGGGAGAGATTCAGGTGCCGGCCCTGGCGATGGCTGTCGATGTGGTCGATGAGGATGGCATATCGGCGGCGGCTGGGGTCGAAGGCGAACTCGTGTGTCGCGCACCGTTCCCGTCGACACCGATCTGCTTCTGGAACGATCCGGACAACGAGCGCTACGACGCCGCCTACTTCGACCGGTTCGAGGGGATGTGGCACCACGGCGACTTCATCTCACGTACTGCGCGTGGCGGCTTTGTCATCAGCGGCCGTTCTGATGCCACGCTCAATCCCGGTGGTGTGCGCATCGGCACTGCGGAGATCTATCGACGGGTCGACACCATGCCCGAGATCGAGGAGAGCGTGGTGATCGGTCAACCATGGGAGAACGACACGCGCATCGTGCTGTTCGTCAAGATGGCGGAAGGCCACGAACTCGACGATGCTCTCCGAAGGCGTATCCAGGAACGGATCCGTGCTGAGGTCACCCCGCGACACGTACCGGCGGTGATTGCTGCGGTCGACGACATTCCCCGCACGCGCAGCGGGAAGATTACCGAACTCGCGGTCCGTGACCTCGTGGCCGGGCGTGAACTCAAGAACGTCGAGGCGCTGGCGAACCCGGAAGCCCTGGAGTTCTTCAGGGATCGCCCGGAGCTGTCGGCCTGATCTGTCGAATCGGGCCGCTGCGCTCAGGCCGCCGGCACTCGGTAGGTCGGTGCGGTGGGGAAGAGGCCCCGGAGCGCTCGTCGGACCCGGAATGGCCTCCAGCTGTCCGCTGGCTGGGCCAGACGGTCGGCCACCACGATCAGGGCAGCGAGGTTGAATCCCAGTCCACAATGGCTGCCGTACACCTCGACGTTCTCGGTGTGCTCCTCGTCGTGGTTGAGGCAGTGGTGCCACTGGACCACACCGTCGCTGCGGGTGTAGATCGATGTCGCAGGAACCGCGAGGGGTTCACGGACGTACGCCGGTACCCGCATCTCGAGTCCGGGTGCGTGAAGATGGCTGAGCGATCGGTACGCCGCCGACGCGTTGCTGTCCGTGGGCGTCGCGATCTGGAACGGGCTGCCCAGCGTGATGACCTGACGGATCGTGTGTGGGGCCACCCGAGCGAGTTCGCGGCCAAAGATGCCGCCAAGGCTCCATCCGATGATGTCGATCTCACCGTGTGCGTGATGGAGGTCGTCGAGGCGTTCCACGATCCCGTCGAGGATGTCAGGAGTAGGGCCAAGATTGCGACCGAGGTCCCAGCCGTAGGTGACGTGTCCGAGGGAGTCGAGCGTTCTGCGAAGTGGGGCGGTGCTGGCGTCGTCGGCGAGAAAGCCCGGCATGACGAAGACGGGGCGATTGCCCGTCGGGAGGAATCGGCGGAGCATTGGCGCCCCAAGCGCAAACGAACCGAACTCACCGATTGCACGGATCTCGGCGGCGGCGTGAAACGGTGAAGGGCGTGACACGGACACAGGTTGCCACGAACGTGACGCCGAGACCTAGCAAGCGGCATCATGGAGGTATGGCATCGCACGATCTGGTCATACGAGGTGGCACGCTCATCGACGGTACCGGCTCGCCACGGCGGGTCACCGACGTGGCGATCGATGGGGGTTTCGTCACGGCGGTTGGTGTGATCGAAGGGTCCGGCAGGCGCGAGATCGATGCGACAGGCATGCTCGTTGCACCTGGATTCGTCGACATCCATACGCACTACGACGGCCAAGCAACGTGGGAGGCAACGATGCAGCCGTCCTCGTGGCACGGTGTCACAACCGTGGTTTTCGGCAACTGTGGGGTGGGGTTCGCGCCGGTCCATGACGCCGACCACGAACGTCTCGTGCAGTTGATGGAGGGCGTCGAGGACATTCCTGGAACGGCGCTGCACGAGGGACTGACCTGGGAGTGGAACACGCTCGGGGACTATCTCGACGCGCTCGATGGGCCGAAGGACATGGACATTGCGGCACAGGTCCCACATGCGGCGC
>Ga0181569_10005061_pt1 | contig 10119 bp, 6 predicted proteins | sample 101ome_19_FD_132452 | JGI IMG/M metagenome (GOLD analysis project Ga0181569, IMG submission 132452) | Coastal salt marsh microbial communities from the Groves Creek Marsh, Skidaway Island, Georgia - 101405AT metaG (megahit assembly) | ecosystem: Environmental > Aquatic > Marine > Intertidal zone... | reverse complement strand
TTGCCAAACAATGATATTGCTATTGAGCATTTAAAAACTATTACTGCAAGCAAACGTTATGATGAGGAAGAAGAGCCTGGTGGTGAGGATGCCTATATACTTGAAGCTCTTCTTTCTAAGTGCGCTAAAAATATTGGACGAGAATTTTCATATAACATCAAGGGGTTATCGGCCTTTAATTTAAAGGGGCGTATAGAATCTATTAACAAGCAATCTTTAGAATTAATGTTAAATAAACAGGACGGGGTATCTTTGGATGATTATTTTTTTATTATGGAAGATTATCAGTCGGATGATGGTGTTAATTCGAGATCGGTAGGATTGGCTTATATTAACAAGTTTTATCAGGCAGAAAATCGTAGCTTAATGTCTCAGGCAACTCAAATTTATGGTAAAAATAGTCATTTAGGGACATGGGTAAAAGAATCACCTCGTTATGGGGTATCTTTGCAATTAAATCTAGGAAAGTTTCGTGGATTTTCTCTTGATTCTCAAGATGCTCAGGTAGGGTCTGGCTATTTTTTTACGAATTCTTTAAATGAGGCTATGGGCCTTGATGCAGTAGCATCGTATTTGGTTTCTCATTCAAATTCTCAATTTCCGTACTCTCAATTATATGTGGATGTTAATTTTAACTATTTGCCAACATCTTTAGATTACGGAAATCTTATCAATAATAATTATAGCTATTTTAGTTCTCTTGTTGGTGTTTCTGTTGGAGTAAGAAAACATTTCTGGATAAAAAAACTAGCACTTCAGCCATTTTTTTATATTGGGGCTAATCAATTTAGTATTTCTGAATCTTTTCGTGTATTTTTTGGTAATGAAGAAAATAAACCTGTGTTTGAGTTAACTCAGGCAACTATAAAACTTGGTGTTTCTGTTGAAAAAATGGTTCATCCTTATGTTTTGATTAATTTTTCAATGTTTCAGACCCTTGGTTTAGGATCTCCAAATAAAACGTATATTAGTAATTATAAGACATTTTTTGAATCTGAATTCGAAGAAAAAGCGAAATATTCTTATTTAGGGTGGACGGGATTTTCTTTTGGGGTTCGTTTTTTTAGATAACTTAGGGTAGATGCAATGGGGTGTTTAGCGTAAAATAGGGATGTATCTAGGGAGGTATTGGAAATGTTTAAATTTTTATTTGTATTACTTATTGCAATTTTTAGTGTTCAATCTATTGCTTATGACGATATATCTAAGGAAGCTACTTTAATTGAAGTTGTTTCATCATCAGAAGTTTTGATTGAGGCTGCAGGGATTTATGAGTCTCAAGAAAAAAGTCGACGTAAACGTAGAAAAGATGTAAAACGTAACGGAAAGCAATTAGCAATTGAAAATGCTAAACGTGCTGCTGTGTATTATTTATTATTTAATGGTACGGATCCGTTATTATCAGATGCGGATTCTATCAAACGTTTTGATGCAATTGCTGATGAGGTTTTTTCGGATGAATTTATCGATGAGTTAGTAATGTATGTTGACCCTAGTCCAACGCGTGTAATATCTATAAATAATAGAGAGGGAATTAAGGTTTTTAATAAAATTAAAATAAATACAGCCTTTTTAAGAGAAATGCTAGAAGATAATTTAGTTATTTATTCGCATCAGGAATTAGTAGAGCTGATTGGATATCCTCAGATTATGGTTATACCAGCTGCAACAAGTGATAAATCATCTTTGGAATTATTATCGTCAGATAAAATGAATCAGCATGCTGCCGGTGTTATTGAAAGTTATTTAACGTCTAAGCGTTATGAAGTTATTGTTCCAACTCAGTTAGAAAATATTAATGATTTATCAGAAGCGATTAGCGAAGTTGATAAAGCTCAAAAAGATCCAATATATCAATTAGCCTTACGTATTGGTTCTGATATTTATTTAGAATACAGTCTTTCTACAAGTAAGGCTGCATATGAAACCGATAAAGTTTCTGTTACGTTACGTGCTTATGAAACAACAACAGGACGTTTATTAGGTACAGAAACAGGTTATTCTAAACCTCGTGTTGGTGAAGAATTTGTTTCTATTGAAGAGGCTCTTTTAGGAGCTATGACGAATGTTGCACATCGTGTGATGAAGTATTGGGAAGATGATTTGTTTAAAGGTGTTCAGTATAAAGTGATTTTTAAAGTTGAGGCTGAAGATCTGAGTGAGGATAAACTAGAAGATGTTCAAGATGATATTTTTAGTAGTCTTGATGAAGTTGCTTTAATAGTGAAAGAAAATGTTGTTACAGAAAAAACATTTGATGTTTCATTATGGTGCAATTATGAAGAGATAAAAAATTCACGAGCATTATATAAAAAGTTACAAGAACTGTTTTCAAAAAAACAAAAGAAATTAGAGATCAAGCAAATTAATCGTAATCGTAAGTTATTATTATTAGAAATTAAGTAAATTGCTCCGTACTCGGTTTTTCTGGTTTATTTGTTTAGTATCTTTTGTACTTACAGGGTGTTTTGATAATTCATCGTTTGATCCTGTTCATACAGATGTTATTCTTGAAGCAAGTCAGCCCTCTCAACCAGATTGGATTTATCGAGATTTTGTAGAAGCTAAAACAAACATTTATTTTGTACGATCGATACGTACAGAATTTCATATGCCAACATTTGCTTATAATTTAGTTCGGCGTGATTTTCATGAGTTTCTTGATAAAGAAGTTGATTATCTTTTAAATCCCATTTTAAAAAATTTATCAAAAAATAAATTTAATACGTTAAAAATTCAATTTAAACTCTTTTTATCAAAAAAATTAATGGTTGAACTTCGTACTAATAGAGTTATTTATTGGGAAAAAGTATCTTACAAAAAAAATCGTATGGATACTATAGGTTATTGGTATTATGTTTTATTACCATTACCTCGCAGAGCATTACGTTTGTTAGAGCAAGAGTTTCTTTTAAATCAAATAGAAATGGCCAAAAGAAGTCGGCGTAAAATGTTGATCCAGGAATTAGAAGCCTCGTTATTGCTTTTAAATGCTTTACGAGATAATGATCGTAATCGTGCATCGTCATTACCAGCAGATTTTACTTTTAAAGTTGAAAAAAATTAATGATTATCTTATAGGTTGCCCAATTTAAGTTTGGTTAAAATCATTTAATTTTCCTTAGTTTTGATTTAAAATTCTATATAATATGAAATAATTATGTTTTATATTTAAAATAAATAAAAAATTTTTTATCATATCAATCTAGCATTTTGAAAGGGGATTTTCATGAGCTTTCGTTTTAAACAATGGCACGTGATACGTATATATAGATATCTTAGTGTAATTGTTAAGCTAACTTTTTTTGGGTTAATTTTTGTTGCTACTGTTGGTTGTGATAAGTTAATAAATTATGAGGAAGAAAATACGCCTCCAGAATTTCAAGTTACTGAAGAATCTTTTTCGATTTTAGATAATCAACTTCAGGTAGGTCGTATTTCCGCTGTTGACTCAGAAAATGATTATCTAGAATATTTTGTTACCCCAAATATATTTAGTATATCAACTACGGGTCAAATTTCTTTTAAACAAAGTCATGATATTCAAATTCCAACACAATCATATTCTTTTACTGTAATTGTTTCGGATGGTGAATTTATGATTAAAAAAACATTTTATATTTTAGTTACTAATTCGGATACGGATAATGATGGGGTGGATGATATTTATGATTTATTTCCCAATAATCCTAGCGAAACTGTAGATTCTGATGGTGATGGGATAGGTGATAATCAGGATGCATTTCCTGATGATGCATTGCAGGCATATGATGCTGATAATGATGGTGTGGGTGATGACAATGATGCGTTTCCTAATGATCCTACAGAAACAACAGATTTTGATAATGATGGCATTGGTGATAATGCAGATACTGATGATGATAATGATGGGGTTGCTGATACATCTGATCTTTTTCCCAAAGATTCTAATGAAAGTGCTGATTTTGATAGTGATGGGATTGGTGATAATGCGGATCTTGATGATGATAATGATGGTTTGAATGATGATGAAGAAGTTGCCGTAGGCTCTAATCAGTATGCCTTACCTCAATCTCTCTCTGATTTACAAACTATGTTAACAAATTATTATACTGCAAATTCCCCAGAAACTTGTAAATCCATTAATCAATGGAATATTTCTCAGGTAACGGATTTATCATATCTTTTTTCAGAAAAAGGGTCGTTTAATTGTGATATTAGTAATTGGGATGTCTCTCAAGTGACTACGATGGCTTATATGTTTCATAAAGCATATAATTTTAATCAAAACCTTGCATCATGGGACGTTGCTCATGTTACAAGTATGAGTTATATGTTTTATTTAGCTTCTTCATTTAATCAGCCTTTAGTAACTTGGGATGTTTCTAATGTTACCGACATGACCCGTATGTTTTGGGATGCGTCAGCGTTTGATCAGGCTCTTAATGATTGGGATGTATCTTCAGTAGTAAATATGAAGGGTATGTTTTATTCTAGTCAATTTAATCAACCTTTGAATGCTTGGAACGTAAGTTCGGTTACTAATATGAGTGAGATGTTTTCTTTTTCTAGCCAATTTGATCAAGATATCAGTCAATGGAATGTTGGTAATGTTACGACGTGCGATGATTTTTCACTCAATGCCTCTGCACTTCAAACAGGAAATAAACCTACATTTACTGTTTCGTCTTGTAATTGATTTTTTTGATATATTTTTTTGGGTTGTAATTTGCTTGATTCTTGCTAATCAACCCTCATTATGTTGTTGAATCCTTTGTTATTGGGTAAACTATGATTTGTTTTTGGAAAGGTGTCCGAGTGGTTTAAGGAGCACGCCTGGAACGCGTGTATGGGAGCAATCTCATCGAGGGTTCGAATCCCTCTCTTTCCGCCAGATACATCTAGTATTGCAAACCACAATTTCGCAAAGTTTCAAATTCATTAGCTATCGTATTAATAATATGGCCGTCTAACGAATTTAGTTCTGAAAGTATGCTGACATAACTTCTGGTTATTGGTTGATGATTATTGGGGTTCATTGCATTTGAAAGCATATTCGACCACTTTGTGTGTAGCTCATCATCCTCCTCTAAGCTAGCGTTTTCAATTAAAGGAATGCCAACCTTTGGAGGAACTGGAACCGTTTCAGTAATTCCCGATTCTTGAAGTCTTTTTTGAGTTTTTTGATGTAGCAATGCTAGTTTTTCAGCTCGAAAATATTTCAATCGATCTGAAATTAAGCCTATACTATCTTCTAACAATGGGCCAAACACTTGAGCTACAAAATCACCTACCTTTTTAGATGACTTCAAAATATCTCCAGCTTTCTGGATGTCTTCTATTATCATTTTTGCACTTACCTCCATTATTTGAATTTAACTATTTAAAACTAATCCCTCCAAATACACCATCTCCAACCGGCGCGCCGGGCCACGAGCCGATCGGGGTCAGTGATAACTCTATAAATTAAAAAGAAAAATCCTCTTCAAACAGTGGTTAGCCCCGCCGCCCCCTCCCGGCGGGGCCTTATTACCATTCTTATTTTTTATTCCTTTTTTAATTCTGTCTTAGCTTCGATTTACTAGTTCTCTTAGGCTTTGTCTCATTGCTGCTTTGAATGAAGGGTCGTTCGTTAATAATTTATAAAGTTCTAGCTCATTTCTTCTGTTGCTAATCATGACATCTTCAAAAATCTTTTCAAACGCAAGTTCGCGATTTTGTGCGTCATCATTGTTTTTGTACTTAGATTCAAAATCAGGGTGATTTCGCATACTTTGCGCTAAATTAATAAACTTTATACGCTGTTCTTCAGGGGTAGCGCTCCAACCTTGAAACCATCGCTCATTAAAGCTTTCAATAATTGCATCAAGCGGGTCTTTTTCTTCATCACTACCATGGGCACCACGTGGGTTTGAATTTTGGGGATCAAGTATCGTTTCGCTAGAATCTAAGCCTATTTTTTGGTTAAGCTTCACACGTTGCAAGCCATATGATGATAGATCAACCGATTCTAAAAGTTCGTCTATTTTATCTGCATCTGGATCTTTAACAATTAATTTTGGGATTAAGAACTTTAGAAACCAAAATAGCTTTTCCCACTCCACAACTTCGAATGGCATAATAGATGCCATTTGACCGTAGATTTTTACAAACTGCTTCGCTTTTATCTTAAAATCGGCTTTTTCGTCATCCTCAAGTTCAAGTTCTTTATTAAAATGATCGGCCACACTATCAATAATGGGACTGATTTCTTGTGCATCTGCACCATCAAAATATAAAGAAACAAATTGTTCAACCTCATGCCAGTCATAAACACCAACATCCCCAAGGGATTCTTTTAATTCATGTAAAACATTAACATCCGTGGCTTCTGAAAGGCTTGTAGCCGTGTAGAAATTATCAAAAGCATCTTTGATATCTTCAACTGAATTGAAGAAATCAAGCACAAATAAATCTTCCGTTTTCTTGCCTAGTTTTGGTGCAGATCTGTTTAACCGTGATAGAGCTTGTACACATAAAACGCCCTGCAACTTTTTATCGACATACATTGATGTCAATTTAGGCTGATCAAAACCTGTCAGGTATTTATTTGCTACTATGAGCAACCGATACGTGTTTTCAATAGAAGCCCCATTATGAATGATTGGTTTGCCATTTTGATCAATACCATCAAAGTATTCTTTAGTTTTATCGTCTGAAAAACCGTTCATTTGGCTTTCCATATACTCGATGCCATCGACTTCTTTTGTACATGAAAAAGAAATGATAGCCTTAAATGGGTTACCACGTTTCTCCAGTAATTTTGTAATCGCTTTGTAATAACGAATAGCTGATTCAATATTTTGAGTAACGATCATGCCCCTGGCTTTGCCTTTCAGTTTTTTGGCATTAAAGACATTTTGAATAAAGTGATCTAGCATAATTTCAGCTTTAACCTGAATCGTGCTGGGACTACGTTCCACAAAAGCCCGTAGTTTTTTTTGTGCCTTTTTACTATCAAACAGTGGATTATCTTCAATAGACTTCTGAATTTCGTAGTAGCTTTTGTAGGTGGTGTAATTTGACAGCACATCCAAAATAAAGCCTTCTTCAATTGCCTGCTTCATCGAGTAGAGATGAAATGGATGAAAACTACCATCCGGAAGCTGAGAGCCAAATTTTTCGAGCGTCGAATTCTTGGGTGTGGCAGTAAATGCAAAATAAGAGGCATTTCCTCGCATTTTACGAGAGCGCATAGCCTCTAAAATCTTATCTTGAACATCCTCAATATCGGTATCAGGGTCTTGGCCCATTGCACGGTTCATATTGTCATGGGCTGATCCGCTTTGGGAGCTGTGTGCCTCATCAATGATCACAGCGAAGCGCTTTTCACTTAAATCATCAATACCATCAATAATAAAAGGGAATTTTTGGATTGTTGTAATGATGATCTTTTTACCTTGCTCAAGAGCACTTTTTAGCTCAGATGATTTATAGGCCGGGGCGATAATATTCTTAACCTCAGAAAACTCTTTAATATTGTCGCGCAACTGGCGATCCAACAGTCGTCGATCAGTTACAACGATCACGCTATCAAATAATGGTTTCTCTAAGCCTTTGCTGCCTGGCACGTTTTCTTTATTTGGATAGGCTTCAATAATCTGATACGCCGACCAAGTGATCGAGTTTGATTTTCCCGACCCTGCGGAATGCTGAATCAGATACGTATGGCCCACGCCATTTTTACCAGCATGAGAGAGTATTTTTCGCACCACATCTAACTGATGATAACGAGGAAAAAATAATGTGCGTTTTTCCAATTTATCTTTTGTAGCACCATCAAAGCGCATAAAGTGCTGAATAATAGTCGCCACGCTTTCACGGCTAAATACGTCTTCCCATAAATAAGCTGTTTTGTGTCCATTCGGATTTGGTGGATTCCCTGCACCGCCATCATGGCCTTTGTTGAATGGCAAAAAGAACGTTCCTTTACCCGCAAGTTTTGTCGTCATGTAAACGTCATCGGTATCCACTGCCATATGCACCAGGCAACGCCCGAATTGGAACAGAGCTTGAGACGTATCCCTGTCCTCACGATATTGTTTTTGTCCGTGATAACGTGCCGTTTGTCCCGTCCATGGGTTTTTAAGCTCTAATGTTGCGAAAGGCAAACCATTAATAAAAAGCACAACATCTACTTCTTCCAGTGGATTGGCTGTGGAATAGGTCACTTGGCGTGTACAGCTAAAGATATTTTCCTCAAAATTTTGTTTTACAGTGTCGCTACTGCTAGCGAGTGGTGCGGGATACATGAGGGTTAAATGCGCATCATCAACAGATAAGCCTTTTTTAAAGATGTGAAGAATACCGTGTTTTTTTACCAAACGATCAAGTCGCTCCAGAACTTTACGCTGCCAGTCATCACTAAACCGCTTTAGTTTTTCCAGTTCTTTATTCTGAGTGCGTTCCAAAAACTCCCAGAAAAAGCGGGTATCCACGCCATAGGTTTTATTAAAATCAGTCGGTACGCCTTCCGTATACCCGTGATGAGTCATCAGATGATTTGTAATGTGTGTTTCTAATGCGTCTTCATTTGTTTTACTAACCATTATTTTGCCCTTTTATATAACCTTAATTTTGCCGGTCACTGTACTGTTGATGAGTGTGGCTTTGTATTCGTTGAGGTTGTTGATTTGTGTTTGGTGTAGATTTATTGCATTGTCTACTTGTCCTAATGAATCTTTAATGTAAGCAGCAATTTTTGTTTGTTCTTTCTTAGGTGGTACAGTAATTGGTAGATTACCTAAAATTCCCATCCCAATATTTTGTTGTGTTCCAAAACTCCAATTTAATTCCACTCCTTTGAAAAAGTATGATGATTGTAATGTCATATATAAATACAGGTTAGACAAAACATCGTCATTACTTCTAAAAACAGCTAAGGGTGACCATATTGAAAACTCTTGATTCGTTTCAATTATGGCAACGTTACCCGTTGTTGCTCCAGATTTAACCATGTATACATCACCTTTTTTAGGCCTATATTTCTTACAAAAATTATTGTGGTCTTTTTTGTTTATATATCCTCTCTTTTTATTGAAGTCAATTTGACCATCCTTTATTGCCTCCGCTGAGATGAAAGGAAAACCTGTAACAACCAGTTCAGGAGTTGTGTGTGGTCCGTCAGTTATTGGCATAGCAAGAAAACGTTTGACTGCTGAACATTCCCAATGAGCTGGAATCTCCCCAATCCATTCAACACCACTATCTTTCATAGGGACATTGGGATCTAAGCCTTTTGTCACAGCATTTTGGATGATGATTTGCTTGCGCTCTTTTAATAGGGTAATTTGTTGTTCTTTAATTTTAATCGCTTGGTCGATTTGGGCTGTCTTTTCATCAAGGAAGGTTGCAATGGCCTGTTGTTCTTCGATTGTCGGGATACCTAAAATAATACTACTCATTTCATCATATCGAGTCGTCCATAAGTCTGCAACAATTCCATGTCCCATGCGATAAAACTCTTCTACAAATCCATTAGATTTAAGAAGATAATTACAATAAACAGGGTGTATTTCTTTTGGATATAAAACTGTATTAATTAAGGATACAGAACCATTTTGAAAAGCAATTCCGCTTGATCCCTTTCTATCAGAACGGCTGTTTATTACAAAATCACCTTTTTTAACAAGTTTACGATTATCGCCATCATTTGTTTTTGCAGCGGATTCTAGTTGAGGTACAACTCCCTTCTTTGTGACAGATAGCGGTGCAAAATCTTTATCTGATACTTTTGTTCTGCGCTCCTTGAAACGTGAACCAAGACTAAGTAACTCCCAATGCGCCGGAATCTCCCCAATCCAATCAATCCCCGAATCCTTATACCGCTCATATCTTGGCATATTTTCAACGGCCACTGTCATGCAATCGTCTCCACACTCACGCCAAGAATCTTCGCAATAAGTCCTTCGCTTTGTTTTTCTAGCTCCAATATTTCTGCACCCACCTCTTCAATACTACGTAATGGCGTGTGACGGTAGAAATATTTGTTAAAGCTAATCTCATAGCCGATTTTGACACTACTCATATCGATCCAAGATTCTTCAACATGAGGTTTTACTTCCCGCTGGAAATAACCATGAATACCATCTTTGATGGGGA
>Ga0181569_10005055_pt1 | contig 10126 bp, 7 predicted proteins | sample 101ome_19_FD_132452 | JGI IMG/M metagenome (GOLD analysis project Ga0181569, IMG submission 132452) | Coastal salt marsh microbial communities from the Groves Creek Marsh, Skidaway Island, Georgia - 101405AT metaG (megahit assembly) | ecosystem: Environmental > Aquatic > Marine > Intertidal zone... | reverse complement strand
TGCTAGAATTATCTGCCCTTCAAAAAAGAAAAATTAATGAGATCTCAGGCGGTCAGCAGCAAAGAGTTGCTCTTGCAAGGTGTTTAGTTAAGAAACCTAAATTACTATTGCTTGATGAACCACTAGCGGCCTTGGATAAAAAACTAAGAATACAAACGCAATTTGAGCTTGTTAATCTGCAATTTAAATTGGGTATAACCTTTATAATAGTAACCCATGATCAAGAAGAGGCCATGTCCTTATCGGATAGAATGGCTGTAATGCAACAAGGTAATATTCTTCAAATCGGCACACCAGTTGAGGTTTATGAGACACCTGGTAATGAATACATAGCTAATTTTATCGGAACAGCCAATATTTTTGAAGTTAATGAAAATCAGGATAGTAAATTATACTCAAGCACATTAAATGCTTTTATTAACTCTGCAAAAGCTATTCCGACAAATAAATTTTTGTTGAGACCAGAAAAAATTGAAATTAGTAAATTTAAAGAGGGAGAAGAAAAAACTCAAACTAATAAATGTATAGGAACTGTTAAAGAAATTGCCTATTTAGGTAGCTATACAAAATATTTAATTAAAACTGATAAAGCTACTTTTTATGTTTTTCAACAAAATAAATTTTTTACTGAGAACTTAAATATTAAATGGGATGACAAAGTCATTTGCTCCTGGAATGAAAATTCAATCTTTCCCATTAATGATTAGTGAGAAGTTAAAAAGCTACAAATTTTGGTTTGTTTTTACGCCTTATTTTTGGTTAGTCTTATTTTTCTTTATACCTTTAGCTTTAATTTTCAAAATATCTATTTCAATTGCTGAGTGGGGGATGCCTCCATACAAAGATTTATTTGAATTTACCGAAAATGGATTTCAAATTAATGCAACTTTGAATAACTATATTTTTGTTTTTTCTGATTTTTATTATTTTAAATCTTATTTAAATTCACTTTCCTTAGCTTTTACCTCCACTTTGATTTGTTTAGTGATTGGCTTTCCTATTGCTTTTTATGTCGCGAAGTCCTCAGAGAGAGTGAGAAATATCATGCTAATTTTTTTAATCATACCATTTTGGACATCTTTTTTATTAAGGGTATATGCATGGAAGGTTCTTTTACAAGGTAATGGATTAATAAATTCATTATTAATTAAATTTGGAATAATTGATAATCCACTTCCTCTTTTGCACAATCACTATGCTGTCATACTTGGAGTTGTATATACCTATCTTCCCTTTATGATACTTCCTTTGTATGGATATCTAGTTAAGTTTGATTTAAATCTTATAGATGCCGCATATGATTTAGGGGCAAAACCTATTAAAGCTTTTTTTAAAGTCATATTGCCATTGTCACTTCCCGGAATAGTAGCTGGTTCAATGTTAGTTTTTATTCCAGTGGTGGGGGAGTTTGTCATCCCGGAGATGTTAGGTGGTAGCGATAGGCTCTATTTTGGTAAAATGATATGGGAAGAATTTTTTCAAAATAGAGATTGGCCTATTGCAAGTGCGCTTGCAATGTCAGGAATTTTATTTCTAGTAGTGCCCATTTTGATTTTTCAGAAACAATATGAAAAATATAATTTAAAATGATTAAAAATTTAAATTTTTTAAAGATTGGCTTGTTATCTTTTGGGTTTATGTTTCTCTACTTTCCCATTTTTACACTCGTTTTTTATTCATTTAACGATAGTGAAAGAGTGATGGTATGGACATCATTCTCTTTTAGATGGTATTCGGAGTTATTTCACAATGAACAGATTTTAGAAGCGTTTTATACCAGTTTAAAGGTAGCATTCTTATCCGCTAGCTTTGCAACTTTGATTGGTGTAATGGTTGGTTATTCTTTAGCTAGGATTAAATATATTCCATTTAGAATATTTTTTATTTTTATTGGCACATCACCTTTAGTTATGCCAGAGATAATATTAGGCCTTTCATTCTTGTTGTTTTTTATAACAACTAATAATTTAATTGGTTTCCCATCTTCTAAAGGTTTTCTTACAGTTCTTATATCTCACATAACATTTTCGATTGCTTTTGTCGGTGTAATCATACAAGCAAGATTAAGTTCCTTTGATAAAAATATCGAGGAGGCCGCTCAAGACTTAGGAGCTATGCCCAATAAAGTTTTTTGGAAAATTACTGCACCTGTAATTTTACCTTCAATTGTCTCTGGATGGTTGTTATCTTTTACCTTGTCGCTAGATGACTTAGTAGTAGCTAGTTTTACAAATGGGCCCGGAGCAAATACATTACCAATAGTAGTCTTTTCAAAAGTAAGATTAGGATTAAGCCCTGAAGTAAACGCGCTTTCAGCTATTGTTTTATTAGTTGTTATGTCAGCTGCGTTAATTTTTTATTTTGCAAATAAAAAATCAAACATTCAGAAGTAGGTATTCTCTTTCCCATGCAGTTATAATTTTATTATACGCATTCACTTCTAAGTCTTTTATAGAACAAAAAAGATCAACAAATGTATCGCCAAATATCTCTTTAGCTTCCTTAGATCTAGAGAAAAAATCAATTGATTGATAAATACTATCTGTAAGTGACATATTAACATTGTATGCTGCTTTTTTAGTTTCAGGAGAAGCTTTTAATTTCTTTTTAATACCTAGATAGCCAGCTGACAATGTAGCCGCTATAGCAAGGTAAGGGTTTACATCTGAACCGCATAATCTATTTTCAATTCTTACCTGATTTGCTGAATTAAAATTAGGTACTCTAAATCCGCAGGTTCTATTTTCATATCCCCAATTAAGATTGAATGGCGTGCCTTCCTCCCAAAATCCTCTCAACCTTTTAAATGAATTTACATTAGGCGCAAATAGTGGGAGGAATGCCTTAGAGTATTTTTGTAAGCCGCCAAGGTAATTGTCAAATAATTTTGAAGTTTTTAGGTTCTTATCTGCAAAGACAGGCTTACCATTCTTTAATAAAGATTGATGAATATGCATTGAGTTACCAGGTGAATCTTCCATCGGCTTGGCCATAAATGTTGCATATAAATTATGCTTAAGTGCAGTTTGTCTTAGTGTACGTTTGAATAAAAATACTTGATCAGCTAAATCTAATGCATTTCCATGTTTAAAATTAATTTCCATTTGTGCAGGCCCATCTTCATGGTTGATTGTTTCCACATCTAATTCTTGAGCTTCACAAAAATCATATAAATCCTCAAATATATGATCGAATTCATTGACAGCATCTATACCATAAGACTGATCTCCCTTTTCTGTTCTGCCTGATTGACCAGCGGGTGTTTCAAGGGGGTAGTCTGGATCATTATTTTTTTTTACTAAATAAAACTCAATTTCAGGAGCTATTACTGGTGTGAGATTCATATCTTCAAACATCTGAATAACTCTCTTCAATATTCCTCGCGAGTAAACCTCAATATCTTTGTTATTTCGATCAACTGCATCGCAGATGATCTGTGCTGTAGGTTCAGAATACCAAGGAACTACTCTTAGCGTGTCAAAGTCAGGTTTTAAAACAAAATCTCCGTCAGTTGGGTTTAGTAATTGATCATCAATAGAGTAAGTAATATCCCTCGATACAGATAATTTAAAAAGATTCAAAGGAAGTCTCAACCCTCCTGATTCAATAGTGTCTAAAAATTTTTTTGTGGGAAGAATTTTACCTCTGGGGATACCTGAATTATCAGGTATCATACATTCTACTTCAGTAATTTTATTCCTTTTTAACCAATCGATATAATCATTCATAGCTGTTATTGAACTTTAAAATTTGATATTTATGTTTCTGATGGAGTATACAGATAACTATTATTTTCGTACAAAAGCATTAAGCATAGATTCTAGCAAATTAGATGAAGACTTACAATGTGATGTTTGCATTATTGGCGCAGGTTTATCAGGTATTTCGACAGCATTTTATTTAAATAAGCACAATCCTGATTTAAAAATTATAATTTTAGAGAAAAATAAAGTTGGCTGGGGTGCTTCTGGTAGAAATGGTGGCCAAATCATTCATGATTTTTCCGGAGATTTTTCTAATCAAAAACATTCAAAAGATGAAGTTAAAAGTATGTGGAATTTATCTTTAGAGGCAGTTCGCGAAGTAAAAAAAAATATTCGTGAAGTCGGCATTTCTTGTGATTTAGTTGAAGGCTACCTTCTTAATTCTGTTTCAAATAATCACGAAGAAGAGTTAAAGAGGTATGTGGAATATCTTAATAATAATTTTGATTATGACGGCGCTAAATTTTTGAACAAAAATCAAATGTCAGAATACTTTGAAAGCCCATTTTATAAATCCGCAATGTTTGATCGTGAGTGCGGACAAATTCATCCTTTAAATTACTGTTTGTCCTTAACCAAAAAACTATTAGAAAATAAAAATTGTAAAATTTTTGAAGATACTGAGGTGGTTTCCTACTCATCCAATAAAAATGTAAAAATTTTATTACAAAATAACCATACAATTACTGCAAATAAAATGGTTCTTTGTTGTAATGCCTATATTGAAAAACTTAATACCAAACTGCGAAGAAGAATTATGCCTGTAAAAACTTATGTGTCTGTATTTAAAGATATTCCTAAGGTAGAATTAACTAAATTCTTTAAAAAACGACTGACAATTGGAGATATGCTATTTGTCTTAAATTATTTTAGACTCGATCCTCATGATAATTTGATATTTGGGGGAGGTGTTAGTTATTCGAATGTAGAACCACTATCATTAGAATCATCATTGAAAAAAAGTATTAAAAAAATCATGCCTGGTTTAGAAAAGTATAATGCTTGGTGTACATGGAGCGGCCATGTAGCAATTACTGTAAATCGATTACCTGATATAGGGCGATTAGATAATAATATAATCTATGCTCAAGGATACTCAGGTCACGGTTTAGCCTTAACAACTATAGTTGGAAAACTTATTGCACAAACTTTAACTGCGCAAATTAGTAAAATCGACCTATTTGAAAAGATTAAACACAGTAATTTTCCTGGTTTTGGTATTATTGATAAGCCTTTATTGGTTCTTGCTATGAGTTATTTTAGATTAAAAGACTTATGGAGTCTTAAATAGTTTTCCTTTGCCTAGAATTAACTTTGGGTCTAAGTGTTTTTTATAATTAGTTAAAAATTTAACATATTCTTTAGATTTGTATTTTTGAATTAATTCATTTTTTTTGATACCAAGTCCATGCTCTGCAGCAATACTGCCTTTTAATTTCAAAGATAATTTAAAGATATAATTAGTAATTTTTTTCAAATTACTTGCAGAGTCAGGTTCAATTTTAAAATTACAATGCAAATTACCATCGCCTAAATGACCAAAAAAATAAGGCGTAAATTGTTTATTTAATTTAATATAAGTATTAATTTCTTTTATAAATTTTTCCCAATTATTTAAGGGCAATGAAATATCAAATTTGTGGTTAAAATGATGTATCTTTTGATTATAAACAATTTTTTCTCTTTGTTTCCAAATTTGAGAATTCTGAAGATTTTTTTCAATGTTAATTATTTTAGCAGAATGTTTATTAAATAACTTTTTAGTTGCTGAGTAATAGTTATTTTTTTCATTGGAATTTATTTCAATAATTAGCGCTATATTTTGCTTTTTCTGATCTAATAAAATAGACAGGGGTATCGGAAATATTATCTCAAAACTAATTAAATTGTCATAAAAGTATTTTCTAATATCTTTGAATAAATTAATTGATTTTTTTAGGCTGTTAATTTGAATCAAATAAGTAGTTTTGTATTTCTTAATTGGAATTAATTTTAAATTTGCTTTGGTGATTATTCCAAAAATTCCTTCACTTCCACAAAATATTTTCCAAAATTTTGGTCCAAAGTTATCTTTTTTTAATTTACTTTGTAGATCTAGGATTGTGCCATCGCTTAAAACAACTTCTAGCCCGTTTATATTATTTTCAATATTTCCATACCTTAAAGTCTGAAGTCCGCCTACATTGGTAGAAATATTACCGCCAATGGTACATTGGCCACTAGGTGCGATATTTACTGGAAAGAAGAGACCTTTTTTTGATACTTTTTCATGTACTTTTTGTAACAGCACTCCACTTTCGACCGTAATAATTAAATTATCTTCATCTAAATCAATAACTTTATTCATATTTTTAAAATTTATATAAATAGTTTTATTTATAATTGATGTTGTTCCTTCAACTCTATTAGTTTCTCCCCCTAAGGGGATAACGTTAATATCATTTTTAAATGCGAAACTCATTAGTTTTGAAATTTCTTTGGTATTCTTTGGAAATGCTAAAAGTCTATTTTCTATAATTTTTGTTTTAATGGGGTATTTCATCAATTTATATTTTAGAAGACGCTCTTTTTAATCTGTCATTAATTGCTATACCAATTCCTTCATTTGGTATAGGCGCAATACTTATAGTTTTAAATTTTTTATTAATATCAGCTAAATAAATATAGTGATATAGATTTCTAGCTGCTTCTTTTAAACTATTTCTTTCACTTAAATTTTTAAATTGACCAATTTTATTTTTACCAAAATTAATAAAAGCTGATAATTTTTTTTTATTTTTTATGTTTAAAAATAGTTTTTTATTAGGAGAGTAATGCTTCTTATCACTACCAGGGAAACTGAGATTAGTTAAGTTATGATTAAAGTTAAGATAGGGCATCAATTTTAAAATATGCTTTTTTGTTATTTGACCATTTCTAAGAATTGATACATTTGAATTATCCAATTTCAAAATTGTAGACTCAATACCAATTTTGCAATGACCATCGTCTATTATTATTAATTGAGTACCGATAAACTGATCGAAAACCATTTGAGGTGTAACAGGGCTAATTTGCTTATATCTGTTTGCAGAGGGCATGACCAAAGGTTTATTTAAGTGTTTAATTACCTTTTGTGTAAATTTATTATTTGGAACTCTGACGGCGCATTCTCCTTTTATTGTTAGGTTTTTAGGTATTTTTTTTGACTTTGCTTTTAAAATAAAGGTAAGAGGTCCAGGCCAAAATTTTTTTGCTAATATCTCTATTTCATCATTTATATAAAAGAATTTCTTAACCATGTCTAAATCAGAACAATGGAAGATTAGTTTTTTACTAAGTGGTCGTTTTTTTAAGAAATATATTTTTTTTGCTGCTTTTAAACTTGTACCTAAACCAGCTAAACCATAAACAGTCTCCGTAGGGAGAACAATCAAATCTTCAGAATTTAATTTTTGTTTTATGTATCTTAGTAGGGATATATTTTCATTTTTTTTTACTATAATTGGCATAATTTACATAATTAGATATATTTTTAGTACTGAATCTTGACTATTCAGGTTTAAGTTTACAACTTTATGAAAATTTGTGCCATTATTCTTTCAGCTGGTAAAAGTAATAGATTTAATTCTGATAAGCCAAAATTTATGCATGAAATTTCTGGCCAGCAAATTATTAATTACAATATTAATGCTGTCAAAAAAATTAAAAAAATTAATAAATTATTTATCATTACAAGTTCTCAAAATAAAAAATATTTTGAAAATATCGAGCCAAATATTTTTATTCAGAATCCATTGGATGGCACCGGAGGAGCGTTAAAGCAATTTGCAAAAGTAAATAAAAATTTTGATTATTATTTAGTTCTTCTAGCAGATACACCTATTTTTGAATATAAAATACTTCAAAATTTTCTAAATAAGAGCATCTCACAAAAAAATGATGTTAGTGTCATTTCTCAATTTATTGATAATCCTGAGGGGTATGGAAGAATTGTAATTGAAAAAAATTCTTTTTATCAAATTATTGAAGATAAGGACTGTAATGCAATTCAAAAAAAAATTAACCTAGTCAATACTGGTATATTTTTAATTTCTAAAACAGCCATTAGTAATATTGACTTAATAAAAAGAAATATAAATAAGAAAGAATTTTATCTAACAGATTTAGTAAGTATATCTAAACAAAAAAATATGCGAACTTTTGCATACATAAATAAAGAGACTGAAATAAGAGGCGTTAATACAATTAGTGAATTAAATGAATTGGAAACACTCTCTCAAATTCATATTAAAAAAAGAATAATGAATGCAGGAGCTATTATTCATAGTCCTGAAACTGTCTATATAGAAGAAAACGCAAAAATAGAAAAAGGTGTAATCATCGAACCCAACGTTGTTATAAAAAAAAATGTTTCTATAAAAAATGGCACTACAATTAGATCATTTTCTTATCTCGAAGATGCAAAAATTGGCTCTAATTGTATAATTGGTCCCTTTGCACGATTAAGACCGGGCACAACTCTTGAAGGTGACAATAGAATAGGCAATTTCGTTGAAATTAAAAAGTCTAAATTATCAAAAGGAGTTAAGGCTAATCATTTAACATATATCGGTGATACAAACGTAGGTAAAAACACTAATATAGGCGCAGGTACTATAACCTGCAATTATGATGGAAAAAATAAATTAAGTTGTAAAATAGGCAACAACAGTTTTATTGGTTCCAATACTTCTATTGTTGCGCCAGTTGAGATAGGTGCAAATTCATATATTGCTGCCGGATCAGTTATTACAAAAAATATCCCTAAAAAAAGTTTTTCTATTTCAAGAGCGAAACAGAAAATATATAAAAATCGTGTAGTCAAATAATCATGTGTGGAATTGTAGGTATTCTAAATTCATCAAGCTTACTAAGTAGTTCAATTGAAATTTTAAAAAAACTTGAATATAGAGGCTATGACTCAGCTGGTATTTCGCTATTTTCTGATACTAATATTAAAACTATTAAAAGTGTTGGTAAGATTTCAGCTTTAGAAAAAAAAACAAAAGGAATTCGTGATAATAGTTTTCAAGGAGTAATTGGTCATACTAGATGGGCCACTCATGGAGTTGTGAGTAAAAATAATGCCCATCCTTTCGCTAATGATGATCTTACACTTGTTTGTAACGGAATTATTGAAAATTATAAGCAGATACAGGATCGATATAATGAAATACCAAATAATATTAAATCTGACACAGAAGTTAGTTTTTATTTTTTATCTTATTTGCTTAATAAGTATGAAGATCCGAATGAGTCTTTAAAAATCTTTAAAAAAACAATCAAAGGTAATTATGCGTTTGTAATTTATATCAAACGAAATAAGACATTTTATCTTTTAAAAGAAGGTAGTCCTTTGTCATTGGCAAAGAGTAAAAATTCCTTTTTTATTTGCTCTGACTCTTCAATTCTTTCAAACTATCATGATGAGGTTTATCATCTTAAAGACGGAGATATGATTGCAATTCATAATTCAAATATTTTTAATAATAAAAAAATTAATTTTGTACCCAATATTGTTAATCAAAACCCCTATGATAAAGGCAAATTTCAACATTATATGCTCAAGGAAATTCACGAGCAGCCTGAAGTATTAAAGAAAACACAAGAAAACTATAGGAATGAGTTTTTTTTAGACTTTCAAAATAAATTCAAAGATTTATTTAATGTTGATCAAATTATATTTGTAGGTTGTGGAACAGCATATCATGCGTGTCTAATAGGAGAATATTACTTTAATAATTTTACCAATTTGAACACCTCTTGCGAGTTAGCGTCTGAAATAAGATATAAGAAGTTAAATAAAAAAAATAAAAATTTGTATGTATTTGTTTCTCAATCTGGTGAAACAATGGATACTTTAATGGCTTTAAAATATATAAAAAAAAATAACTTCAAAACCATCGTAATTACTAATTCTCTTCAAAGCAGTATGGTTAGGGAAGCTGATGTGACAATACCTACATATGCTTTAAAAGAAGTAGGAGTGGCATCAACCAAAGCTTTCACTTGTCAGATTCTTGGTTTAGCTAATTTGGCACTTGAGGTTGGTAAAATGACTAGATCTATAAATTTAAAATTATTTAATTCTAATATCAAAATATTAAAAAATTTACCTAATAAACTAAATTTTATAATCAAAGATTTTACACCTATGGCTAAAAAAATTTCAAAAAAACTATCCAATTGCGATGCTTGCTATTTCATTGGCAGGAATATTTCATACCCGTTAGCTTTAGAGGGCTCTCTTAAGTTAAAAGAAATTTCTTATATGCATAGTGAAGGTTTTCCTGGCGGTGAAATGAAACATGGGCCAATTGCTCTTATAGATAATAAAACCT
>Ga0181569_10005043_pt1 | contig 10144 bp, 10 predicted proteins | sample 101ome_19_FD_132452 | JGI IMG/M metagenome (GOLD analysis project Ga0181569, IMG submission 132452) | Coastal salt marsh microbial communities from the Groves Creek Marsh, Skidaway Island, Georgia - 101405AT metaG (megahit assembly) | ecosystem: Environmental > Aquatic > Marine > Intertidal... | reverse complement strand
GGGTGACTGTGCCGAATCTGCTGGGCAAAATTGGCCGAATCTTGTTGCCCCCGATGCTTGGATATGGGCAAAAATACGCCACGTCTCTGGGCATGTTGTAGAGTGCGAGGGTTTGCAGGCTCCGCTTGGGGCCATGTGTGAAATAGAGACCGATGATCCCTCGGCACCAAATGTACCTGCTGAGGTAGTGGCCTTCTCAGATGAAACCCTCAAGCTAATCCCCTTTTCAGACACGGTCGGGGTATCTAGAGAGAGCCGTATCCGCTTGGTCAACCGCAGGGTTGGACTGCCAGTGGGTCCACATTTGTTGGGTCGCGTCATAGACCCCTTGGGAAAGCCGTTGGATGGGTACGCCTTGTCTCACCCAAGATTTACCCCTCATTTTTTTGGCCGTTCCATCCCCGCGTTGAAACGACAAGCTGTAAAAAACCCATTGGATGTGGGCGTTCGCGCGATAAATGGTGTGCTTACTCTTGCGAAAGGTCAGCGCGTAGGACTGATCGCGGGTTCAGGAGTAGGAAAAAGCACGTTGTTAGGAATGATGACTCGCCACACGGCAGCCGATGTGGTGGTTCTCGCTTTGATTGGTGAGCGCGGTCGAGAGGCTGGAGAATTTTTAGCAGAGAGCTTGGGAGCCGAGGGGCTTAGCAAAGCTGTTGTTATCCTGGCCACCTCTGACTGCGCCTCGGTGATGCGGAGACAAGCAGCAGAGGTTGCGCATCTGGTTGCGGAGTATTTCCGGGATCAGGGCAAAGACGTGCTTCTGCTGTGCGATAGTCTTACCCGTATCGCCCACGCGCAGCGCGAAATTGGACTGGCAACTGGTGAGCCACCGACAAATAAGGGGTATCCTCCGTCGGTTTTTAGTGATTTGCCCAAGCTTATCGAAAGAGGCGGGCCGGGAGACGGTGAGGGAACCATCACAAGCGTTTATACCGTTTTATCCGAGCATGATGAGGGCATGGATCCCATTGTTGAGGTAGCCCGAGCGTCTCTTGATGGGCAGATAATGTTGTCACGAGAGCTAGCGGACTCCGGTGTGTACCCGGCGATTAATCTCAGAGGATCGATTTCAAGATTGGCGTCCAAAGTGTCAGGCCAGCATGAATTAAAAATGGCGACAGAGTTTAGAAGGCTCTGGTCGCTCTATGAGGCAAATCGAGATCTTATTATGGTTGGTGCCTATGAGCAGGGCACTGATCCTGAATTGGACAAGGCTATAGCGATCAGACCAATGATGCTGGACTTTCTGCGTCAGGCAGATTTCGAATCATGCTCCCTCGACCAATCTGTGGCAGGTGTTGCCCAGATAATTGCTCGGGGGCAGCATGGCCACTAAATGGGATCCTCTAGTTCTGAAATATAGACGCCGTAGTCAGCAGGAGTTAAATCAGCTCATCGCATTGCGGCATCAACTAAAGGAAATGGAGTGCAATCGCGACAAAATTTCCGAGAGACAGCAGTATTTCCGTCATCGTTTAAGTATGAATTCAAAACAGGAGATCGGCGATTGGCGGGTTATGAAGGCGTTTCTCGCGGATTTGGACTTCCTGAGAAACAATTGTGAGGGTCAACTCATCGAGCTACGCGGGTTGTTAAAATGCGCCCAAAGCGAAAATGAGAAAACCCTGCAGGTTTTGCAGAAATATGAGCACTTGCAGCAGCAAACCGTCCGTTCACGACGCTCGCAGCAAGAACGCAACGAATTGGATGCGATCGATGAGTGGGCGGTTCAGAGCCACACTAGAAGTAACTTGGCACGTGATTTGCTTTAGTTACTCGTAGTGAACAACGTGATGAATGGTTGAATTGTGGAATCTCAGATCGGATCAGACATAGCCAAGCTGCTAGGAAACCTAGGTAAATCAAAGGCTTCCGCTACCCAATCTGGCTCGCAGAGCGAGGCGGGTTCCTCATTTAAGCGTGCTTTGGTGGCCTCTGAACGGCTTCAGGCAAAAGACGTCACCGGCAAGCCCTTGCCGGGTGCCTCCCCGACAGAAGCTGCCTCCCCGACAGAAGAAGTAGCCACGCCAGCTCCTGACACTGGACGTTTGAAGGAGCTACAGCCGTCAGCCGGTGCCCCTGCAAGTCAGTCTAGGACCACCACCCCGATGCCCGAGTTTGATTTAGTCGTCACGGGTGGTCCGGCCGAGCGCCCTGTCATTGTCGATCTGGCACGGAAGAGTGGATTTTCGCCCGCAGCGGTTGAGAATATTTTTTCACTCCGTGTCAACGATAGTGAGACTGGGACATTGCCTCAGAAGTCTCTGACCCTTGCGGTTGCACAGACACTACTTGACTGGTCGTCCACCAACTTGAAGCGGACCGTCGATCCGTCTCAGGTACAGGCGACCGTCGATCCGTCTCAGGTACAGGCGACCGTCGATCCGTCTCAGGTACAGGCGACTATCGATCGGTCTCAGGTACAACAGACCGTCGATGTTTCTAAGGTACAGCAGACTGTTGATCTGTCTCAGATGCAGCAGACGGTTGACCTGTTTGCATTGAAAAAGGCGATGAATGATGGGTTGAAAGATGTCTCGGGTAGCGTCCTCTTACCTGATGAATCGGTAGATCAAGCTAGTATTGCCGAGCTCGTTAACGCTGTGGCTTCGGTGCTAAAACCACTGTTATCGCAGTCAGCAGATAAGGGAGAATCTCCGGCAGCACCCGCGAGCGGAACAGCGGCGCACGAGTTGTCAAGCAAGATTCAGGTGGCAGTGGGGCCCGCTGTAGAGCGATGGGTCGCTAGCCACTTACCCGTAGAAGAAGCTGAGACCTCACGCGAGTTGCTGCTCTCTCGTTTAACCACCGCAGTGACCCCACTGATAAGCGATTCAACAGCTGCGGTCGACCGTGTGGTCGCGCAAAATCCACTGGAACAGAATTCACAGGAAATGCTGGTATTGACTCGGCAGCTGCAATCAACGCTTGCGAGCTGGGTCACACAATCTATGCGCACCGAGCAGGGAGCGGCGGTTCCGGAGCAATGGGTGCGTGAACTCGCCGGATCTCTCGCACCTGAAGTCGCGGGATGGGCGGCAAAACCCTCAGAGGATCGACCTGGTGTTATGCAACTGGCTGCCAGGATCTCTCCTGTAATTGAGCAAGCAATGCAAACCGTCCCTGCGCTCGCCCAAGTCGCGTTGTCTGGTGCAAGTCAGGAGTCCTATAGCGGGACGGCGATATCGGAAATCAGTCCTCGCCAGAGTGCCTCAATCATTTCTGCTCCAATTATGGGGCTCTCGGGCGTGACCCAGTCACAGTTGAGCGCTGCCAAGAACGCCGCTGTATCACAGCCCGAGCGGATTAGCCTTACCGTTACAGGACCAAGCTGGGAGATTGATGGTGCTGACTCGAAGCGTGCAGTAGCCCGGCTCATGCAGGGTGTCCTGCCCAGCAAAACTCCCAGCCCATCCGAAGTAGCGGGTGTCTCGCAGGGAACCTTAGAGAGGTTCGCCGTTCGAGGCGCGGGCATGGGTAGCGGAGATGGGACTGGCCCCGTGAGATCTGACCTAACAATCGGGACCGAGAAAGGTAAGACCGATAAGTCTTTAGATATTAAGGGCGGTAGTCTTGAAACAGCGGCAACATTGCGTAACGTTGTGACGGCAAGAAGCTTAGAGCTTGCGCGAATGATCCCTCAGGTGGCAAAGCCATTAGCAGGTGCTCCCGAGGTACCGTCTCAACTGTCGTCAGCGGGCTCTATCCCAAGTGAAGGCACCGATAGTAGTGCTCCTCGTTTGGCGGCGCAGAGCGAGCTATCCTTCCGTCAAGCGATGACTACAAATGAGAGACCCGCGCTTTCTGACGCGGCGCGTGCGAATCAGTTTTCTCCGAGTCAGTCCATGCCTGGGCGCGAGATGGCGAGCCGCGCCATTTCTGAAGCGCTGGGTCAGCGATTGGCCGCTAACATTGCGGCAGGCCATTACCGCCTAACATTCAACGTAACTCCCAAGGAGTTGGGTGCAATTGACGTAGTGATGGAAATGCGGGACGGCCGTCTCGACGCTCAGATCAGCGCCAGTAACGCGGTAACTCGAGATTTACTGGGGGACTCGTTGCCCAGACTGCGAGAAGCTCTCCAACAGACTGGTATCAATTTGGCCCAATTACAAGTGAGCTCAGATGCGCAGCAAAACGGCGCACATGGTGGCGATGGTAAAGATGAAATGGCTCAGGAGCGGTTTGGTAATGAGGGTCTCCTGGCGGAAAGTTCGGAAGAGTTAATATCGGAAGATATTGAGCTGGGCCTCGACCCAGCTTCAGTGGATTTTTGGGCATAATACGCCCTCTTATTAAGGACGGAATAACACCATGGCTGAAGAAGAAGTAGACGCAGGCGAAGAAAAAAAGAAGTCGCCCATCCTCGGGTACATCTTGATAGGTGTGGGCGTACTCGTTGCGTTGGCTATTACGGTTTTGGCGACTATGTATTTTGTGGGTTATTTCGACCCGGATTCTGCCGAACGCATAGAGGCAACCGTCCAGCAGCTGGAGATGGATGCTGAAGAAGCTCGTCAGAAGGCAGAGGAGTTGGCGAAGGGACCGAGCAAGGAAACGCTTGATTCACCTGAGTTGACGCGATTCGAAAATACTTACATGGAAATTGAGCGTCCGTTGGTAGCGAACATCGTCAACTCTCGAAAGGTGATGCAGATCAAGGTGGCGATCATGACCCACTATGACGATCGAGTGGTGGCAAATATGGAGAAGCATGCTTTTGCAATCCGTTCTGAGATGTTAGATGTCATGAGAAAAATTGACGAAGGGAAGCTTGCCGAGCCGAATTTTCGATCAGACCTGGCAGAGCAGCTGAAAATCTCAGTTAACTCGGTATTAGAAAGGTACGAAGATTTTGGCGGCGTAGAAGAAGTTATGTTCACTGAATTTGTAGTGCAGTAAAACTGGTGTTCGGGTGAGAATGAGTTATGGCAGAAGATAGCAGCAGACTTTCCGAAGAGGAGCTTAATGCGCTGACTTCGGAAGAGGGTTCTGACGAGGAGTTTTCTTCGGCCGTGCACGCGGACGGAGCACTGGGAACCGCTGTCAAGCCGCATAATTTGGTGACTGAAGATACGACTATTGGCATAAACCTAGCCGCAGTCGATATGATCACCGAGCGCTTTACACGAAGACTCCGGCTCGGACTGTTGGAGGTGTTGCGTACTAGTCCGAGAATTACTGCGGATCGGGTAAAGACGCTTCCTTTTTCAGAGTATCTTAAAGACCTTAAGGCTCCATTATCGGTCAACACTGTACGTCTATCGGGGTTGCGTGGAACATCCATGGTAGTGATTGACCCAAGTGTCGTCTTTGCCTCGCTGGACAATTTTTTTGGTGGGTTTGGACGTGGAATCGACGGATTGCCCCCCGGTCGTATGTTCACACCCACTGAAACCCGAATTATCAATATCATGCTCGAAGTGATATTCGCCTCGATGCATGAGGCGTGGTCGCCAATTATGGAGATCTCTTGTGAGCACGTAGGTTCGGAAATAAACCCTGCGTTTGTTCAAATTGTCGATGAGAATGATTTAGTGATCGTCTGCCATTTGGAGGTGGAGCTGCCAGGGCAAGAGCGTGGTGCTATCGATGTCGTTTACCCATTTGCCACACTCAAACCTATCAGGGATGTCCTGAGAGGACGTGTTCAGGATTCCGAGGATCCATCGGTAGATCATGACGTCTGGGCTCGTGAGTTGGCGGGGGCTGCTTCAGATGCCGAATTGGAGCACCGCGTTATTTTAGGTGAGATAGAACTTACCCTTGGCGATTTTAATAATATGCAGGTAGGCGAAATTCTAGACTTGAAGAAATTTGATTTGGCCCGAGTGTTGGTTGATGACATTCCCCTGTTTAATGCAGAGGTTGGCACCGCCAATGGGTATGCGGCTGCTCGTCTGTTAGAAGCCGTAGAATTATCTGAATAATGAAGCGAGCAGGGACTACAAGAAGGGACGTCATGGCAAAGGTTTTCCGCCTGATTACCCGCTTCAACAGTGCTAGGAGATATAAATGAGTGATGAACAGGAACCTGGGGATGTCTCCTTGGAGCAACTCGCTGATGACGAAACTCTGGCAACAGGTTTTGAAGCTATGGTCAGCGCGGACGTATTACAGAGCGTACCTGTCACGCTGTCGGTCGAAGTTGGTAGAACGCGCCTAAAGATTCGAGATCTGCTGCGCTTAAAACAGGGGAGCGTAATCGAGCTAGAGCGAAACGCGGGCGAACCCCTCGATTTACTCGTCAATAATACCGTCGTGGCGCAGGGCGAAGTCGTTTTGGTTAATGATCGATACGGCGTGCGCTTGACGCGAATTTTGCCCTCAGAAGACCGCGTTGAGAAGCTGTGATTATCGGAGCTCTCTGTGGCTGAGGAGCTGAGCTGGGTCCGATGGGTTACTGCATTCTTTGTCCTGGCGGTCGCCATGGGTGCGAGTTTCCTTGCTTTGCGAAAAATTCAGGTTTCAAATAAAAGTTGGCTGCCTATCAAGATTACGGGGCGAGTGAGGCTAAGTCGCTCAGCGGAGCTAGTACTGGTAGAGGTTGAGAACGAGAGGTTCTTAATCGGCGCGACACCTGCTAACATCAATACCCTAGCTAAGCTTTCGGGCGAAGCTCCTGTAGAAGACCACTAAGAAGCGACGGCGGCCCTGCCACCGGGCAGCGGATGTACCATCGCTACAGTGACCTCTTCTTTTGTGAGTTGCTATACGCCGGGGCCTTTGAGGGGAGGGGTATGCTTAAATACTTGGTGCTGGGGCTCGTGACTCTCTTGGCTACGGAAGCTTCGGCCCAAGGGACAATCCCCATTCTGAGCGCAATTCAGGATTCGAGTGGAGAAACCGAGTACTCGGTAACGCTCCAGCTTCTGGGCCTCATGACGGTCCTGACCCTGTTACCCTCCATCCTACTGATGATGACTAGCTTTACTAGGATAATCATCGTTCTGTCACTGCTTCGTCAGGCTATGGGCACTGCTCAAACACCGCCCAACCAAATTTTGTTGGGAATCGCCTTGTTTCTAACGATTTTTATAATGGCACCTGTTTTCACGCAGGTATATAACGAGGCAATTACACCATATAGCAACGACGAAATAGGCCTTGAGGAATCCCTTGAGTTGGCGCAAGTTCCGATAAAGGATTTTATGTTGCGTCAAACGCGGGAGAAAGATCTGCAAACTTTTGTGAGTATTTCTAATAATCCCGACATTTCGGCGCCGATGGATACACCGTTGTCGGTACTGGTGCCTGCCTTCATCACGTCTGAGCTCAAAAGTGCCTTTACTATTGGCTTCATGCTTTATATTCCATTCATCATCATAGATATGGTCGTCGCGAGTGTGCTGATGTCAATGGGTATGATGATGCTTTCCCCTATGATTATTTCGCTGCCATTTAAACTCCTTCTCTTTGTTATGGTGGACGGGTGGATGTTGCTGATGACCTCATTAACGGGTAGCTATGTTTAAGGACTAACGCGTGGAAACTACCGAAGTTATCAGTATAGGAAGAGAGGCGATCTGGACGGTGATCTACGTGGCCGGGCCCATTCTGCTGATCGCCCTTTCGGTGGGTTTAATCATTGGTGTCTTCCAAGCGGCCACATCTATACAGGAAATGACCTTGAGTTTTATCCCTAAGTTGGCCGCCTTGGTAGCGGCTCTCTTAATATTTGGTGATTATCAACTGACAATGCTGTCTGATATGTTTGTCACGATTTTTGACATGATCCCGCAAATTTTTACGCGATGAACTTTATCCTTGATGATGTTGTTGCGATTCTCACTACTGGGCTTATTCCTCTTCTTCGAATATCGGCGTTATTGCTAGCAGCACCTTTAGTTTCTCTTAAAGTTGTCTCGGTGCGGATTCGGATTGCAATCGCACTTGTACTCACCATTTTTGTTTATCCCACGTTAGAGCTGCCAACCATTGATCCTGTCAGCGCTGACGGATTAATGCTCATTGTTAGGGAACTATTAATTGGGCTCTTGTTTGCCGTTTCGTTACAGGTTGTCAATGCAGCTTTGGTCGTCGCCGGACAGACCTTGTCCATGAGTATGGGGCTGGGGATGGCGCAAACTGTTGATCCAAATATTGGAAGGGTGCCCGTGCTCGCCTCATTTTTGGTGGTGATGTCTACCCTGATTTTTTTATCTATTGGTGGCCATTTAATTCTTATCCAGCTTATCCTGATGAGCTTTGAGGTTATGCCGATTGGTGGCGAGATCAACCTTGTCGAGACCACTGCTAATCTGATCGAGTGGACGGCAATGGTATTTCTTGGCGGTATCCTAATCGCGCTGCCTATTATGTTAACTATGATGCTAGTAAATCTCTGTATTGGTATCGTCACTCGTGCGGCCCCGGCCCTGAATATTTTTGCGGTAGGTTTTCCCGCAATGGTCATAGCTGGTTTGGTTTTGCTGCTGGTGTATTTGGTTAATATAGGGCACAGGATCGAGTGGTTATGGCTTGAAGCGTTTTCAATGGCGCAAAATATGTGGGTCGTTAGCTAATGGCAGACCAGCAAGACGACAGCCAGGAAAAGACAGAAGAACCGACCGCACGCCGTCTGAGTAAAGCTAGAGAAGAGGGCCAAATCGCCCGGTCCACAGAGATTACTATCGCTGCCTCAGTGATTAGTGTGGCGATATACATCTTCTTATTTGGCAATTCCTTGTTGGGAAACGTCGCTAATATCTTTGCGAAAGGGTTGGTTTTTGACTCTCTGGCTGTTCTTGAGCCTCAGGTGGGGCTTGGAAGGCTGAGTGATGCGGCGGTAGAGGCATTGCTTACGATTTTGCCTATCTTGATTCTCACAGGAGTGGTGGTTCTAGTTTGTTCCGGCTTGATTGGCGGTTACAACTTCAGTTGGAAGTCTATCCAACCGAAGGCCTCCAAGTTTAACCCCATTTCGGGCTTTAAACGCATGTTTGGAACGCAAGCTCTGGTAAATCTCGCCAAATCGATTGCCAAATTTTTATTAGTTGGCGGAGTGACCTATTTTTTGATCGACGCCTCAGTCACTGAGTTTGCCCAAATTTCACTGATGGCCTTGGAGCCTGGCTTGTCTGCTTCGGCGTCTATTTTGACCACCGCATTTTTGGTTGCCTCCAGCACGCTCATCATCATTGCTTTGATAGACGCTCCTTATCAGGTCTATCAGCATAATCAAAAAATGAAAATGTCATTGAAAGAGGTCAAGGACGAGCAAAAACAAACTGAAGGATCTCCGGAAGTTAAGCAACGTATTCGTCAGAAGCAGCGCGAAGTTTCGGCGGCGCGAATGCTGGAGGCGATCTCGGAGGCGGATGTGATCATAACCAACCCGGAGCATTTTGCCGTCGCTCTAGCTTATGATCCTTCGTCCGACGATCCGCCAAAAGTGGTCGCTAAAGGCGTGGATTTCATTGCAGACCGTATTAGAGAGCGTGGGGGCGAAGAGGGAGTACCATTATTCCAGTCGCCGGTGTTAGCCCGAGCGCTCTATTTCACCACGGAAGTTGATGGTTTTATTCCTGAGCCACTATTTGAAGCGGTGGCTCAGGTAATTGCTTATATCTTTAATATAAACAGTATTAATCGTGCGAAAACGCAGCAGTCTAAACCGGTGCCGAGAGTTCCAGATGATATGATTTTTGATGAAGATGGCCGTCAGTCACAAATTTTCGACAGCTGATCGTCGATCTGCTCGAACCGATACTTATGCTCGTAAGGTGCGATGACCTGTGAACAACGATTCATTAGATGATTCTCAATTAAATTTTCTCCCGCATCCTGATGATGGGCGCATTTTGGACGCCGCTTTAGAAGCGCTCGTCAGCGGTGCATCTAATGTATTTATTGTCGGTGAGTATGAATTTCATATTGATGCATGTTTTTTAGCGCTTTACGGAGAGCTAAAGCTTAACCCCTCTCTACAACTGCATCGTATGATGTCCCCCAAGGTTGACGACATCGTAACCCTCTTTAATGAACTCTTGGCCAACCTATCTATCGATGAAGCACGGAATTATGAGGCGGAGGGGCGTCACATCATTATCATGCCGGACTTTGGTCCCAATGCTGGGAAGGAATGGCTAGCCTGTGAGTCTCTGGTGAATACGTTCCCCGGCGCAAACGTAAGTATGCT
>Ga0181569_10005042_pt1 | contig 10144 bp, 9 predicted proteins | sample 101ome_19_FD_132452 | JGI IMG/M metagenome (GOLD analysis project Ga0181569, IMG submission 132452) | Coastal salt marsh microbial communities from the Groves Creek Marsh, Skidaway Island, Georgia - 101405AT metaG (megahit assembly) | ecosystem: Environmental > Aquatic > Marine > Intertidal zone... | reverse complement strand
TGCACATCAATGATGTCATCACCCACAAAGGCGACTTGCTGTGGATCCAAATTTTTTTCTGTAATCAATGCCTTAAAAGCTTGTTTTTTATCGATATGTCCCTGCATGACATCATTGATACCAAGTTCCTTCATGCGTACATCGACAGCCTTAGATTTGCGCCCAGAAATGACAGCGACTTCAACACCATAATGAATCAACATGCGCACACCATGGCCGTCGCGGACATTGAAGGCCTTAGATTCCTCACCTAGATGGTTGAGATAAATTCGTCCATCTGTGAAAACACCATCGATATCAAACACGATCATTTGAATAGATTCTGCGCGTTGTTTTAATGTGGTGTTAGACAAAGACAATTAGACTATCCCCGCATTTAATAAGTCGTGCATATTGAGTGCGCCAATGACTTTATTATTGTCATCGACCACTGGCAATGCACTGATTCTGTTGGCTTGCATTTGTTGCAAAGTCTCTGTGGCTAATTGTTGTGGTTGTGTGAATTGACATTGTGAGACCATTACATCACGCATACGAATGTTTTGTAAGTTGGTATCTTTATCGAGCAAACGTCGCAAATCACCATCGGTAAATACTCCGACTAAATGGTTATCATCATCCACCACAGTGGTGAGGCCAAGGCCTTTACTACTGATCTCTAATAAGCCTTCTTTGACATAACTATTTTGATTGACGCGTGGAACAGTGTGCTCAGTATGCATAATATCCTCCACTGAAGTGAGTAAGCGTTTGCCTAATTTTCCTCCAGGGTGAGAGCGTGCGAAATCTTCTTCATTGAAACCACGCGCGGATAGCAGGCACACAGCTAGAGCATCTCCCATCGCAAGCATGGCTGCAGTGCTAGTCGTAGGGGCTAAGCCCAGCGGACAGGCTTCCTTACTGACGGAGACATCTAAAACAATATGACTATTTAGTGCCAGCGTGGATTGCATGTTGCTAGTGAGCGTGACGATTGGGCAGCCCAAGGCTTTCAAAGCCGGCAATAAAGTGACTAATTCATCTGATTGGCCAGAATTCGATAGCATCATGACGGCATCGTCTTTACAGATCATACCCAGATCTCCATGACATGCTTCAGCCGCACTGACAAAAAAAGCAGGACTGCCGGTGCTAGCCATGGTGGCAGCAATTTTTCGGCTAATGTGGCCAGATTTGCCGATGCCAATCAAGACCACGCGTCCGCTAATAGCAATGAGGCACTCACAGGCGCGTACAAAATTAGCATCAATACGTGACTGTAATGCCGTAATTGCTTGGGCTTCTTGTTGAATTAGATGATTGGCTAATTCAATAGTCGTTTTTGGATTGATAAGTGACATTGTTCTATAGGCTCATAGTAGTACGCAAATATAAACTGACCTGATAAGCAATGAAACAGCCAATGAGAATAATTCCACTGAGTTTAGACAGCCCACCACGTTGGCGGGTGATAAATGCGAGTATCATCAATAAAATTACCAGGGCGGTCATGACAATAAAATCTTTATAAACTGCATCCCTAGGTATCGGATAGTGTGTAATTAAGGCTGGAATACTCATCACCCCTAATATATTGAATATATTGGAACCGATGATGTTGCCAATGGCTAAATCGGTATGATGTTTGAGTGCACCTGTTATTGAAGCGGCAAGCTCGGGAAGACTTGTGCCAATAGCGATAATGGTGAGTCCAATCACGACATCGGGTATGCCGACCATCCGCGCTAATTTGACACTGGCGGTCACCAGTATGTCTGAGCTTATGAGTAATATGATAAGGCCGAGCACTAACCAAAAAATGCTGTGTGTGAGCGTCTTGGCATGATCATCGGGCTCAGAACCAAATTCAGATTCTGTGTCCATTGCTTGCTTGTTGTCTTGGCTAGATCTAGCAATTAAATACATCACTAGGATCATCAGAGCAATCAGCATGCACCCTTCCAGCCAAGTGAGCAATTGATCTTGAATAAAAATCCAAGTAAAAGCAGTGGCTAACAATAGAATAGGAAATTCACGCCGAAATACACTCTCTTTAACTACTAATGGCGTCAGGCATGCTGTGATGCCAAGGATAAGGGCGATATTAGTAATATTGGACCCCAAGGCATTACCTACAGCGAGTCCCGTAGTGTCACGTAGGGCAGCAATTGCTGAAATAAATAACTCGGGTGCGGAGGTGCCAAAGCCGACCACGATTATGCCAATGATGAGTGGAGACACTTCGAGATGGCGTGCCAGTCCCATGGCACCTAGGATGAATCTATCTGCACTCCAAACAAGTAAGATGAGTCCAATGATAATACTGAGACTGACTAGTAACATGAATTGATATTGATGGGGAAAAAGCGATTATACAACGTTTTATTGGTTGATGGGCCTGGGAAAAATTGCCTTTTTGATCTACATTTGGATGTGTGCGATGGTTTTTGTATGGGACGTGGTTGAGCAACCTAGGCATAATCTTAGTGCCTCTGGTTCACTAATAGTTATAGAACACGTATTATGGACTTGAACATTTAGGACGTGCAGCGGTCTTCATTGCATTGCTTGTAGTTGCACATGCAATGTCCGCGACTGAAAAATTGAAAATCGCTCAACATCGATGTGTTCGGTGAGAGTGATTTATTAAGGAAACTCTATGAAAAAGCTCTTGATATCAGGTTTACTCATGCAACTGCTGATTTTCAGTTTGTCCGGTGCGGCGCTGGCAGAAATACGCTCACCTGAGACCATTGTAGAACAGACCTCGACTCAGCTGCTCAATATCATCAACACTGAATCCGATCGTATTAGAGAAGACGCAGAGTTTGTTGATTCCATCGTCAACGACATCATTCTCCCAATTATCGATCTGCAATCAATGGCCAAATTGATTCTTGGTAAACATTGGAAAGGCGCCTCAGAGCAACAGCGTTCGGACTTTATTAACGAGTTTAAAAATATGCTGATTCGCACTTATGCAAAATCTGTGGCAGATTTTGGCCATGCTGAAATTGTTATTATTCCTAATCCTGAGGGACAAAAAGGTAAGTTTTATCGTGTAAAAACACAAGTGACTTTGTCTGGTAATCCACCGCTCAATGTTGATTATGTATTTCGTCAACAACCAGACATGGAGTGGAAGGCATTTGACTTGGTGGTCGATGGTTTAAGCATGATTAAGAATTTTAGAAGCAGCTTCTCACAGGAAATAGAAGAGACTTCGTTAGACGCTTTAATCGATCGAATCAAAAATATTAATACTGGTGAGGAGGTAGCCACCGGTAAGGTCTAAATGGTCAAAGTGGTAGATTCAAAGTCATAGCCACTGGGCGTCATCAGTATCTATTCTAGCTACAACTAAATCAGGCGCAATCAGATTATTCGGCTGTTATTTTGCAGCATAAGCACTGAACATTGTTCAGTGTTTATGCTTTTCCATTTAGGCAATGACAATGTGATAGGCAAATAGAAAACCCATGGAAAAACTTCTTGTTACCGGTGGTAGCCAACTTCAGGGTGAAGTCACCGCTTCTGGCTCTAAAAATGCAGTATTGCCGATACTCGCCGCGTCGTTGTTAGCAGACACAGCTATGACCATAGATAATGTGCCTCATCTGCGTGATGTCAGCACGACACTTGCGTTACTAAAAGATATGGGTGTGCAAGTTGAACAACATGCTGAGGCGACAATTTGTACTGATACTTCGACTATCCAAGGTTACGCGGCCGCCTATGAGTTAGTGAAAACGATGCGTGCATCGATACTGGTTCTGGGCCCCTTACTGGCTCGCTTTGGTGAAGCTGAAGTGTCGCTTCCTGGAGGTTGCGCTATAGGCACACGACCGGTTGATCTTCACATTGAGGGTCTGCGTGCTATGGGAGCACAGATCAGTGTTGAGGATGGTTACATACGTGCGCATGCTAAGCGTCTCATAGGCACCCGTATTGTGATGGATATGGTCACAGTGACCGGCACGGAAAATTTATTGATGGCGGCGACTTTAGCCAAAGGCACTACAGTTTTGGAAAATGCTGCCCGTGAACCCGAAGTCACCGATCTAGCTAATTGCTTATCGGCCATGGGTGCGGAAATAGAGGGTATAGGCACTGATTGTCTTACTGTGCATGGTGTGTCGAGGCTGAATGGTTGTGAGTATCGTGTGTTGCCAGACCGAATTGAGACAGGGACTTTTTTGCTAGCCGGTGCGATTACACGCGGTAAGGTACGTGTGAACAACACCTCTGCCCATATTTTGGATGGTGTTTTGCAAAAGTTGCAGAAGGCTGGGGCAGATATTAATTGTGGCCCAGATTGGATAGAACTAGATACGCGCGGTAATAAGGTAAAAAGTGTTAATATTAGCACCGCACCCTATCCAGCGTTTCCTACTGATATGCAGGCACAGTTCATGGCCTTGAATACGGTCGCTAATGGGACTGCCACAATCACGGAGAATATCTTTGAAAATCGTTTCATGCATGTGCAGGAACTGCAGCGTATGGGAGCTGATATTAGCGTCAAAGGTAACACAGCAGTTGTATCGGGTGTGGAATTACTGACTGGAGCCCAGGTAATGGCAACAGACTTACGTGCTTCCGCCAGCTTGGTATTGGCGGGGTTGGCTGCGCGCGGTGAGACGATAATAGATCGTATCTATCATCTCGATCGTGGATATGAACACATAGAACAAAAACTTACGCAGATCGGTGCGAAAATACAGAGACTTTCAAGTTAATCATGAAAACCCAAATAACATTAGCGATATCCAAAGGACGCATTCTTAAAGATACGATTCCGTTACTCCAAGCCATGGGTATGTCACCGCTAGAAGATTTAAACAAGACACGTAAACTGCTGATTGATACTGAAAATCCCAATGTGCGCGTGGTGGTGGTGCGTGCCACAGATGTGCCAACCTATGTTGAATATGGGGCTGCTGATCTCGGTATCGCAGGCAAAGATGTATTAATGGAATCACAGGGTGATGGTTTGTACGAGCTGTTAGATTTGGATATTTGTAAATGCAAATTGATGGTGGCGGGCAAAGAGAAATTATCACCCCATGGCAAGCGCTTAAAGGTAGCGACTAAATACGTTAATGCTGCGCAGCAATATTTTGCTCAGCGCGGTCAACAAGTCGAAATAATCAAACTATATGGTTCTATGGAGCTGGCGCCAATCACTGGCTTGGCTGATTTGATCGTAGATCTGGTGGATACCGGCAACACATTGCGCGCAAATGGGTTACAACCCCTAGAACATATAGAAGACATAAGTTCACGACTGGTAGCTAACAAAGCGTCTTTAAAAGTCAGTTTTGATACACTGCAGGATGTAGTGGAGAAATTTAGAGTAGCTAGAGCCAACAAAACAGGATAAACCTCATGAAATATGAAACCGATGATCTGCGTATTTTAGCCATGAAAGAAGTCAGCACCCCGTCCCAGGTGCATGCTGAGTTTCCTCTGTCTGAAGAAGCGTCTAAAACAGTTCATCAGGCAAGAGCTGACATTCATAATGTATTGTCAGGAGATGATGATCGCCTAGTTGTGGTGGTAGGCCCATGTTCTATCCATGATACAAAAGCGGCTCATGAATATGCGCAGCGTTTGGCTGCGCTACGAGAAAAGCATGCCGGGGAGTTGCATGTTGTGATGCGTGTGTATTTTGAAAAACCGCGTACTACAGTTGGTTGGAAAGGATTGATTAACGACCCAAATCTAGATGGTAGTTTCGAGATCAACAAAGGACTCAGAGTGGCACGTGAATTGTTATTAGACTTAAACGCTAGTGGCATGCCAGCAGGCACTGAATATTTAGATTTAATCAGTCCACAATACGTAGCAGATTTGGTGAGTTGGGGGGCGATTGGGGCGCGCACGACTGAAAGCCAGGTACACAGAGAATTGGCCTCCGGGTTATCTTGTCCGGTGGGTTTCAAAAATGCGACTGACGGTGGATTACAAGTAGCTGTCGATGCGATTGGCTCAGCCACTCGCCCACATCATTTCTTATCGGTTACTAAAGAAGGTAAATCGGCGATTTTCTCTACAAAAGGGAATACTGATTGCCATGTGATTTTACGTGGTGGCAAGTCTACTAACTATGATGCAGACAGCATTAATTCAGCCTGTGCAAGTTTAGCTAAGGCGCAGCTGCCAGAACTTGTCATGGTCGATTGTAGTCATGCCAACAGTGAGAAAAAGCATGAGAAGCAGCTCGAGGTGGGTGCAGATATTTGTCAACAAATCTCCAGCGGTGAACGTCGTATCTTTGGTGTAATGATAGAGAGCCACTTGGTTGAAGGCCGACAAAATGTGGTTGATGGAAAAGCTGAGACTTACGGTCAAAGTGTGACAGATGCATGCATAGGTTGGGATGATACTGAAAGCTTGCTAGAGCAATTCGCGGATGCCATTCGTACTCGCAGAGCATTAGAGGCGTAATGTTGAAGTAATGTTATCTGTTCGTCGATTCAATACAAAAGATCCTGACTTTGAAAATCAATTCAATGAATTTATAGACATTGATCAAGGTCAAGCTAGCGATGTGACTGGCGTGGTGGCTGGCATCATTGATGATATTCGTGTCCGTGGTAACCAGGCTTTATTGGAATATACCCAAAAATTTGATCGTCAAGTGTGTGAAAATGCTGCGCAATTAGAAGTGTCTCAGCAACAGCTCACAGCTGCCTTGGAGGCAATCGATAGCGATAAACGCACCGCCTTGGAACAGGCTCATGCGCGAATTTTCGCCTACGCTGAACGGCAGCGTCTAGAATCATGGCGTTTTACAGACGAGCACGATTCCATGTTAGGACAACGTGTCACCCCTTTGGATCGAGTAGGTATTTATGTGCCTGGTGGAACAGCCGCTTATCCTTCGTCTGTACTCATGAATGCTATACCTGCCAAAGTGGCGGGTGTTGAGGAAATCATCATGGTTGCACCGACACCGGATGGAGAGGTAAATCAGACCGTATTGGCTGCTGCCGCTATTGCAGGTGTTGATCGTGTCTTTCGAGTGGGTGGTGCACAGGCTGTCGCCGCGCTCGCCTACGGCACGCAAACCATCCCCGCTGTCGAGAAGATAGTCGGCCCCGGTAACATATACGTTGCTACGGCAAAGCGTATGGTCTTCGGTAAAGTCGGTATTGATATGATTGCGGGACCGTCAGAAGTGCTTATTATTTGTGATGAATCAGCACATCCAGATTGGATTGCCATGGATTTATTTTCGCAGGCAGAACACGATGTGTTAGCACGTTCAACTTTACTATGCACTTCATCTAAAATGTTAGAGCAGGTGGAACAATCTATGAATGATCTCCTTCCTAGTCTAGAGCGGCGCGATATTATTCAACAATCTATGCAGACTTATGGCAGTTTAGTATTGGTCGATAGCCTCGAACGGGCGGCCGAGATCAGTAATAAACTTGCCCCTGAACACTTAGAGCTGTCGGTGCAGGATCCGGAAGCATTACTGACGCATATTAAGCATGCTGGTGCAGTGTTCATGGGGCACCATACACCGGAATCTTTTGGCGACTACTGCGCAGGGCCGAATCATGTTTTACCCACAAGTAAGACGGCACGTTTTTCCTCGCCGTTAGGCGTGTATGACTTTCAAAAACGCACCACGATTTTGAATTGTTCTCATCAAGGTGCTGAAGTTTTGAGCGATATTGCTGATACATTAGCGCGCAGTGAAGGCCTTACCGCACATGCTCGTTCAGCAGAATATAGAGGCAAGAAATAGTTTGGTCTTTTGGCTGGCTGATGTGTAGATACACTATGACTGATAATATCCTCAAACGTTTAAGACCTGAGTTAGGATCACTGAGTGCCTACAAAGTCGCTCCATCTGAAGGTTATGTTAAGTTGGATGCAATGGAAAACCCTTATCAGTGGTCTGAAGAGCTCAATCAACAATGGCTTAATCATCTCAGCCATGCAGCGATCAATCGATATCCAGATCCGGATCCCGAGTCCCTAAAACACAGCCTTCAGAAACAATTTGGACCACGGGATGAGAATATACAATTTCTGCTGGGTAATGGATCAGATGAATTAATCCAATTATTAGTGCTAGCCATCGCACGACCGGGCGCTAGCGTGTTGACTGTCTCTCCCAGTTTTTCTATGTATCAAATTATTTCTGAGATGTTGGGAGTATCTTGTCACAGTGTGGCCTTGGACAAGCATTATGAGATTGATCTTGAGGCCATGTTGTCAGCTATCAAAACGCATGACCCGTCATTGATTTTTTTAGCTTATCCAAATAATCCAACGGGTAATTTATGGTCGCGAGCAGATCTACAAACCATCATTGAAGCCAGTCGGGGAATAGTGGTGATTGACGAAGCCTATGGCCCCTTTGCGAGTGACAGTTTTGTCGATGACCTAAGGCATTATCCTCATGTAGTATTGCTGCGGACAGCGTCAAAATTAGGTCTAGCTGGATTGAGGTTTGGTTGGTTAGCCGGGCATGCCTCACTGATCGGTGAATTGAATAAATTACGTTTGCCCTACAACATTAATTTGCTGACTCAGTTGACCATGCAGTTTGCCTTGGATCACTATAATGTACTCGCTGAGCAGGCCGCTATTCTGTGCCAAGATCGCGACCGATTAACCGATACACTGACTGCCATGTCAGATATCCAGGTGTATCCTAGTGAAGCGAATTTTTTATTGTTTAAAGTCAACGATAAGAATGTCGACGATGTTTTTAGCCAATTATTGGCGTCTAATATTTTGATAAAAAACGTTAGTCATCAAGCAGGGTTAGCCGATTGCTTGAGAGTCACCGTGGGGACTGAGGCTGAAAATCAAGAATTCGTTAATGCTTTGTCTGAAGCACTGACCCAGAGAACTTAACCTAAGAACTAATCAACCCAAGATGTGGTTATTAGGTTGCATCAATTTTATTTAATACGATGTGCCATAAATGGGCCGCTGGGCGATCTGTATTTGCCATTCGATTGCCTGTCCACGCCGTAGCCCCTTCAATGTGATCGTATCCCCGGGTCGATAGGCGATAACTTGATTAAGAATTTGGCGCTCGTAGACAACAGGTTGTTCATTGATATGAGTAATCACATCACCCAAGGTTAAGCCCGCCCTGTGCGCAGGACTATTGCGAATGACGTTGGAAACAATGACGCCTTTGGAAACGCCTAGTGCAAAAGATTGTGATAATCGTGGCGTGATATTCTGAACACGCACGCCCATCCAACCTCGCAGAACACGGCCATGGGTGATCATGTCTGACATCATCTCCTGTGCTAGCAGGCTGGGAATAGCAAAGCCGATACCGATAGAATTGCCACTCTCCAATGAGGTGATGGTGTTAATACCGATGAGTTCTCCGTTGGCATTAATTAGAGCCCCTCCTGAATTGCCGGGATGAATCGCTGCGTCAGTTTGAATGTAATTTTCAAATACGTTGATGCCGAGTTGATTGCGCCCAGTTGCGCTAATAATGCCTTGAGATACGGTTTGGCCTAGGCCATAGGGATTGCCAATTGCTAGCACCACGTCACCCGTTTTGAGTGCATTTGAGTCACCGAGGGAAATGCTCATGAGATTATCGGCATTGATTTTGAGCACAGCTAAATCGGTGTCAGGATCCACGCCCACCACGTAGGCTTGGAACTGGCGGCCGTCAGTCGTTGACACCTCGATTTCTTGCGCGCTTTCAATCACATGATGATTGGTGAGTATGTGTCCATCCGGACTGACGATTACTCCCGAACCCAAGCTGGTAATGGTGCGATTGTTGGGTTGACCGTAGAGTTGTTGAAGCAATTGATCTAGTTGAGGATGAGTTCTTGATAAACGACGTGTACCGCGGATTTGTTTTTGCGTGTAGACGTTGACCACGGCCGGTGAGGCTCGCGTGACCGCCTTAGAATAAGAAAAAGCCCCCTGATTATGCGCATTTGTGAGGGGTGTGAAGGGCGACAGGGATAAGCTTTGTGATAGTACAACTAATAAAAAGGCCGCTAGCAGGCCAACACCAATGGACTGAGAGAGAAATTTCAGCGTTTTACGCGACAACACGCTACCGGCCCCCTCGCGTTTTGGGTAGACAAGTTTCGGCTGCGCTGGCTGCTCGATCAAGCCGCCAGTAGTGCCGTCTTATCGATGCGGTGGCAAT
>Ga0181569_10005036_pt1 | contig 10147 bp, 11 predicted proteins | sample 101ome_19_FD_132452 | JGI IMG/M metagenome (GOLD analysis project Ga0181569, IMG submission 132452) | Coastal salt marsh microbial communities from the Groves Creek Marsh, Skidaway Island, Georgia - 101405AT metaG (megahit assembly) | ecosystem: Environmental > Aquatic > Marine > Intertidal... | reverse complement strand
GAAAGATGAAGCAACTCATGAATGCGTTTGGTGGTGGTGGCATGCCTGATTTAGAAGGCATGGACCCCAAACAATTGGCTAGACTTGCTAAACAATTTAAATAATTCAGGTTTTACTTCCCAATTTTTTTAGAAGGGTAAAGACTTGATCAATTTTTGAAGGGTCTTTGATCCCCGGTCTGGATTCTACACCACTATTGATATCAATTCCATCGGGTTGAATATTTAAAACTGCTTCCTCTAGATTGTCGGGCCCTAAGCCACCTGCCAAGAACCATTGATGGGATAAGAATTTTTGCTTAAGTTCTGAAAACTTAAGCCAGTCTGCTTTCTGTCCTGTCCCCCCATACGCATGGTCCGAATAAGCATCAACAAGGAAGACCTTGGTATGTTTTAAATAATTTTGTGGGAATTCAATTGCGGGCCCTAACCTTGGAGCAAGCCATAGGTTTTCCTTTCCCACTAAGCTTGACCAATAGTGAACATGGTCGGTTTTAAGATCGCTAGGGAAATGAAATTGAAAACGGTCAAACCCCAAATGAATCAATTGACGAACAAATTCTTCATCTGGATTAACTGCAACGGCGACTTTCAAACAACCCTTCCATTGAATCGCCGCACGGAGTTTTTCATACTGGTCAAAGTTTAGGTTGCGGGGAGATTTGGAATGAAAAATAAAACCGAGTGCATCCGAACCCAATTCAATACAGTGTTGGGCATCAATGGCACGCGTGATGCCACAAACCTTAACCATTTTGGGTCTCATTGAGAATTAGTGAAATAATGTGTTAATGAGCTACATAAAGCCTCAATACTTGGGTGGGCAGACTGCAAGCCAACATCCATATTGTTTTCCTTTAAAGTCTTGGTAGTTTGCGGACCAAAACTGCAAAATACAGGAATACGGGCATCTTTATCGAAAATTATATCATCGGACTGCTCAATGTATGAAAGTGCAGTGGATGAACTCGTAAAGATGATCGCATCTGCACCCTCTTTGAGAAAGACCCCATAATCTGGACAATCGAGAATATCGGCAAAATCCGTCTCATAAAGTGGCAAGGTATCAACAATAGCACGGCCCACCCCCTCTAATACATCTACCAGAATATCACGGTTTCTATTTCCTGTTACAACCAAAACATTGGCACTATCCAGACTATCACTAGCCACCAGTTCTTTGGCTAAACCTTCCGCCGTTGAATCCTTGGCAATAAGTTCAATGTCTAAATTATAGTTAATTAAAATATCGGCCGTAGATTGACCTACGCAGGCAATTCTCATCGGGCCAAAACTTCTGATATCTGAAAATGCACGAAAAAATAACTTCATGAATTCCCTTGCACCATTGGCACTGGTAAACACAACCCACTCATAGGTGGCAATCCCTGCAAATACTTCTGCAACTAATTTACGATCCTCAGTGGGTTGAATCTTAATTAAAGGAAGATCCAGCACTTCTGCTCCTAGTGACTCAAGGGACTGCCTCATTTTACTCTTCTGGGTTAGGGCACGGGTCAGGGCAATTCGACGCCCGAGAAGAGGTTTTTGCTCGAACCAAGTAGTTGACCGAGAAAGACCGATCGAGTTTCCCACAAAAATAATTGCCGGCGCACAAAACTTTTTCTCTTTTGCCTCGTCCACTAATTTACCCAAGGGAGCTAGGAGTTTTTTCTGCCTCGAAAGAGTTCCATGAGATACGATCGCGGCGGGTCTGTCTACAGGTAATCCTCCGGCAAGCAGTTTATCGACAATCTCCTCTATTTTACTCATGCCCATGTAAATGCACAAAGTACCCCCAACCTCTGAAAATTTGGCAAAGTCTACCCTCAGTGATTCCTTGGCCACATCTTCGTGTCCGGTAAGAAAGGATATCGAAGATCCAAATTCTCGATGAGAAAGCGGAATGCCTGCGTAAGCGGCACATGCAAGTGCCGCGGTAACTCCAGGTACAATCTCATAAATCACTCCTTGGGAATCTAGTGCGAGCATTTCCTCGGCACATCGACCAAAGACAAAAGGATCTCCTCCTTTAAGGCGAACCACCCTTAAACCTTCTTGTGATTTATTGACGAGGATTTGGTTAATCTCAGATTGCTCCATCGTATGACGACCGGGAGTTTTTCCCACATCAATGAGTTCGCAAGAGGGTGGAGCCCAATTATTCAGGCTTCGATTAGCCAAATTATCATAGACCAGCACATCACAACTTTTAATGAGAGCACGGGCTCTGAGTGTTAAAAGCCCAGGGTCCCCAGGGCCTGCTCCAACTAGATAAACGATTCCTGTAGTTTTTATTTGTCCGTCCATCCGATTAATTCACTCATCCAATCTTTTTCTTCTCTTCCGGCAATCTTCAAACTTTTGATTCCACAAAATTCATGGAAAAAATGGAGTCTCTCGCCATCGTCTCCAACATGAGCTCCAAGGGCAACTTGACAACCTCCTCCAAAAGCATGGAGAACGGCTCGCTCTTTTAACACGGCTCGTTCAGTCCTCAGATCATTGATCGCAGAAAAAAGTTCTTTTTCAGCAGCTCGTGCTTGAACCACAATGGCCCCTTGCCCAGGTGCGGGAACCATTTGGTTAATTCTAAGCTCCTGAAAATTTAAGCCCTCAAAATTCTCAATATTTAAGCGCTTAAGTCCAGCAGATGCTAATAAAGTTGCCTCCGCTTCATTTCCTTCAACGATTTTACGCAGTCTTGTTTCCACATTACCACGCAATTCAATCCATTGAGCATCCGGGAAGATTAAAGCGGCTTGTGCTCTCCTTCTGGGACTTCCGGAAGCGATAATTGCGGGCCGATCAACGCCTTCCTTAATCACCAACACATCGGATGGATTTTCACGGGGAAGAAAGGCGACCAAATTGAGCCCGTCAGGCATTTGGGTAGGCATATCTTTAGCACTATGGACAGCCAAATCCGCCCGTCCGTCCATAAGGGCAGTCTCAAGTTCTTTGGTAAAGAGACCTTTTCCTCCGGTTTTCTCTAAAGACCATTCGATCTGCCGATCGCCTGTGGTCACCATGGGAAGTAGTTTAACCTCCATCTTCAAGTCCATCCTAACCCGCTCAGCGACCAACTCCGCTTGTTTCAGAGCGAGAGGACTCTGCCGGGTTGCCAGAACTAAGGGTTTGGTCACCATGGATGAGATGAAGCCCAAAATACAAAGATGCGCTGGGTGCTCAAATTGGACCCAACGATTGACTTGAGGTTAAGAATAGGAAGCTTGGGCTCCCTTGATATTCTTCTTGGGAATCCAAGGCATGACTGCACGTAAACTTCTTCCAGTTACTTCGATTGGGTGGCTTTCTCCTTCTTCTAAGAGTTTGTTGTAATTAGGAAGCCCTGCTTGGTATTCCTTGATCCAGTCTTTGGCAAATTTTCCGCTTTGAATCTCTTTAAGAATGGATTTCATTGATTTCTTTACATTCGCGTTCACCACTCTGGGTCCACGAGTAATATCACCATACTTAGCCGTTTCAGATACGGAAAACCTCATGCCGGCAATTCCCGACTCAATCATAAGGTCAACGATAAGCTTCAATTCATGCAAGCACTCGAAGTAAGCCATCTCAGGTGCATAACCTGCCTCAACCAAAGTTTCAAAACCTGCTTGGACGAGAGCCGAGGCACCCCCACAAAGAACAGCTTGTTCACCAAATAGATCGGTTTCAGTTTCTTCCTTGAAAGTAGTTTCCAAAATTCCTGCTTTGGCACCCCCCACTCCTGCTGCCCATGCCAAGGCAATTTGCTTGGAATCTTTTGCCGAGCCTTTGAGAACTGCAAAAAGGGCAGGTACTCCCTTGCCCTCTTTAAACTGGGAACGAACCAGATGCCCTGGGCCCTTCGGGGCGACCATGATTACGCTAACTCCTCTGGGCGGTTTGATCAGGCCAAAGTGAATGGCGAATCCATGAGTGAAGAGAAGGGTTTTTCCTTTGGAAAGATTAGGTTTGATTTCCGACTCATATACCTCTGCCTGTTTCATGTCCGGAACACCAATCATGATCACATCCGCTTTTTGGACAGCTTCAGCTACATCAAAGACTTCAAAGCCATGTCGTTTTGCCACTCGGATGGACTTACTTCCTTTGTAAAGTCCGATGATCACATTCAATCCACTCTCCTTGAGGTTGAGAGCATGAGCATGTCCTTGGGAGCCGTATCCAATGACGGCAAGCGTTTTCTTTTTGAGAGGAGTTATTTTGGCCTCTTTGTGCGTATATACTTTCGCAGGCATTTTGCTTTTTGGGTTTTCCAGGTTATCAGATTCCGATTCTTAAAAGTTATATTTCACTCCGACCTCTCCGCAAAGAAACGAGCCCAGTTCGGGCAAGTTCAGAAACGCCGAAGGATTCAAGAAGATTCAAAAATGCTTTGATTTTGTTTTCGTTGCCGGTCGCTTCGATGATTAAGCTACAGGGTGCAACATCAATTATTTTCCCACGAAAGACATCACAAATTTGGGTGATCTCTGAGCGCGTTTTGGAATTTGCATCCACTTTGAGAAGAACCAACTCCCTACCGACAGCTTCATCTCCATGATAATTTTCCACCTGAATTACATCCACCAGTTTGTCGAGTTGTTTGATGCATTGGTCGAGTGCCTTTTCATCACCTTCGAGGGTGGCAGTAATTCGAGAACGACCGTCCGTGTGGGTTGGGGCCACATTCAAAGTATCAATATTAAAACCACGACCACTAAATAGACCAGCAATCCGGGCAAGAACTCCAAACTTATTTTCAACCAATACGGAAATGACGTGACGCATGAGAGTGAGTGTGTGAAAAGTGGTGGACGGCACAGGACTCGAACCTGTGACCTACTGGGTGTAAACCAGTCGCTCTAACCAACTGAGCTAGCCGTCCGGAAATTAAATGAAAGGTAATAAACTAAGAATTTGAATCATGGTGGCAAGCGTGAATCAATCTCTACTGCCCACTTCTACCCGAATTGTTTTGGGTCCAAGAATCGGCTTGGGCCCGGACTTAAAGTTTTCTTTTCTATGGGATGTTTGTGAGGAATGAGAACTCTTTGAATCCAAATCATTCGAACCCGACGACCTCGTTTTAGTGGAAGATGTAGTCTTTTTAGGGCCCATCCAATACCCTTTCCTTCCCCTGGGAAGAACTTCATCATTGGAAGCTGGTAAGCCCGACTTAAGCAACTTGTTTTGTCCGACTGCCTCTCCCAAACCAGACGCACCGGCACGCTGAACTGGAAAGCCTGGTTCGTCGGAACGGTCTCTTCTGAATTGGTACCGATTAATGTCGCGGAGCGACATGTTGTTTACTTTTTCCATCCATTCATCAACCCGATTATTGAGTTTAGAATAATAAGCATCTCTAAACTCAACGGCATGAACTGCCGAATCGCGATTCTTTAGATTAGGATCATCCACTCTTTGGAAATTTTCGCGGGCAATCGTATCATTCATCGGAGTTGAAATATCAATTTTTGTGGAAGGCAGTTCTACCCTTCCTAAAATTTGGGCTTTGCCAGTAGGAAATCTTTTTCCTCCAAAGGGTGAAAAATGTGCGGACCACTGGTCTACAGAAATCCTCCGAGCGGAAGATGGATTCAAGCGATTCAGCTTGGTAAAGCGACCACTCATCGAGCTCATTTTACCATCTATGTTCCCCAGCCTTTTGGTAAAATCATTGTCTTTTTGCTGAGCGATTAGATTGAGTGTAAGAAGTAAGAACCCAAAAGTGTAAACTAAGGATAGCCTCGACTTTACAAATTGACTCATGAATAACACATATAATTGTATGTATGCACTATCAAGATTGAACCCAATTAATCCATGAAAACCTACCTCTCCATGCTCCAGCGCTTAATCGATCACGGTGTATATCGTAGTGACCGAACGGGAACGGGAACTTGGTCCATTTTTGGAGAACAGGTCCGGTTCGCATTGCATGATGGTTTCCCCCTCTTAACCACTAAAAAACTACACCTTAGATCAATCATTCACGAATTACTCTGGTTTTTAAAAGGGGATACCAATGTCAACTATCTCCGTAAAAACAAAGTAAGTATTTGGGATGAGTGGGCCGACGAGAACGGGGATCTAGGGCGAGTCTACGGTGCCCAATGGACGGACTGGCAAAAATCGGATGGTAGTGGAAATGTGAATCAAATCGATGAAGTGATACGATCCATTCGGGAAAACCCAGATAGTAGAAGGCACTTAGTTTGTGCATGGAATCCCGGTGAATTGCATTTGATGGCCTTACCACCCTGTCATGCCCTTTTCCAATTTTATGTGGCTGATGGAAAATTAAGCTGCCAACTCTACCAACGCAGTGCTGACCTGTTTTTAGGGGTTCCCTTCAATATTGCTTCTTATGCTCTGCTCACCATGATGATTGCCAAAATCTGTAACCTCCAAGCTCATGAATTTGTTCATACATTTGGGGATTTACACCTCTATTCCAATCACCGTGAACAAGCGGATCTGCAACTTTCACGGGAACCCCGACCCAAGCCCCGGATGATTATTCATGGGGAACAAAAAGAAATTACAGACTTTAAGTTTGAGGATTTTGAACTCGTGGATTACGACCCCCATCCTGGGATCAAAGCACCGATTGCCGTATGAGTCTCGCCCATCCTTACAAAGCCATTGTCGCGGTTGCTGAAGATGGTGTGATTGGTCGGGGGGGAGACCTGCCTTGGCGGCTCTCAGCGGACCTTATGTGGTTTAAAAAAATCACCTTAGGACATACTATTCTAATGGGTAGAAAAACTTGGGAATCTCTTCCGGGAGCCTTACCCGGGAGGCAAAACTGGGTCCTAAGCCGCACCGCAAATCCGCAGGATGGCATGTCCATTTTCCGGTCAATGGAGGAAGTCGAGCAGGCTCTGGAACCTACTCAAACACTCTTTATAATCGGAGGAGGAGAAATTTACTCGATGGCACTACCACTTTGCCATGAACTTTACGTCACCGAAGTCAGGCAAAAAGTACCGGACGGGGATGCATTTTTTCCAAAGTTCAAGGATCAATTCCGTGCTGAAGAGGTACTGGACGACAACCCAGATTTCCTCCTCCGCAGGTGGGTTCGATTCTGAAATAGTCGTTGGGATCAGATTTTTAAATCAAACGGCAGGAAAGTTTCCTCTTCATCCTGACCTACCTTGATTTGTGCCCACAAGCGATAATTTCCAGGGGCCGGGGATTTAAAACTGAAAGTGAGCGGTCCCCTTCTTCTATCATTCCTAGATTTGGGTGGTTCGTATTCCAGAGGGTGTAAATGAGCAAAGCCAGCGGTATTTGGCTCAAAAGCAACGAGGTGGGCAAAGGCACCCATTACCGGTTTAAGGGAAAGTTCTTTCCCATTTTTATCCAAGGCAGAAAAAGTGAGGAGCCAATCATCATCAGAACCTTGAACAATCGAAGCGTCCATAAGATATTCACGGTTACCCCTATGTACTATCAATGAAGATTCGAATGAGTGAGCGACTACAGACTCACCCGGAACCTCAAATTGAGCAGCGAGTAAAACTCTTCGAGGACTGCGAAGAGGGATTAAATCTAAATATACTTTGTATTCCCCGGCTTTTTTTGGCGTCAGAGTAAATCGCCAAATACCATTAAACAGGGGATCAGGCTCAGGGTGAAGGTGTTGATAATCATCCATTGTAGGATCAATGGCCAAAAGATGGATTCTTTTAGTATGACTAAGGGCCACATCATCTTTCCCTAATGGAGATCCGTCCGCCTGCTTGATATTCATCTCGAACCGGCAAGGTTTGCCAATCTCTAAAGCATCAAGCGGACGGAAGTCCAGACTCATAGGCCATCGTCGAATCGATAAATCCACAAACCCATCATCACCCGGTCCGCAATAATCTAGTTCCCCTTCGAGGTTGTAAGTCTCTTCGTGAAGGAAATCACATTGCTCCACAGGTAAGGAGCGAACCACAAAATAAATAACAACAAACGGAATGGATAAAAGCAGGGGAGCAAACTTAGTGGCAAAAAAGGGTTTCATCAATGAATCAACCTTCTACGCCTTCAGGCAACCGAGCGAGAAAATCTTCAGCGGACCATTGACTACCAGGAAACTGGTAGATAATTTGCCTTTTCGAGTTAATAATCATGGTCCGCATGGTATGGTCCAGCGGAAGATCATCTACATTTTTTCGAAAGATACCAAACTGTCGTGTGAGATCGTCAATGACGGGTTTAACCGCTGTCCCTAAACGAAAATTAACTTCGTCCAAACTGTAAGCCCTCGCATAGGATTTAAGCACGCCAGGAGTATCAAAATCAGGATCCAGGGTTACTGAAAGAAAACGAACATGAGGGACTTTTGTTTTTTGGGCAAGAGTTTGAAGCTTCTTCATCCTCATTGTGGAGGCAGGACACATTTCAGAAATCGAACAACGGGTAAAGATAAAATTCAAAACGGTTACCGATCCATCAAAATAATCCGTAGTCAGGATATGACCATCCTGGTCATAAAGTGCAAACGGAGGTAAGGTATCGCCGACCGAACGAATCATGCTATCACCCAAGCTCAATGTATCCCTACGAAGCAAACGATTAACATTATTGACCCGAATTCTTTCGGCACGGTCATCCGGCCAAACTCGAGTTAAGAAATAACTCTCACCTACCTGAGGGTTAAATGTCAGTTTAGTGGAGGCACGGAAGGTGCTTTTCAAAGAAAGAAGATTCAGATCACCCGGTTGAACGGTAAAAGACTTCTGGAATCCCGAGAAGGCCCCCCAGTCTTTCGAGAGGCCATTGCCGCACGCAAGAATTTCCGCCTGGACAGTGCTGTTATTTAGATCCACCTGAATAACTTTCGCACGAACTTCTTCATTTTTTAGGGAAGTTTTGACTCCATTGATTTGTGAACGCTGATCACAAGAAAGACTGAAAAGCAAGACCACTAAAAATAACTGTGTACGAACTAACCTCACAGAACCTTCTTATTGCAACCTGCACTTCCAAGCAATTTCAATTGCCCAAACTAGGATCGATTTCTCAAGTTTTACTGTTTGAGAAGAAAAATTAGGCAAGTACCAAAATAAACCAAGTTAACGAAACTGCACCCAATTATTAGCTGAGCTTTCAATCTTTAATAATGGAGCTATCACCTTGATTGCTTTTGTTTGCCAAATCATAATTGTATTATTAGAAATTCTACTGACGTGAGTCTAGGAAAACACATACCCGCAAAGCCCCACCCCGGCTCGCTTTCAAGTTCGCCGAGCTTCTCTATGCATGGCATGTACGAATTAACCAAACCAAGGTTAAGCCTGCTTTCTGTCTTCACTGCCTCCCTTGGCTACCTTGTCCGCGAACCCCTTCAATCGGATTGGTCTATTTTTGTATGCCTTACACTTGGCACCGCTCTTGCCGCAGCCGGGGCTGCGGCCCTCAATCAATGGATGGAGAAATTTGAAGACGCTCAAATGTCCCGAACTGCTTCCCGCCCTCTCCCTGCGGGTTTGGTATCCTCTCAATTCGCTGTCGTTTTCGGAATTGTCCTTTCTTCCATCGGGCTCTACATTTTATGGATTGGAACCAACCCCTGGGCTACCACTTTAACACTAGCAACTCTGGTAGTTTACCTTCTTCTTTACACTCCTATGAAAAAATGGAGTCCCTATGCCACTGAAGTTGGGGCAATCTCTGGGGCTCTTCCTCCCTTGATTGGCTGGGTAGCCGCAGAAGGTGCTCCCTCTACCTATGGTTGGATTCTCTTTGGCATTCTTTTTACCTGGCAACTTCCCCACTTCATGGCCATAGCATGGAATTTCCGCGATGATTACTCAAAGGGCGGATTTAAACTTCATCAATTGGGTGATCCAGATGGCCGAGCCCTCGCCCGCAAGAGTCTTTTCTACTCTTTTCTTCTTACCGCTTTTGTATTTTCCCCCTACTTTTTGCCGCTTCAACAATCCACTCCTGGTACCTTCTATCTTGCCTCTGCACTGTTTCTCTCTCTTTATCTTCTCATCCCTGCCTTCAGGTTTCTTACTTCAGCCAACCGCGATAAATCTGCGAAAAAACTTTTTTTTGTTACCATCATTTATTTACCCATCCTGTTTGCCGCCCTTGTGATCGACAGATATCTCTAATTTCACCATGACCTCGATTCTACCCAATCTCCTCTCCTT
>Ga0181569_10005035_pt1 | contig 10148 bp, 9 predicted proteins | sample 101ome_19_FD_132452 | JGI IMG/M metagenome (GOLD analysis project Ga0181569, IMG submission 132452) | Coastal salt marsh microbial communities from the Groves Creek Marsh, Skidaway Island, Georgia - 101405AT metaG (megahit assembly) | ecosystem: Environmental > Aquatic > Marine > Intertidal zone... | reverse complement strand
GTGCAGACCAGACAAATAGCCCAGACCGAGAGTAAGCTCCAGAAATGGGTAACACGCGGCATAGGGAGTTGAAACCGCAGCGAGCAGATCATAGCGCGCAAACCCTCTGATGAAACCAGGCAGATCAAAGAGTTTTACCATTGAGAAGATCACGAGCAAGATGCCCATAAAATCACGCATCCAAATGCGGTCATTCCAAGCATCGTGAGAAACTTGCTTCGCTGCCGAAGCCAAAAGCGCAACACCGCCAATCACGACGAGGGGAAGATAAGCACGGAGCCTCCGAGTGCCTTGATCCTCTTTGCCTTGATGAGCACAACACGAAGCCACTTTTTCTTCCATTTCTAAAGCGTAGATTGCTTGAAAGAAACATCAAGCGATTGCACCTCTTGAGCAGGCACGACGTAGAATCTAGCGAAACAAAAAAGTCAGCGTCTGCATCGTGCAGAGCCGACTTTCATGAAAAATGACGCGAATTATTTCGAAGCTGGAAGCTCTTTAATACGCAAATTCCGAAAGCTCACAATATCTCCGTGACCGCAAAAAGTAAGGTGACCTTGGCGCCGTTTTGCACCCTCATGCTTCGGTTTCTCTTGATTGATTTGATCGAGATTGGCTTCCATGATCACAGTGCCATTGAGCTCCACCTTAATGTGGGGGCCATTGACCGTTACAATCTCCTTGTTCCATTCACCTACAGGCTTGAGATGACCTTTTTTGGCCGCCACGAGGGTGTAGAGACCTCCGTGAAACTGGTAATCTTTTAAGTTCGCATACTTGGGGTGCGTGTTATCTAGGATTTGAATTTCCATTCCAGTGTAAGCCGGGTCACCCTGGCCCGGATAATGAATCCCTAACCCGTTATTAGCTCCCGATGTCAGTTTAAAATCAAATTCAAAGACATAGTTAGAATACTCTTTTTCCGTCTTCAAAAACCGGCACTTGGGGGTTGATTCAATCACCCCCCCCTCTTTGATGACATAGCCCGCTTGCTCTGTCTTGCCCTTTGCTCCCCAGTTCTCAAAGTCCTTCCCGTTAAAGAGGTTTACAAACTCCCCTCCATGAACGAGCCCAATCGAGGCTGACATCACTAAGAATAAATTTCTCATCACGATAATTCTACGGTTTTTCCAGTGCGGAAACTTTCATCAGCCGCTGCTACAATTCTCATTGAGTTGATTGCGTCGGCCATATGATCGGTTAAATCAAGATCATTGAAAATCGCATTCAGGAAATACTCTTGCTCACGATGGCAGAGACCATCGTGATCCGGCTCATCCTCAGTTGTAATCCAGTCGTCCTCTTTGGTGAAGTTCCCCTCACCATCGAGATCACTATGATGTAAACGGAGTGCTTGTGTTTTTGAGTGTGAATCAACATCAGCCGAGGCGCCTTCTCCTGCCGCGTCCTTGGCTGAAATGGTCACGCAACCCTTGGGGCCCACGACATCCTTCACAAAGAAGGCCGTCTCGCTCATCATCGGACCCCAGCCGGCTTCATACCAACCGACACTACCATCCTCGAAAGTCACTTGGAGGTGGCCATAGTTGATTTTACCATCGGGTAATTCGTCCGTCAGGCGTGCTCCAATGCCACTGACTCTGATTGGTTTGCTCCGGGTCATCTGACACATCACGTCCACATAATGGACACCGCAATCGACGATAGGAGAGATGGAAGACATGAGATTCTTGTGAGTCTTCCAATTTGCTCCACTCGACTGCTGGTTGAGGTTCATTCTCATCACGAGAGGTTTCCCAAGAGTCTGCGCAATCTCAATAAAGCGCACCCAGCTAGGATGGTGCCGTAGAATATAACCGATCACTAATTTTCGCCCGCTTTCCGTGGCCTTCGCAACAATCTCTTCGGCCTCCGCGACGGTTTCCGCAAGAGGCTTTTCGATAAAGACATCCGCTCCAGCATCCATCGCCGCAATCGCGTAAGCGGCGTGCGTATCGGGGTAGGTTGAAATTGAAACTGCATCAGGCTTGGTCTGCGCGAGTGCTTGCTCGTAGTTGCTAAACTCAGGATAAGCAGATCCGAGATCTTGGTTGAGCTTTGCCCGGCTTTCAGGAGATCGCGTCACGATCCCACATATTTCAAAACCATCCAGGGCATGGTAGGCACGCGCATGGGAAGTTCCCATGTGACCAGCTCCCACGCATAAAACCCTAATTGTCTTTTTCATCGTTCTCTTGATTATCTTGTTCTTGTTGCCGAAGCAGCTCCTGATCGATCTCAGGTTTTCCCCGTTTTAAAATCTTAATGGCTTGTGCAAACTTCACCATCCCTGCGAAGGCACACAACACGAAGAGTGTCAGCCCAATCGCTAAGAGCCATTCTTCGGAACTCATCCTTCTTGAGACTCTTCACGGCTCGATACTCCCGTTTGATCACGGAAGAGAAGTAGAAAAACTCCAAGGACACCGGCGGCAAACACAGCAGGGAACATCCATAAACTTTTCCACTCCATTGCCTTGAGCTGCTCCATACGATACTGGCCTTTTTGCTTCTCCAGCTCTTCTTTTTGCGCATCCAATTCTTTGAGCTTCTCAAGGTTGTTTTGACCCTCTTCAGACTCTATCTGATCGGTAATAGTTTTGAGCTTCGTTTCGGTCTCAGTGACCAACGCTCCATAACTCGCAACGGCTGGAGGAGAATTGGAAGCTTCGACCTTCCCTGCCACTTGAGCTCCTACGAGCATCCCAATGCCGAGCGTGAAGAGAACCAATAATCCTTGAGCCTGTGCGCGAATCGACTCTGGGGCCTTTTTGTCTGTGTAAATCTGACCAGTTACAAAGAAGAAGTCATAGCAGATTCCGTGAACGACCACACCAGTCACGATCATCCAAACAACCTGGTCTGGAGCACCAAAAGCAAAGAGCAAATAACGTCCAACCCACGCTAACATTCCCACCGCCAACATCCACTTCACGCCAAGCCGAGCAAAAAAGACGGGCATTACGAGCATGAAGAAGATTTCAGACATTTGCCCGTAACTCATTGTTTGTCCAATGGGCAACTCTGCCATTTCAACGACTCGACTGGTAATTTGGTAGTAAAATGCCAAAGGGATGCAGATGAGCATCGAGCTCAAAATAAAGATGAGATACGAGCGGTCTTTGAGCATGACCAAAGCATCGAGTCCCAGAATGTCACTCATCTTCGCCTTTCCTGTTGCCGTTGGAGGAGTGGATGGAAGTCCAAAACTAATCACCCCTAAAAGAAGAGCAGCACCTCCAGCGAGATAAAACATCTCTACCTTTTTATCCCATAGGAAATACGACAAGCTCAGCCCCGCAATGATCCACCCGATTGTTCCAAAAACCCGGATCAGAGGAAACTGCTTCTCGGCATTTTCCACGTTTTTCATGGCGATCGTATTCGTCAGCGCAAGGGTTGGATAATAGCACAACATGTGACCAAAAAAGAACCAGTTGATCATCGTCGGACTTGTCTCAGGTTTCATCACTCCTGCAGCAACAAACATCATCACTCCTCCAAATAAATGGAGGATTCCAAGAACTCTCTGAGCGGGGAAAAAACGGTCTGCAATCATCCCTACGAAAAAGGGAGAGAGAATACCGGCAATGGGCCCCACTGAGTAGGTCCAGCTAAAATCATCTGCGGTAAAGCCGATCGTGCCTAGATAATTGGGAGCCGTGACATACCACGCCCCCCAAATAAAGAACTGTAAAAACATCATCACCGACAGCTTCGCTGTCGTCTTGCTTTTTGCTTCACTCATCTGATTCGTTAATTAGTTAGGAATTGGGATCAGCTTCTAGTCGCTTTCTCTTGCGATAAGAGCTTGGAGTCATTTGATACATTCTTCGGAAAGCTCGCGTGAAACTGGTCAATGAACCAAAGCCGGTTTTCTCTGCAATCACTCCAAGGTCATCTTGATCGTGCTCTAAGAGATAAGTCGCCTGTACGAGCCGTACTGATCGAACAAAGTTTCCGAGCGAGACGCCAGCTTCTTCTCGAAAAACTGCTCGTAAATAACTCTCTGAGACACCCATTGCTTTTGAAATGGCAGGCATTGCAAGATCACCATCTAGGTGGCTGACGACATGTTTCTTAATCCTTGCCACGAGATCCCCATCGTTTGAGACCACGCATGGTGAAGGATCTTCCTGCGAAAGCTTGGTAAGGAGGGCGCCCAACTTAATGCTTGCTCCGAGGGAGTCTCCCGATTGATAGAGGCTTAAAAAGCCTTCGAGTAGTTGCTGAACCTGAGGACTCACCCCCCGACCACCGTTTCGATAACACTCTAGGCGCTTTCGAGGCTCACCTTCCAATTCGAAGGTAATGTAGAGCCAAGAAAAACTCTCCGGCAAATCGACATAGTAGTGAATTTGATGAGGAAAGAGGAGAAGAGCTTCTCCCTCTCTCACTTCTCGGATTTCGGTCTCAACCCCCATTTTACCAGAGCCTTCAAGAGCGACTAACAGGACATACCTTGCATGCTGATCATAGCGGCCGGCTTTTGCAGAAATACCGTCCCAGCCGCTTGTCCGGTGGTCTTGAACAGACCGGCAAAATGAAACAATCTCGCGAGGTAAAACTTCATGGCCCCAATCTAAACCTCGAAAATAATCTTCGGGCTGACTGAGCTCATGAGCTTTTTGAAGAAGGTCGTTACTGATCGTCATCGCGTCGAGAGCCTGCAATGCCGGGGCCAAGAAACCAACCGACATTTTTATGAAGTTGTAAAAAACTAGCTGGAACCGCCTCTGAAGGCGCCCCAGACATAGCCAATTGAACAATCTTTTTCTTTCCTGAGCCCTTTGCCATCAAAACGATTCGTTTTGATTCTAAAATCGTCGCGACTCCCATGGTCATTGCGCGAGTGGGAACCTCTCCATAGTGCACAAATCCAGGGGTTGCATCCTCAATGGTTTCTCTGGCCAAGGAGACTTGCCGGGTTCGTGTGTCTTTGGTGCTGCCGACTTCGTTAAAGCCAATATGACCCGCCCGCCCAATACCGAGCAGCTGCCAATCAATGCCTCCAGCCGCCACGATCTGCTGTTCATAATCGAGAGCCGCTTGCTGGGCATCATCAAAAATTGACGGAGGAACATGAACCCGGGACGGGTCGATATCAACATGGCGAAACAAGTTCGTCCACATTTCGGCCCAATAGCTCTTGGGGTGATCTCTTCCAAGGCCTTCATACTCATCGAGATTAAACGAAACCACATTGGCGAAGGATAAGCCCTCCTCTTGATGCCTTCTCACAAGTTCAGCGTAAAGATCCAAAGGAGTGCTGCCAGTAGCGAGACCCAAAACAGCGAATTGGCCTTGAGCAGCCCGATCACGTATCAACGCTTCAATCTCATCAGCAACCGCATGGCACAGCTCAGGCCACCTACTCACATGGGCAATTTGGCTACCAATCTGAACGTCCTCTAGCTTTGACACCTATAATCGAAATGGGTTCTTGGAGTCATTACCGTCCGATTTCGATTTAATAGCAAGTCTTGGTTTCGAGAGCCCTTACTCTAATGAGGAATCTTCGGCTCTAAAGTGGTCCCATCCTCCGGGAATGCTCTGCCCTTCTTCGAGAACGAGTTCCCCAATTTTTGTCAAACGAACTCTAGGGAACACTCGCCGCCAGCCTTTGATCAACTCAGAATGAGACTCGCTGGTAAATAACAGCTCATAATCTTCACCATCACCGAGGGCATTTTCTAACGAGCAGCCCTCGCGACAAGGGAGCGCATCTAACTGTAGTTGAAATCCACACCCACTCATTTTAGCCAACCGTGGAAGATCCTTTGCTAAGCCATCTGAGAGGTCCATCATCGCAGAGGGTTTGACGTTTTCGACCAACCACGCTGCCTGCTCGATGCGAGGGTTAAAATCCAAATGATGCCCGGCGAGAGAGCCACCAAGATGACCCGTCACATAAATGCCATCCCCAACGACTCCGCCACTCCGAGTCACCAAGTGCTCTCGCTGAACTTGCCCTTTCCCAGCGATCGAAATCATCGCAGGAGATCCATCTGGGATCGAGGTGGTCTCCCCACCAACAATCACCCCTCCGTGCTTTTTTAAGCAGCTTGCCATCCCTTCGTAGAGTTCCTTAACCCAAGCCACAGAGCTTGATTTTGAGATCGCAAGAGTCACCAGTAATTCCTTGGGAACTCCTCCCATTGCCGCAAAATCACTTAAGACCCTAGCCACTGCCTTCCAACCGACTCTCTTTGGATTCTCCTCGGACAAAAAATGAATCCCCTCAACAACGGCATCAGTCTTCAATAAAATCAACCCCTCGGGTGCCTCGATGACCGCGCAATCATCTCCGGGGCCCACTAAGACTTGCTGTGAACTTGCCAACCCCTCAATCAGAGTTGCCACGATTTGATCCTCTCCGAGCTCACCAACTTTCATCACTGTGGAAGGGTCACACCCGCAAGTTTCGCAAACATGATCAAGCACACGGTGGCTCCATTAAACCCAGCGTGACAGGCGATGGTCACCCAGATCGAACCGGTCCATTCATAGAGAAGAACGAGAGCCACGCCCATTGCAAATAAGATCGGAAGGCTAAAAAGATTGAAGTGAGCCACTCCAAAAAACATCCCTGTAAATAAAGCGGCAAACCAACGATCAGAAAATCGCTTCACCACAGGATAAAGGTATCCTCTGAAAATCACTTCTTCTGCGATGGGGGCGGCAATGACCGCAGAGAAAGTGAGCGCAAGAACCATCCCGAGGTTTCTCGTTTCCGAAAGAAGTTTGACCGAATCTTGTTTTTGAGCATGGAACTCAGCAGAGACCCATTTCATCCAGCCAAGCTGATCTAAGAGCACGGCGAGGCAAAAAAAACCAATCACAAAGAGAGGAATTAACCAAAACAAGCACGGCCATCCCTTCCAACGGAGACCAAAAAACTCAACGAGACTTGTCCGCCAAAACATCACCAGCGGAACAACGGCCGCTAATACTAAGAGGAAAACACCTGAACTTGCGGCCCCCGAAACCGTTGGCGGAGTCGTCTGCGCACTCAACATCGCTTGCGGAAGACCCCTCCATTGAAACAACCAAAGGCTCAAATAACCCGCAACAACAACAAGATCGAGAGGCTCAATGGTGGAGGTTCCCACATTTCCCTCTCGGTTCCAATCAATCTCAGGATGACGCTTTCGAAGCCACGCATAAATTGGCAGAGCCAATCCAAAGAAAGAGACGACCGTTACCAACAAAAGGTTTCCGAGAAGTTTGTATTCGGCAACACTCACTGGGGCCAACTTAGCTCAGCTCCGGCTAATGAAAAGAATAAGCATTGGGTGAAACTGATCCTTGCCTTCCCTGTCACAAGGTCAACGCACAACACTTCAAAGCCGTGAGCTATTCGGGCTTGTTTCGCAGAAAGTCTGCCACTTGCGCAAAAAACTCAAGAAGCTCAGCTCGAATCTGAGGATCGGCAATGGTCTCATCGGCCGCCTCTCTCATGAGGCTCACCCAACGTTGCGCTTCCGCTTGACCAATTTCAAAGGGAAGGTGGCGCGCTCTGAGTCGGGGATGCCCGCGCTTTAAAAGATAGCGCTGATCTGCGCCAAATCGAAACAAGAAAAAATCCCGCAGCCGTTGCTCTGCACCGCTCCAATCCTCTTGAGGATACATCGGGCCAATCAGATCATCTTCCCTGACGCGTCGATAAAATGCCGCCGCCAATTGGGTGAAGCCCTCCTCACCAAGTGTTGCATAGATCAGCTGCTCATTCATCGTTTCCTTCGGGGGGGACAATGAGCATTCTGAGCCTTAAATTCAAGGATTGCCGGACAAACAACATTTCTCCATGCTGCGTAAACACCCCGATCTTTTGACTTTTCCATGAGTGAACCAATCGCATTCGACCCCCCCAAGCCTGACGAACTCAGCGACATGCTCGATGTCTATGAAGTCACTGAGCTCATCGCGACTGGCGGAATGGGAGCCGTTTACCGAGCGACTCAATTATCACTCGACCGACCCGTTGCCATCAAGCTGCTCCCGAGTGAACTCAACGATGCTTCGTTTCGCGATCAATTTCAGGCAGAGGCACGCTCGATGGCAAAACTGAACCATCCCAATTTGATTGGGATTTACGATTTCGGACAGACCAATGGGATGCCCTACATCGTGATGGAGCTCGTCGCCGGAAATTCACTTTATTACTCATCCTACGCAAAGACCCTCGACCAAACCACCGCTTGCGAAATCATTATTGGGATCTGCCGTGGCCTCGCCCACGCGCACGCCGCAGGCATTATTCACCGGGATATTAAGCCTGCGAACATTCTTTTAGATTCTGAGGCAAAACCTAAGATTGGAGATTTTGGCCTCGCCGCACCCTCCGATTCAGACGATGAGGATGGGATGGTCTATGGCACACCGGGTTATGCCGCTCCTGAAATCCTTGTCAGCTCCAAGGCGATTGGCATTGCCTCAGATCTCTACGCTGTTGGTGTCATTCTCTACGAACTTCTGACCGGTAAAATGCCTGAGGAACCGGCCCGTCCCCCATCGGTCGTTTGCAAATGTGACTCCCGGCTCGACGCAATTTTTCGCCAAGCCACACGGCGAAACCCCGCCATGCGCTATCAGAGTGCGGCGAGCTTAGCAGATGATTTAGAAAAACTCCTTCCAAGCCTTGGCAAGGGCAATCGTCCTACCATACGCACTGGAGCCAGCTCAAAGGCCTCTAATCCCATCACCCTTAAGAAAAAAACCTCGCAGGTCACTCTCACCCCTGTCAGCCAAAAGCGCCCTGAAGCTCAAAGCGTCAGCCTCAATCAAAAAGAGCCCGAAGTTCAGCAGGTTGCTTCCCCGCAAATTGCCCCCATCGAAACGGCAAGTAATTGGCCGATCATTCGAAACCTGATGATCATCGCCGTGCTCATCCCGACCATTATTTTTGCTTGGGGAAAATTTCAGGACAAAAAGGAGCGCCTACAAAAAGAGAAAAATGCTCAGGAGCTCAAAGAAAAAGCAGCTGATGCACTTCGTGAAGCTCGCCTCAGGCAAGAGCGCGAGGAAGCTGAGCAACGCGCTCGGATCGCAGAGGAGCGGCGAATCCGCCAAGCTGACCCTTCTCAACAAGATCATGGGGCCTCTGGGGAGGAGCCCTCTGACCCCTCGACCCTAGAAAAAACTCCCCTTCAACAGCTCGCCGAGTTGCGAAAACAACTCGCTGGAGGAAATCGTTCCCAATACCCGGAAGGAACGATCGATCGTTCCACTTACAACCTCTTTATTGTGCCAACTCCCATGACGTGGTCCGAGGCTGCCGAATTCGCCGAAGAACACGGAGCCCATCTTGCCACCCCACTCACGAATGCTGACCGCGATGTCATTGCCAGCCGGATGAAGGGGAACTTCGAGAGAGTGTGGATTGGCGCAGGAGCCCAGGGCAAGGGTCAATGGGCCTGGGTGACTGGAGAACCTTGGACCTACCGGAATCCCGCAACCACACTTGGATCCTGTGCCTCGATGACTCGCACAGGAATTATCAAAGCGCGCCCCAATGGTGAAAAAAATCCCTTTGTCATTCAATGGTCCGTCGATGGCTCGAACCCTGGATCCATTGCGGCCCAACTTCGGAGGCTCGCTCCAACGCTCAAAACTCCAAGCCCTGAATGGCCACCGACTGCCATCGCGCAAGATAACCGAGTTTTCCTTCTGATTGCCAAACCCCTTTCCTGGGACGAGGCAGACTTCATGGCGACTGCCGCAGGGGGTCATCTTGCCGTGATTTCTGACCCTCTAGAGGCATCATTCCTCACCAATTACCTCAATCAATCCCTGAGCGAACAATCATCGGTCTGGTTAGGGGGCCGGCAAAAGCAAGACCTCTGGATGTGGTCCACGGGAGAAACGTGGCAGAATAACTCGTGGAAGAGCCAGTCTCCAGATGGTGGCACAGAAGATTCTGCCCTTCGTTTTCTCAAGGACGCGACAGGTTCTGGGCTCGACGACAGTGACCCTTCCGCGGGGCAAACCCAAGGATTCTTAATTGAATGGAGCAGTGATGCGAGTCATGCCAAAGCAAGTGGCAACACCACCGAATCCTCCCAAGGAGACAACGAAATTGCCGATCTCCGCGGCATTGGCCGACGAGTGGTCATCAAGGAAGTGGCCAAACATAAAAATCGCCTCGT
>Ga0181569_10005026_pt1 | contig 10158 bp, 9 predicted proteins | sample 101ome_19_FD_132452 | JGI IMG/M metagenome (GOLD analysis project Ga0181569, IMG submission 132452) | Coastal salt marsh microbial communities from the Groves Creek Marsh, Skidaway Island, Georgia - 101405AT metaG (megahit assembly) | ecosystem: Environmental > Aquatic > Marine > Intertidal zone... | reverse complement strand
GCTCTATGTTTAACTGTTTTTGATTTCTCTTAATTTCAAATTGTAGCTTAGTTCCTGGACCTCCAAAAGACCAAACCTTTTTATATAACTCTTCGACACTATTAATTTTTTCATTATACACAGCTAAAATTGTATCATTTACATTAAATCCAGCTTTAGCAGCAGGACCATTGTCGTTTACTCTTGTGATTTTAACTTGTCCTGAATTATCTCTTGAAGTTAAACCCATATAAGGTTTGATATCTTTTGTTCTTCTGCCAATAATAATGACTTTTGAACTAGTTGGTAATTTTTTTTTATTCATAAATTTAATGATCTTTTATATTAATATTAATATAAATATTTATGAAGAGAATTTTTTTAAAAGTTTTAACAAATAATTTCTAATTCAATAATCAAATTATTTTAACTTTATAATTAAAAATAAAAAAATTTTTAAATTTATTTTTTTTTAATTAAATAATTTCCTATACATAAATAATCTAAATCTGTTCTCATAAAACAGTCTATGGCTTGTTGAGGATGGCTAACTATAGGTTCATTTTCATTAAAACTTGTGTTTAATAACATTCCGATTCCACTTAATTTCTTAAATTCTTTAATTAATTTATAATATAATTTATTTGATGATTTTTTAACTGAGTGTGCCCTAGCAGTTCCATCTATATTAACAACTGCAGGAATTTTTTTAAACCATTCTTTTTTAACTTTAAACACAAAATTCATAAAGGGTGACTCATATTTTTTTTTAAAAAAAACTCCCATATCATCTTCACAAATACTTGGAGCAAATGGTCTGAAACTTTCTCTTTTTTTTATTTTTAAATTGACAATACGTTTCATATTTTTATTGGCAGGATTTGCTAATATACTTCTATTACCTAAAGCCCTTTGTCCTAATTCTTCTCTACCTTGAAACCAGCCTACAACTTTGCCTGAATAAATCAATTTTGAGACAATTTTGCATTTTTGATTATCATTTTTTAAAAATTTAAAGGATAAATTATTTTTTTTTAAAATTTTTAAAATATTTGAATTACTATAACTTGGTCCCCAATACGCATGATTAAATAGGATATTTTTTTTCTTTTTTAAAATATTATGCCAAACAAATAAAGCCGCTCCAATACTCAAACCATCATCTGAAGATACTGGAGGAATAAAAATTTCTTTAAATTTTGTATTTTCATATATTTTTCCTGCAAGTACACCGTTAAGAGCACAACCACCTGATAAACAAAGTTTATTTGTCTTAATTAGTTTTGATAATTCATCTAGTGAATTCAATGTTAATTTTTCAAAGTGAACCTGAGCAGTTTTAGCAATATCTTTATGTTTCTGATTGATTTTTGAGCCAGGTTTTCTTGGTTTTCCTAATATTTCTTTTATTTTATTTTTATAAAAATTTCCAATAGTGATATTTTTATTTAAAATTTTTGCAGGTTTTTCAGTACCATGCATTTTGAGATAATTTTGATTATTAATATAAAGTTTTTTCTGATCTAACTTAATTATTTTATTCATATCATATTTTTTATTTTCTTTACCATATGCAGCTAATCCCATGACTTTATATTCATCTCCATAGTTAGGAAATCCTAAAAACTGTGAAATTGCTGTATAAAAAAAGCCAATGCTATCTGGTAAATATTTTTTTTTTAAAATTTTAATATTTTTTTTTGAACATTGTGCAAAGGTCATGCTTACAAAATCTCCTGAGCCATCAAAAGATAAGCTGGCAACATTTCCTTTAAAATTTGATAAATAATAAGAAGATGAAATATGAGCCAGATGGTGTTCAACTCTTATTGTTTGATATTTGATTTTTTTATTTTTGTTTTTAACTAGTTCTTGAAGATCGTTTTTAATTTTATTTACTTTAAAAAATTTATTCAAACTATTCAGAAAAGCACTACTTGAGCTTTTAAGGCTTTGAATACCATAAATACTTTTTGGAATAATATTTTTTTTTTTATCTTGTCCAATTGCAAGATAATCAATGTCTTCAGAGCCTAAGTTATTACTCTTGAGTAAATACTTAATTGCATTTATTGGAAATGAAGAATCATGTTTTATTCTACTTCCTAGCCTTTCCTCACTTATGGCGCCAAGTAATTTACCATTTTTAATCAAGCAAGCTGAACTATCTGGATGAAATGAGTTAATTCCTAGAATAATCATCTATCTTTAGAATAAAATTGTATCATCTATATAACAAAATACTTATTTTTTTAATCTTGTTTAATTTTTTTTATAAATAAAATTTAATCCATCAATAGTACATTTTTTAATTTTTTGATATCCATATTTGTTTGGATGTTGATCATATAAGTGAAAACCATCATTTGAAATGTAACAAATATTAAAACTAAAGCCATACTTTCTCAAATAATTTGTTAATTCTTTATAAATTTTATCTTCTTTAAGGGTTTCTAAACTTATGTTTTTAGTTGGTATAATATTAATATATACATTTTTATTTGAATATTTTGTAAGTTTTTCAATTGATTTATAATTTTGAATACGAGTATCTCTAGAAATATAAAATCTTAAATATTTATTAATTTCATTCAGTACGTTTAATTTATTTAAAAAGTTTTTAAATTCTTTACTTTTATTGAAATTTTTAGATTTATTTATTTGATAATTTTTTATTTCTTTATAATTTTTAAATTTTTTAAAATCGATACCTTGAAAGTATCCAGAATATGTACATTCCGCTTTTCTCAAACATTTAATTTGATCATCATTAAATTTCCAATTTTGTCTAAATAAATCATCCAAGATTATGTTTATAACTATACCGTTAATTTTTAGTGATTTTTCTTTAATTATATAATCTGTTAAATTTAACCATTGCATAGGGCCTGTTCCTAGTATGCCTAAGTTAATATTTTTATGTTTAAATTTCCATACTTCTTCTAATTCATAAAACCATGGAGTGGCACCTTGTCCTTCTGTAAATGAGTCACCAATAATTAAATTTACTTCTTCATTATTTAAAATATTGTTCTTCATAACTAAGCCAAGATTATTTGTTTCTAAAAAATAATCATACTCAATTTTTAAATCATCTAAACTTACTGGGTTCTTTTTATAAAATAAACCAAGAGATCTAATTTTTTCATTGGGGTAATATTTAAAAAAATTTGAAAAATTTTGAAAATTTTCACCTTTTTGATAAAACATACTTCTTTCAGTAAATTTATAAAAAATTTTATTTTTACCAAATCCTAAATATAAAGAAAAAAACAATTCTAAAAAAAATAAAGAGAGAAAAATTATTATTAAAATTATAATTAAATTTTTAATAATTTTAGTCATATGCTTTATTATAAAGTCTTACTACTATTTAATTTCTCTAACCTTGGAATTTATAACAACTAGAATTAACCAAATTGCTTTTATATACCTTAGAAAAAAAATAGAAGGTTTAAATAAAATTCTAGTTATCCATCCTAAATAATAAGTGTCTAAAAAATTATTTATAGGGGCCTGATCTCCAGTAAAATAAGATATAGCACCACCAGTACAAAAAATACTTGATTTACAATTAATATTTTCTTTTAAATATAAACCCAAAATTTCTTGTGTACCACCACCTATGTTAGTCAAAATATAATCTGGTTTGTAATTATTAACTAAATTTACAAGTTTTTTATCTTTTATCTGTTTTGGATTATAGTTAGGTGCACAGTAACTAAAAATATTTTTTATTCCCATTTTTTTTAAAAAATCCTTATTATTTTTAGAAAGTACTTTATTTGGATCAATAGTTAAAATTTTTTTGTCATTATTTTTTTTTAGGAAATTGAAAAAAAGTACAAGAAACTTATATCCAGAAAATTTGTGAACTTTTATTTTCTTTAATAAATTAAGTAGAATCACAAAAAAACCACTATCAAAAAAAACCAAATCTGCTTTCATTAAAGCTTTATGATAATTAGAATTTGATTTTAAAGAAGCTAAACCAGGGCCTGAAGGGAAAAGAAGTAATTTTGAATCTTTAGTAATTTTTTGAATTGAAAATTTTTTTTGATTAACGAAAATGATTTGGTTGAATAACACTTTTGTCATTAAATTTAATAATAGTTAATAGCAATTATTTATATTAAATTTTAGTTTAAATTGAAAATATAAAAACTAAATTTAAATTTTTAAATATTAAAAAAATAATTATAACAATATAATGAAAGATGATTCATCAAATTTTTATAAATCTATAACAAAATTATTTTTTAGTTTATCACTACAACCTTTTAATCGTTTTTTTTTTAATATTATTTTATTACCAGTTTTATTAAACGAATGGGGTTCAGATGAATTTGGAATTATTTTTTCTATAATAGCTTTAGCAGGCATTTTAAACTTTTTATCAATAAGTTATTTTTCTTACTTTTCAAATGAATTGTTATTGAAATATAAAAATAAAAAAAACTCTTATGAATATTTTAATAATTTTTCTCATTATTTTTTCAAAAAAAGTTTAATTTTATATATAGGCTACTATTTTTTATTTTTAACAATTAATCAGTTAAATCTTTTTAATTCAAAAATTTTTATCTCAGAAGAAATAAGTATCATTTTTTTATTATGTTTAATCAATTTTTTTATAAGTAATCAGGTACAATCAATATTTGCAGGTTTTAGATATATTAAAAAATTATATATTCAAATTTCATATAATAATTTAATTCTATTTATTTTCTATTTAATAATATTTATTGTAAGTTTGTTTTATCAATTAAGTCCAATTTTATATTTACTTTTTTTAATTTTAGTTAACTTAATAAATTATATATCAGGATTTTTCTTTTTAAGAATTTACAGTTTTAAAATTAAATTTTTTAAAACAAAGAAAATTGTTTTTAAGATTACTGATGTATTTAATAAAATAAAAGACTTTATAAAAAAAGATTTTTCAGATTATTTAATTTTAGATTTTACAATAGTATTAATCACATATACCCAATCACCTCAAATTGTGTCGGTTTATATTTTTCATAGGGTTATGGCTAAAACGCTAACACTTTTATCTAATTTACTGAGTGTAACTTTTAAAAATGAAGCTGCTATTTTTTATAAAACTAAAAACTTCAAAAAATTAAAATTATTATTAAAAAAAATTATTAAAATATATTTTATTTTATCTATTCTTATATTTGTAATTTTTGCTTTTATAGGAAATGAAATATTTTTAATATGGTCTAAAGATGAAATTGAATTTTCATTTTTTTTATTTTTATCAATTTATTTATTTACATGTTTTGAAAACTTATGGAATATTTCATCATCTATAGATTTTGGAACTAATAAGCATAAAAAGATTTCAGACTTATATTTCAAACTTACAATCTTTTCTTTAATTATCTTTTATTTTTTAATTAATTTTATAACCTTAGAAATTGCTCTTTTGATTATTACTTTGCAATTTATATTGTTATTCATAAAATCTTACAAAAAATTAATCTTATGATGATTTTTGTAATATATTTTTTATTTCCTATTAGTTCTTTTTATATTTTTGAATTTATAGGAGAAATTTATTTAACACATCTATTAATTATTCTGTTGAGTATTTATTTTTATTTCAAAAAAGATTTAAAAATTGATAATTTCCAAAAAAAAATAATTATTGTAAGTTTTATTTGGTTGATTGCTCAATTATTTTCAAATTTTATCAATAATATAAGCTTCGATGATAACTTAAAAGGATTAGCAAGAATTATTTTTTTTATCCTTTCTTTTTATGTTTTTTTTCAATTAAACAACATTAATAATAAGTATTTGATCTATCTTATTTTTTCCTTATCCTTTTTTACAATTGCTTACAGCTTTTTTGATACTAAAGAGATTGTTTATAATTGGAAAATTTCACTATCTCTAATTAGTGTAGGATTAAGTCTATCATTTATAACATCTTTGATTTATAGCTCAAAGAAAAATAAAAATTTATTGTATTCAATTTTTTTTTTTTTAATTTCTTTTGTTTCACTTTATTTTGAAAGTAGATTTATTTTTTTAATTAATTTTATAATTGGAATATTTTTAATATTAATAAAATTTTATAATTTAAAACAAATAATTAAAATGAATATTCTTTCAAAGCTATTCATCCTAATTATTTTAACTATACTTCCCTACAAAACCTATAATTTTTTATATACAAATAATTTACTTTCAGAAAATTTAACAAAAAAACAAACTGCACAAAAATCAAATGAAAATATTATTTTTTCTGGTAGAAATGAAATTTTTTTATCTATTGAGTCAATTAAAAATAAACCACTATTAGGATATGGTTCTTGGCCTGAAAGTTGTGAAATAAAAAGTAAATATTTTGATGTTCTAACAAATAAAAATTATAATACAGGCAGTTATTATCGTTTCATAAGAAACTGTCACCTTGGTTCTCACTCTATATTTTTTCAAGCTTGGGTGGAAAGTGGAATTATTGGTGCTATTGTTTGGTTGTTTTTTTTAGCATTAATTATTAAAAATTTTTTTAAAAAAAACACTTTTGAAAACAGATACAATATTTTTAAAATATTAATTTTTATGGTTATCTTATGGGATATACTTTTTTCACCTTTTGGATCGATATCATCAATTTATATGCCTTTATTTATGTGCGTAACTCTTAATCAAAAAACCTCAAATAATTACAATGCATAACCCAAAATTTTCAATTATTACAATATCAAAAAATCAGGGTAACTTTATTGAGGATTGTATTAAAAGTGTAATCAGACAAAAATATAATAATTTTGAATATATAATTATTGATGCAGAATCTGAAGATCAAACATTGGGTATTTTAAAAAAGTACAATAAATTAGATCCTAGAATTAGTTTTATCAGTGAAAAAGATAATGGTCCAGCTTCAGGTTTGAACAAGGGTTTCAAACTGGCAACTGGAGATATTTTTTATTTTATTAACGCTGATGATTATCTTTATGATAACGCATTAGAATTTATAGCTGAAAAATTTAAAAGCAATCTATCATTAGAAATTATATTAGCTGCGGGAACTATGGTAGACAAAAATAAAAATAAAATTAAATATTTTTCTTCGAGTTACCAAACAAATTTTCTAATTTCACAAAATGCAACTACTTTTTTTCAACCTGGTATGTTTTTTAAATCTAAAATATTTAAAGAAATTGGAGGTTTCAATGAAACAAATAAAATTTGTTGGGACGGAGAATTGATTTTAGATTTTGTTAATAAAAAATATAAAATATTAAGACTTTTTGATCCAGTTGCTGCATTTAGATTTCATAATGAATCAATAAGTTTTAATTTAATGGGCTCTAAAAAACTAAAATATTATTATGATAATGAGCTTAAACAAAAATTGAAATATAAAAAAATAGATATTAAAATTTTAAGGTACCTTTTTAAATTCTTTTTAGATCCAAAATATTTTTTTCATCAATTTTTAAATAATGTGATAAAAAAATGATGGATAAAATTTCAATATTACATGTGATCTCTTCATGCGATCCAAGGGGTGGTGGTCCAATAGAGGGAATTAAACAATTAAAACAGCACTATACAAAAAATAATATAAATCTTGAGATTTTGACTTTAGATGAACAGAACTCAAGTTTTTTAAAAGATAAAGATTTACCCAAAGTGCATGCTGTAGGTAAAGGAATATTCAAATATAGATATAATTTCAATTTAAATAAATGGCTAAAAAAAAATATTAAAAATTATAAATGTATTGTTGTAGATGGTATTTGGCAATATCACGATTATTGTGTTTGGAAGTTTGCTACAAAGTATAAAATTCCTTATTTTGTATATCCGCATGGGATGCTTGATCCATGGTTTAATAAAAAATTAACTATTAAATATTTAAAAAAAAAAATCTATTGGAGATTATTTCAATATAAAATTTTAAAAGATGCAAAGAAGATTTTTTTTACCAACAATACAGAACAAAGATTAGCTAAATTGTCTTTTAAACCATATATTGTTAAAAGTTATGTAACTGGATATGGTATTAATGGGAATCAATACTTAAAATCAACACAAAATCTTTTTTATAAAAAATATAAAAATTTAAAAGGTAAAAAAATATTTTTATATATTGGTAGAATTGCTGAAATAAAAGGAATTGATATTCTGATAAAAGCCTTCAGTTCCATAAAAGAAAATAATTTTAGATTAATTATTGTAGGAAATAATCAAAATAAATATGCGAGTGAATTAAAAAAAATAATTAATGATTATTGTATTAGTAAATATATAATATGGACAGGTCCCCTATATGGAAAAATTAAATGGGATTGTTTAAGATCTGCAGACTTAGTTTGTTTAACATCTCATCAAGATAGTCTTGGAATATCTGTAATAGAATCTCTCTCATCTGGAACACCAGTCCTAATTTCAAATAAAGTAAAAATTTATAATGATATTAGGAAATATAAAATATGTTACGCAAACAAACCTGCAATTAGTGATACGATAAATAGTTTTATTAAATTTAAAAATAATACAATAGACAAAGAAATAATAAAAAATGAAGCTATTAAGTGTTTTAAAGAAAAATTTCAAATGAAATTTGCTGCAAATAAATTAATTAAACAACTTAAATTTGATAAAAGATAATATATTAAATTAGCTAATTTTTATTTAAATTTAATATTAAAATTCAAATTTATATAAAAAATAAATTATAATAAATTAATTTTAAAACAAATAAATTAAATTTTTAGTTATAATTTCATTGAAATGTTCTTCTTTGAAGAAATTATTAATTTCTAAATGTTTAAATGGTGTAGTTTCAAATTTTGTATTTGATATTTTATCAATTAAATAAGAAAACATACTTTAATTTAAAATTAATTTATATTTTTTTATCATATTATTTATTGAAAACTTTAAATAAATTTTATTTAATTTCTTAAATAGTTCTTTTAAATCTTTTTTTTTCATATTTTCTATTTTGATTAAAATTTTTAATAACATTTTACTATTATATTTTTTAAATAATAAATATTTACAATCTTTAAATATAATTTCAAATGAACTATTTTGTTTACAGATTGGAATCAATCCAGCTCCGACTCCTTCAATAATTGAAAGTCCGAATCCCTCATAGTCAGAAAATGACATTATATACTTAGATCTAGATAGGATATTTTTGTATCGGTAGTCATTTAATTTTGAATAGACATGTAAATTTTTTAACTCAGAAATATATAAATCATTAATATTATCACTTATTAGAACTGATTTAAGATTATTATACTTGATATTGTTTTTTTTTAAAAAATATAGAAAATTTATATAGTTTTTAATATTTTTCGACTTTACGTTTCTAGCTATCAAACAAAAAAAATATTTTTTTTTCTTACTTGATTTAATTTTTTCAACACCATTAAAAATTTCAATATAATTAAAAAATTTATTTTTTTTCAATATATTTGAATCGTTTGGACTTATACTTATAATTTTAAAATAATTTAAAAAAAAATATTTAATAAATTTAAAGTAAATTTTTTTTATTATATTAAAACTATTGTTATGAAAAAAAAATCCATGTGAGAGAAAAAAAATTTTTTTTTTAAAAAAAAAATTAATAAAAATTAAAAAATAAGAAATTAAACTAAATTGTGGATCAGATAGTATTATATTTTTATTTTTATTTTTATTTTTTGAAATTAAATCAAAAAATTTAAAAATATTAAATATAATAATAGGTTTATAGCCATAACATTTAATCCAATTATCAAACTTAATATTTTTATCTGGTTTATCGTTTGATATTATTATGTATTTCGTAATTTTGAAATTTTTCTGAATCAATCTATTAATTTTATTAATACCTCCATTAATCTTTGGATCAGTTGAGACAATTATATTACTCATCGTTGTATAGATAATATTTCATTATTTTTTTTTCTTGGTGAACCTGCAACAATATTTTTTCTTGTGTATTTTGGCTCACCAAAAGCAATTAGCATTATGAGTCTTTCTGACTTTGGTATTGACGCTAGTTCTTTAATTTTTTTTTCATCAGAATTTTTAACTGCTAAATTCAAAGAACAAGAAACAAGGTTTTCTGATTGTATGCCCAACATTAACATCATAGAAAATAGTGCACCATCAACGTATAGCTGATTTCTTTGTTGGGGTCCCTGCCAT
>Ga0181569_10005018_pt1 | contig 10165 bp, 14 predicted proteins | sample 101ome_19_FD_132452 | JGI IMG/M metagenome (GOLD analysis project Ga0181569, IMG submission 132452) | Coastal salt marsh microbial communities from the Groves Creek Marsh, Skidaway Island, Georgia - 101405AT metaG (megahit assembly) | ecosystem: Environmental > Aquatic > Marine > Intertidal... | reverse complement strand
TATCCGACAATTCTCTGTAGAAAATGTCTACTCTGACATGCGCATCATCTTTAAAAGCTAATGCAGCATAAAATAGAAAAAGCATCCCATGTGAATAAACGAGCAGTTCTTGCATTGCAACTACTCCGATTTCAAAAACGTATCTTAAGATGACAATCATCGAGCTTAAAAAAATCATTAATAAAATGAGCCAAGAAGAAATATTTCCGAAAAAGAAAGGAAATAAATTAAGTATATTCTCTATGGTTTTGGTAATTTTTTTGAGCATTGAAATATGATTTAATAATACTGTAATGATTATAGTTCTATCTCCAGCTAAGACGTTAGATTATTCTTTTTCAGAAAAGGGACTGGATTTCTCAGTACCTCCTTTTTTGCCTAAATCTAAAAATTTAGTGTCTACTATGAAGAAACTCAATAAATCTGAGTTGTCTTCTTTAATGGGAGTCAGTGAAAAAATTTCTGCTTTAAACCATGATAGATTCCAGAATTGGTCTCAAGCAACCAAACCTTCAGCTCATGCGAAACAAGCTGGATTTGTTTTTAAAGGAGACGTCTATCAAGGACTGGAGTTTGAAAAGCTTTCAAAACAAGACATAAATTTTGCGCAAAAACACCTCAGGATCCTTTCCGGACTTTATGGAGTTTTAAAACCATTAGATATTATTTCGCCTTACCGTCTTGAGATGGGTACTAAAATTTCTGTTGCAAAAAACAAGGATTTGTATGAGTTTTGGAAAGATGAAATTACCAATCATTTAAACAAAGATCTCAAAGCAACGTCTATTTTGGTTAATCTTGCTTCTATCGAATATTTTTCATCTGTTGATACTGAAAAGTTGAAAAGCAGAGTCATCAGTCCGGTTTTCAAAGATTTTAAAAACGGTCAATTTAAGATTATCAGCTTTTACGCAAAAAAGGCTAGAGGATTAATGGCCAAGTATTTGATTGAAAATCGAGCAAAAACTCTTGACGATCTTTATAAATTCAATCTTGACGGATATAAATTTTCCAAAAAAGATTCGATTGAAGATAGCCCGGTTTTTCTAAGAAAATAATTTATCCTTGATATCCACCATCAAGATATTTTTTTCCAGTTCTTGGAATTAAATCATCAAACTCTGGATCTTTCTTATTTGCTTTTGCTTCAAAGGCTACAGACATCTCATCGCTAATACCCATTGCAGCATTCCACAAAGCAACATGATTTAGAGATTCTTCAATTGTATGATCTCGCCCATAATTAAGAATTTCTTTCGTTCCCGCAACTGCCAAAGGACCTTTGGAAGCAATTTCTTCGGCAATGATTTGCACCGCAGACATCATTTCTTCATGGGAATCAAAAACTTTGTTTACCAAGCCATGAGCTTTTGCCTCGTCAGCAAAAAACCTTCTGCCTGTATAGGCTAATTCTCTTACTACTCCTTCTGGAATCAGTCTTGGAATTCTTTGTAAAGTTCCAACATCTGCTGCCATCCCAATATTAATTTCTTGGATACAAAAGAAAGCTTCTTTAGTACAGAACCTCATATCCGTTGCTGTAGCAAGATCTAAACCACCACCTATACAACCTCCTTGAATAGCTGAAATAACAGGAATTCTTGCTTTTTCAAGAGAAGTGATTGTATGTTGAAGGTCAAGAGTGATTCTAAAACCTGCTTCCTTTTTCATGCCATTATGGGTATTTGAAGATTTTGGCTCAGTGGGATTGTCGCTCAATGAAAAGTTAGCTAAATCCATTCCGGCACAAAAATGTTTTCCTGTAGAAGATAGAACTATTACCCTTGCACTGGCATCATCAGATATTTTTTCAACAAGATGAGGCAATTCTGACCAAAACGCTTTATTCATTGTGTTGTATTCATCTGGTCGACACATGGTTACATACGCCACTTTGTTTTTTATTTCTAAATCAAAACAAGTGTATTTATTTGTCATTTCAACTCCTTTTTACTTTTTAAGTTTTTCAATTAAATCTATTGAAAGCTCTTCAAGTTCCTCAATTAATTCAAACTCTTTATGATGAGGCATCACAACCTTTCTATTTTTTAGACTAAGTCTCTTTAGGCCAGAATGAATGTCTTCTGCCTGTTTCAATAAATCTTCTTTATCAACCATAATATATTCTCTATTAGGAGTGTTATTGTAATTTATAAATAGTATTTATAAAAATAATGATGAATAAAGTGAACCAAACTTATATCTCAGAAGAGTTAATTAAAATATTCAAAAGTACGAAAAAGTTTTTTGTTAATTTTGATTCGATAGATCTTAAGGTAAGTTATAAAAAAGATAACTCTCCACTGACAATCTTAGATACCGAGGTAGATCAATTCATAAGAAAAGAGCTAAAAAAAATTAATCAAGATTTTGCACTCATCTCTGAAGAGACTAGCCAACAACAAGCAAATTCTGAATATGCTTGGATCATAGATCCTATCGACGGTACAAAAGAATTAATCAATGGCAGCGATGAATTTACTTTAAACATAGCCTTAATTAACAAACAAAAACCAATACTTGGCGCTATCTATCAACCCATGAAAGATAGCATCTTTTTAGGCGGTACTGATTTACTACCAATAAAAATTATTGATGAAAAAATGGAGCATCTTTCTAATAAAAACAATCAAATCTGTAATGTTTTAATTAGTAAATCTCACAGTAGTGAAGAAGAAATGGATTTTTGTGCAAAAGTAATGTCTAAATTTAAAGGATCTAAAGTTATTAGAATGGGAAGTTCGATCAAGTTTTGTAGGATTTGTGAGGGAATAGCAGACCTATATCCTAGATTTGGAGATATTTATTCTTGGGATATCGCAGCTGGACACGCTATTTTAAAAGCTTTTGGAGGAGATGTATTGGATTCAGACCTTCAAGAGATATCTTATGATATGAACAAAAGACAGTTAATTAGGGGATTTTTTGCTTTCTCCAATAAAAAAAGGTTAGATTTTTTAAGACAAATAGATTCTTAAACTATTTTTATAACTTTTTTATTAAATTATTTCTAAAAAGATGAAAAAAAGGTATAAAATTCGCAATTATGGGTAAAGAACTGCAACCTATGGACATTTCTTCTCCAGGACAAAACCTGGAGTCCTATCTTAATTCGATTCAAAACATCTCTATTTTGACTCCCGAAGAGGAGAAAAAACTAGCAGAAGAGCTTTACTATAATAATGACTTGGAAGCGGCTAGAAAGCTTGTAATGGCACATTTGAGGTTTGTCGCTCATGTAGCCAGAGGCTATTCTGGATATGGTCTTCCTCAAGCCGATCTTATTCAAGAAGGAAACGTTGGCCTTATGAAAGCTGTAAGGAAATTTAATCCAGAAGTTGGCGTCAGGCTTATATCCTTTGCGATTCATTGGATAAAATCTGAAATTCATGAATACATTTTGAAAAATTGGAAAATCGTCAAAGTAGCAACTACCAAAGCTCAAAGAAAGCTTTTCTTTAATCTAAGAAGCAAAAGAAAAGAGTTAAATTGGCTCTCTTCTGACGAAGTAAAAATGATCTCCTCCGAATTAGGCGTAGATGAAAAATCCGTAAAAGAAATGGAATCCAGAATGAATTCTTCAGATGTTTCTTTTGACCCACCTGCAGAAGCCAATGACGATCAGGCATCTTACAGTCCTGCCAATTACATTTCTGATTCAAGCATGGATCCAGCAGAGCTTGTTGAAAAAAATGATTTAGAAAAACACAATAATAGCGAACTTCTTTCTGCTATTTCTGAGTTAGATCAAAGAAGCAAAGAAATTTTAATGGACCGTTGGCTTAGTGACATGAAACCCACTCTTCATGAACTATCTGATAAATACGGAGTTAGCGCAGAACGAATAAGGCAAATTGAAAAATCTGCCATGGACGTGATAAAAGAAAAGTTGAGCTAAATTTTGGGAAGCTCTCCAATAAAAATCTTCATCAACGGCGATTTAAAAAAATTTCCTCAAGAAATAAATATTGTCTCTATCTTAGAGTCTTTAAACATATCTTCCAAACATATTGCAATTGAAATAAATGAAAGTTTAATTTTTAGATCGGATTGGGAGAAAACCAATCTAAAAGATGGAGATAAAGTAGAAATTGTAAAAGCGATAGGCGGTGGTTAATTGACTCAGGACAGCTTAGTCATTGCGGGAAAAAACTTCTCATCAAGGCTTTTAGTAGGCACAGGTAAATACAAAGATGAAGCCGAAGCAATTGCATCTATAGAAGCTTCGGGAGCAGAAATTGTTACCGTTGCTGTTAGAAGAATAGACCTTCAAAACGATAAAGACTCTTCAATTCTTGATTTCATATCTCCGGATAAATTCACAATTCTTCCTAATACTGCTGGTGCCTATTCAACAAAAGATGCAGTGCGAATGGCCAAATTAGGTAGAGAGATTTTGGGCGGTAAAAACTTACTAAAATTAGAAGTGCTCGATGATCCAAAAACATTATTACCAAATATGGATTCGACCATAGAGGCAGCAGAAATTTTAGTAAGAGACGGTTTTGAGGTAATGGTTTATTGCACGGCTGATTATGAAAGTTGCATGAAACTAGAAGATATCGGATGTGTTTCAATAATGCCATTAGCTGCACCCATTGGCTCTGGCCAGGGTATTGCCGAGCCTCAAAAAATTCAAAAAATTATTGATTCAGTTTCTGTACCAGTCATTATTGATGCTGGTATTGGCACTGCTTCAGATGCTTCTATAGCAATGGAAATGGGGTCTGATGCAGTTTTATTAAACACCGCCATTGCAAAATCTGAAAATCCTACTCAGATGGCCTTAGCAATGAAATTAGCAGTTGAATCAGGAAGGCTTGCCCACATGTCAGGAAGAATTCCTAAATCTCAACCTAGTCCCAGCTCTCCAGAAGAAGGCATCATAGAGTCTTGAAAAGAGAGGTTAAATCTTTTGTGCATGTTCGCAGCAGAACATCCAAAAAAGATCTAGAAATTTTCGAGAAATTTAAAAATAAGAATTTTTTTGATTCAAAAGAAGTTAGCCAATTATCCAAATTACTTCCTGAAAAAAAAATTAATATTCTTGAAATCGGCTTTGGAGATGGAAACAACTTAATTGAGAAGGCAACAGCCAACTCTAATATGAACTTTTATGGAATTGAAGTTTTCAAGTCTGGAATTGCCTCCGTTTTAAAACAGGTGCAAATTCACGATTTGAAAAACATATGTTTGTTTTATGGCGATGCAAAAGATTTTTTATTAAAAATTGAAAAACCTTTTTTTGATTTTATTTTTATTTTATTTCCGGATCCTTGGCCGAAAAAAAAGCATTGGAAAAGAAGGTTGATAGATCAAAATTTTCTAAATCTCATAAAACAAAATCTAAAAGAAAAGGGACGTTTAATAGTCAAGACAGACTGGCAAGATTATGCTGATGATATAAAAAAAGACTTTGCAAAATTCAAAGTATTGCACGATCCAAATGTTTTGCAGTCACTCAAACCCATGCAAACAAAATATGAGAGGAAAGCGATAGAAGAGGGTAGAGAAGTTTTTACTTATATAAGTGATTTAAATGCTTAAGCATTTCTTGAGTAGATTTCGCTCTGTGACTTATTTCCATTCTCTCTTTAAATGAGACCTCAGCCAAAGTTTGACAAGAATTTTTAATTTTAAAAATTGGGTCATATCCAAATCCTTTATCACCTTTTTTTTCTTTAACGATTTCTCCTTCTAATTCACCATAAGAAAACAACTCAAGATTTTTTTGTGGATCGTAAAACGCTAATGTGGAAACAAATTTTGCTTTAGTACTTTCTAAATTTTTAGTTGCTTTAAGTAATTTTTTTATATTTGTTTCATCAGTTGCATTTTTTCCTGAATATCTAGCAGAAAAAAGACCAGGATCATTATTAAGTAATTTAACTTCAAGGCCTGAGTCATCTCCAAGTGAGGGATAATTGCTTAGTTCGCTTGCTTTTTTAGCTTTCAACATCGCATTTTCTTCATAAGAGCTTCCGGTCTCATCAATGTCTTCAGTTGAGAAGTCTTTTAACGAAAGAATCTCAAAAGTTGAGTTACTAAATAAGTTCTTGAATTCTTTAAATTTACCTTCATTAAAAGTTGCAATAACTATCTTCAATTTTCTTTAACAAGTTTGTACAAGGCTACTTCTGAAAATAGATTTGGTAAAAGTTTCATCAGAACGCTTTCTTCGCCATTTATTTTTGAAAGTTTCCTCTCAACAATTTTGATATTAGATTTCTTACAAAGTTCCTCAAAATCCTCCAAAGAGCAAAGATGTAAATTTGGTGTTGAGTACCAATCGTGAGGCAATGCACTTGAAACCGGCATTTGTCCCTTAAAAAAAAGTTGAAGCCTGCATTTGATATTTGCAAAATTTGGAATAGAAACAATACATTCTTTTCCAATTCGAACAATCTCTTCTAAAGCTACTTCCGGTTTTTTAAGAGCCTGGATAGATTGACTCATCACAACATAATCAAAAGATTGGTTGCCAAAATTTTCCAAACCACTGTCGATGTCTTGTTCGATAACTGAGATTCCTTTTTTTAAACAGCTTTTTATTTTTTCGGCATCTATTTCAATACCCAAACCAGAAGCAGTCTTTTCTTTCCTTAAATCATTAAGAAGAGATCCATCTCCACAACCGAGATCTAGAACTTTGGAGTCTCGGGAAATCCAATCATTTATCTTAAACATCTGCCTCTAAAAAACTATTAATAGCATTTTCATATCTATCATTTTTCATTAAAAAACTATCATGGCCTTGAATGGAATCAATATCCAAGTAACTTACTTTTTTTTCTGCATGAATTAAGGCATCTACAATTTCTTTAGATCTCTCTGAGGGAAATCTCCAGTCAGATTTAAAAGATATAACTAAGAACTGACATTTGGCCTTTGAAAGGGTCTCAGATAGATTTCCATCATTCGTTCTTGCAGGATCGAAATAATCCAAAGCTTTCGTCATCAACAAATATGTATGCGCATTAAAGCTTTTTGAAAAATTTGCTCCTTGATATCTCAAATAACTTTCTATTTCAAACTCAACATCATAGCCATATTCAATTTTTTCCTTCTTCAACTCTCTACCAAATTTATTTTTCATAGATTCTTCAGAAAGATATGTAATGTGCCCTAACATTCTTGCGAGTCCCAATCCTTTTTCAGGGTGAGCGTCTCCTTTTGTAAAATCAGGATCTGAAATAATCGATTGTCTTGCAACTTCATTGAAAGCAATGTTTTGAGTACTTAGCTTTGGCGCAGCTGCAATGATAATAGCCTTGGATAATTTATCAGGAAATTCAATCGCCCATTGCAAAGCTTGCATACCTCCAAGACTGCCTCCAGCAACACTAAGCCATTTTTCAATATCTAGCTCTTCTCTTAAAAGATTTTGGCTGTTAACCCAATCGGAAACTGTAACGATAGGAAAATTAGCACCAAATTCCCTTTCGGTTTGATCGTCAATTGAACCTGGTCCAGTAGAGCCGTGACATCCGCCTAGATTATTCAAAGAAACAATAAAGTATTTGTTCGTATCAAAGGCTTTTTCTGGTCCAATAAGTTCATCCCACCATCCAGGTTTCTTGTCTTCCTTTGAATAAACACCAGCGGCATGATGATTACCACTGAGAGCATGACATATCAAAATGGCATTAGATTTTTCTTTATTTAACTCTCCGTAAGTTTCATAAATAAGCTCAAAACCATTCAAACTCTCCCCAGATTCAAGGCGAAAACTTTGGCTGTGTTTAAACTTTCGTGGCTCAACAATGAGGCGATTTTCTTTTGACATTTATATTAGACTGGTTAAACCTAAAGAAAATTTAGCGTTGTACAAAATTCTATCAATTTGTATCAAAAGAAAAAAAACAATTATGGGCGAGAAGTCCATTCCACCAAAAATAGTAAATCTTTGAAATGGCTTTAATAGGACATTTGTGATGGAGTTACATAACGATAAAAACTGGTTGTGTGATGCAGGAAAAGCCCAGCTACCGATAATGGATATAAATAATCCATACCTTAGAATTTGACTAAACATCAATAACACACTGATTGCTGTCCAAGCCAAAGCTTCGTTCAAGTTAAAATCTATTTCACTTCCTGAAAGAAAAATATAAAAACCTAAAGCTTTAAAGAAAAAGATTAGTGCCAAACAGGATAAATCTATTCTATATATCACTGGAAGAATCATACGAAAGGGTCTTAAAAAAGGCTCTATAAAGGAGTAAGAACGACTAACAATAATGTTGTTGAAATTTACTTCAAAAATCCTAAAAAAAAAGTAAATTGAAAGAATAATCGATATCAAATTAATGAATGTAAATATCACAAAGTTTGGATTCATATTTATTTACCTAATTCTTTTGATCTTTCTATTGCTTTTTTTATAGCATCAGAAACTATTGTCTTGAAGCCATTTTCTTTCATTGTTTCTAATGCCTTTTCGGTAACTCCGCCTTTTGAAGCCACCATGGACATGATGCTCTCAAAACCAATATCTTTCTCTTCATCATATATTTTGGATGTTCCCAACATGAGAGTATTTACCCAGGATTCAGGTTTTTCAAAACCCTCTTCATGAGCAATCTCAACTAAAGTTTCTGCTAAAAGGGCAAAGTATGCAGGTCCAGCGCCGACTATGGCAGTAAAAGCGTCAAAATGCTCTTCTTTCATTTCAATGACTGAGCCAAGCTTGGAAAGCATTTTTTTAACCTCTTCAGATATGGAAAAGTTTGACGTAATGGCAATGGCGCTGTCTCCTGTTCCAATGCCAACAGTTGGCATACCTCTGATGAGGTTTGTTTTTTCCCCTATTAACTCATGAATTTTATCAAGACTTAATCCTGCCATAAATGAGATAAAGGTTTTGTCTTGCAGGTTAAAGTTATTCTTAGAAAATAACTCCCCAATCATATTTGGTTTTATAGTAAAAAAGACTACATCAGAAGAATTTATTGTCTCCTCTAAAGAAAAATAACCATTCGTTTCTTTTTTGAGTTCGTCTTTTTCAATTGGATCTGACAAAAATAGATCATAATTTTTAGAAAGCTTTGTAACTGCTTTTTCACCAAGATTCCCCACACCGATAAAACCTATTTTCATTTAATTTCTTGCTCCAAATATAGTCTCGCCCAATCTTACTATAGTAGAACCTTCTTTGATCGCTAATTCGAAATCTCTAGACATTCCCATAGAGATCTCAGTTAGATTCTCATAATTTTCAATTAGCCTATCTGCAAGCATCTTAATTTTCTTAAAGGTTTGTTGTAGATCTGACAATTTTACATTTGGATTGGGAATAATCATAAATCCACAAATTTTGATTTTTTTTAAGTCAGATAACTCATTTAAAAAATTTTCTACTTCTTCCAATGTAATGCCGGATTTTGACTTTTCTTTATCTATATTTATCTGTATTAAGCACTTTATACACTTATCATCCGGGCAATACTTATCAATTAATCTTGCAATTTTTAATCTATCAATCGTATGCACCCAGTCAAAGTTTTTAGCTATTTCTTCACATTTATTTGATTGAATATTCCCAATAAAATGCCAACTAATTTTTAAATCTTTCAGTTTAGAAATCTTTTCTAAAGACTCTTGCAAATAATTTTCTCCAAAATCAGAAATTCCATTTTCATAAGCCTCTAAAATTTCTTGCCATGACTTTTTTTTACTAACTGCAACAAGTTTTACATTTTTATCTGTTTTCGCCGCATCTATTTTGGACTGGACTATTTTTATTTTTTCTTTGATGCTGTCCATTACATTTTTTCCGGACAGCTTATTCCCAAAATATTAAGACCGTTATTTATTATTTCTTTTATTGCAATAGAAAGTGCAATCTTGGCATCTGAGTAATCCTTATCATCAGAAATAATCTTTTCAGAATTGTAAAAGCTATGAAATTTAGAACTTAAATCCCTTAGGTAAAAACATAATGGATGAAGCTCATTGTTTTTATAACATTGCTCAAGTATTTCAGGATAGCCATTTACCAACGATATGATTTCTTTTTCAGTCTCTTTTAATAAACTCAACTTTTCTAGTGATTCTTGAAGATTAAAATCTATTTTTCTTTTTTTAAGCTCTTTTTTTATGCTGCAAATTCTCGCATGAGCATACTGGATGTAATAGACATGATTATCTTTGTTTGTTTTTTTAG
>Ga0181569_10005010_pt1 | contig 10176 bp, 9 predicted proteins | sample 101ome_19_FD_132452 | JGI IMG/M metagenome (GOLD analysis project Ga0181569, IMG submission 132452) | Coastal salt marsh microbial communities from the Groves Creek Marsh, Skidaway Island, Georgia - 101405AT metaG (megahit assembly) | ecosystem: Environmental > Aquatic > Marine > Intertidal zone... | reverse complement strand
TTTTGCGCTTCCGTAAATAAAATGCTATGCAAGTAACGCGCAAAGACGTTGATGCCCTAAATGCTGTCATTACCATCGCAATTGATAAGGCGGATCTGTCGCCCAAAATCGATTCGGTTCTCACTTCCTATCGAAAACGTGCAAATATCCCTGGCTTTCGCAAGGGCAATGTGCCCATGGGATTGATCAAAAAGCAATATGGCGCTGCCGTCAAAGCCGATGAGGCAAACAAAATGCTGCAGGAGTCACTTTCCAACTATATTAGCAAAGAAAAAATTGCCTTGTTGGGCAATCCACTTCCAGTTGAACGCGAAGACTTTGACTGGGATGCCGACACCATGTTGTTTGACTTTGAATTGGGATTAAGCCCATCGTTTGAGGTCAAACTCAAAGGGCGCAAGGCCATTACCCATTACCAGATCAATGCAGACAGCGAAACCATTGACAAACAAATCGAACGTATGCGCAGCCAATATGGGAGTTTACATGCCGAAGACACTGTTGCCGATGGCGCTGAGATTACAGCCCAGTTTACAGCTGAGGAGGTGAACAACAAGTCCACCTTGTCTATCGATGACATGAAAAGCAAAGCTCAAAAGAAAAAACTATTGGGTGCAAAAGTTGGTGACACCATCGAGCTCAAAACCAAAGGGCTTTTTGCTGATGATCACAAGTTGATGCATGTTTTGGGTGTGGATCACGACAAGGCACACGGACTTTCGATTGTTGTAAGTTGTACGATTGAAGAAATCAACCGCAGAGAACTCGCCGACATGGATCAAGAGTTTTTTGATAAGGTCATGGGCAAGGACGCTGTGAAAAGCGTTTCCGAACTCAAGGAAAAGCTCATGGCAGATGCTGAACGTCAATTTGCAACCCAATCCGACCAGAAAATGCTAAACGACGTGACCGAGTCTCTGATCGACAACACCAAATTTGATTTACCTGCTGCGTTTTTAAAAAAATGGATGCAAACTTCTGGTGAAAATCCAATTTCCGAAGATCAAGCAGCCGAGGAATATGACAAAGCCGAACGCGGGATTCGATACCAATTGATCGAGGCGAAATTGGCGGAACAGTACGACCTGAAAATCGATCGTGAGCAAGTCAAATCCTTTGCCAGAGATATGATTCAAGGGCAAATGGCGCAGTTTGGTCGCACGGATGTATCCGATCAAGAACTTGACGATATTGCAGAGCGTATTTTGGGCAATCAAGATGAAATCAAGCGCATCTCTGATCAGTTGATGAGTAAGAAAATGACCGATCTGTTTCGTTCAGAAGCCAACCTTAAGACCAAGAAAGTGAGTTACGAAGATTTTGTCAAGCAAGCATACAAATCATAAATTACCTATCTTTAAACCATAACAAACACAATGGACTACGGTAAAGAGTTTAAAAAATATGCGATTCAAGAGCATGGAATCAACAGTTTGTACTACGACCAATTGGTGAGTAGTATGACTCCGTATATCATAGAAGAACGCCAAATGAATGTGGCGCAAATGGATGTATTCTCACGTTTGATGATGGATCGCATCATCTTTTTGGGAACTGCCATCAACGACAGTGTGGCCAATATTATTCAGGCACAGCTGTTGTTTTTGGAGAGTACCGACAAAACTAAAGACATCCAAATCTATATCAACTCTCCAGGTGGAGGGGTGTATGCCGGTTAGGGAATCTATGATACGATGCAGTTTATCGGTCCTGATGTGGCTACGATTTGTACGGGGATTGCAGCTTCAATGGCTGCGGTGCTTCTCTGTGCAGGAGCTGATGGAAAACGCTCTGGTCTCACACACTCTCGTGTGATGATCCACCAACCTTTGGGCGGGGCACAAGGACAGGCGTCGGATATTGAAATTACAGCCCGTGAGATTTTAAAACTCAAAAAAGAACTCTACGAAATCATTGCCAAGCATTCTGGACAGAAATACGACAAAGTTTATGAAGACTCGGATCGGGATTACTGGATGAAAGCCCCCGAAGCGAAAAAATATGGCATGATCGACGAAGTCTTGGTCAGAAACTAAAACCCCATGGAAAACAAAGAACTTACCTGCTCATTTTGTGGAAAAAAGAAAGATGATACCAATCTGTTAATCGCCGGATTGGATGCGCACATTTGCGATCGCTGTATCGAACAAGCCAATGGGATTATTCTCGAGGAATCAACGCACAAAGTGGTGGAGGCCAATCGGGAAGACATCTCATTGGGAAATCCCAAGCAAATCAAAGCATTTTTGGATGATTATGTCATCGGTCAGGATTACACCAAGAAGGTGTTGTCTGTAGCGGTCTACAACCACTACAAACGCTTGCTTCAACCAAAAAGCGATGTAGAAATCCAAAAAAGCAATGTTTTGATGGTTGGAGAAACGGGAACGGGTAAAACGCTTATCGCCAAAACGATTGCCAAAATGCTCAACGTACCCTTGGCGATTGTCGATGCGACTGTGCTGACGGAAGCAGGTTATGTCGGAGAAGATGTGGAAAGCATACTCACACGACTCCTCCAGGCTGCCGACTATGACCAAAGCAAGGCGGAAAAAGGCATTGTGTTTATTGATGAGATCGATAAGATTGCTCGTAAAAGTGATAATCCGTCGATTACCCGTGATGTTTCAGGCGAAGGTGTTCAGCAAGCATTACTGAAGTTGCTTGAAGGAACGGTCGTCAATGTACCTCCCAAAGGCGGTAGAAAACACCCCGACCAGAAGTTTATCGAAATCAATACAGAGCACATCCTGTTTGTCGCAGGTGGTGCTTTTGATGGGATAGAAAAACACATTTCCAAACGACTCAACATGCAGTCGGTGGGTTATAGTGCTGCCAAAAAAGGCGATCACTATGGTGGGTCAAACAACTTACTTTCGTATTTGGTTCCATCAGATCTGAAAGCATTTGGATTGATCCCTGAAATCATCGGACGCTTGCCAGTGCTGACGCATATGGATTCTTTGGACGCAAAAGCACTTCGTGCGATTTTAACCCAGCCTAAAAACGCAATTATCAAGCAGTATAAAGCGCTTTTTGCATTGGATGAAATCGAATTTAGCATCTCTGATGGGGCACTTGATTTTATCGTTGAAAAAGCAGTGGAGTATAAGTTGGGAGCACGTGGATTGCGCTCGCTTTGTGAGGCCGTTCTCACCGATGCGATGTTTGAACTTCCAGGGACAGAGGAGAAAGAATTTCGAGTTTCCAAAACCTATGCAATCAACAAACTCAATAAGTCGAAGCTACAAGCGCTAAAAGCAGTTTCTTAGCGGTTCATTTTCAGTAAAACATCAACAAATTCCCGACTGTTTGACAATCGTGGGATTTTATTTTGCCCACCCAGTTTATTTCTATCTTTTAACCAATCGTGAAATAAGTTTTCGCGACCAATATGCATATCTAAAGAATCGAGGGTCATATTTTTGTACCGCTTGGCTTCATAGTCGGAGTTGAGCTCTTGCAGGCGTTTGTCGAGATCATTCATAAATTGATCGATATCCTTTGGCGGCGATTTAAACTCGACAATCCACTCGTGTTTTCCTTTTTTATTCCCATCCATAAAAACGGGGCCTGCCGTGAAGTCAATCACCGAAGTTTGATGTGCTTTACTTACATCGGCAAGCGCAGTTTCGGCGTTTTCGATGACGAGCTCCTCTCCAAACACATTGATATGGTGCTTGGTTCGCCCCGTGATTTTAAAACGATATGGATTGGTTGAGGTGAAGCGTATGGTATCCCCAATTTGATAGCGCCAAAGGCCTGCATTGGTCGTGATGACCACAGCATAGTTTTTCCCTGCTTCTACTTCGGACAAACGAATCACAGTTTGATTGGATGTTCCATAGGTGTCCATGGGGATAAACTCATAAAAGATACCGTAATCAAGCATCAACAAGAGTTCGTCGGAGTCATTTTGATCCTGTATACCAAAAAACCCCTCTGAAGCATTATAGATTTCATAATATTGAAAATTATCATTAGGGAAAATATTCCGGTATTCGTTTCGATAAGGATTAAAGCTCACTCCGCCATGGAAATACACTTCAGCATTGGGCCATAATTCCAAAAGATTTTGGTGACCAGTTTGTTCTTGAATCTTTTGCAAAAGAACAAGCATCCAAGATGGTACCCCTGCAAGGGAGGTCACATCTTCATTGACGCAGGCTTGGATGATGGCTTGCATTTTTGATTCCCATTCTTCCATCATTGAGACTTTATGACTGGGCGTACTTACAATCTCTGCCCAAAGCGGTAGATTTTCGATAATAATTGCAGACAAATCTCCAAAATAGGTATTGTTTTCTTCGTAAAGAGATTTACTTCCGCCCAAGCGTAATGCCTTGCCCTGAAAAAGTTGCGAATCGGGGTTGTTATTAAAATACAAGCTCAGCATATCTTTACCGGCTTTAAAATGACATTCGTTTAGGGCTTCTTTTGAAACAGGGATAAATTTGCTTTTATCGTTGGTTGTGCCACTTGATTTTGCAAACCATTTGATACTGGAAGGCCAAAACAGATTTTGCTCTCCTTTGCGAGTTCGTCCGATGAGATCTGCCAAGTCTTCATAGGTTGAGACAGGAACTTGATCCGAAAATTGTTTGTATGAAGTGATTGATGAAAATCCATATTTCTGTCCTAACCAAGTGGTTTTGGCTTGATCGACAAGCTTGGTGAGCAATTCGTCTTGAACTTCATTGGGGTATTTGAGAAAAAGCTCGATTTGATGTACCCTTTTTTTGAGGAACCATGACAAAACAGAATGGAGCAATGGAATGGGCATAAATAGAGTATATTTATGACAAAAATAACGAAAAAAAGTACGATGATTGAAGGCCCTTTGCGCAAGATGAGAACGGAACTCAACGAACCGATTGATTATTATATGGCGTTTCCATCTTTGTTTGTTCGTGTCAATGACCTGATTGGAAAATCACTCTCGTTTACGCACACTGGATTTTCTTGTATGAGTTGTGGCATTGACCAACCGATTTTTAGACAGGGTTTATGTAAGTCGTGTTTTTTTGAAATGCCCAGCGCAGGCGATTGGGTGATGCGTCCAGAGCTCAGTCAGGCCCACCTGGACATTGAAGACCGTGACTTGACCTATGAGAAAAAGGTGCAGCTCCAACCTCATATTGTTTACCTAGCGGTGTCGAGTGGTCTTAAAGTGGGGGTAACTCGAAAAACTCAAGTACCCACTCGCTGGATTGATCAGGGGGCTCATCAAACCATTCCGATTGTCGAGGTGCCAAACCGATACTTGGCGGGAATTACGGAAGTTGCACTCAAAGCGCATTACAGCGACAAAACCAACTGGCGGCAGATGTTAACCCAAACTCCTCAACCCATAGATCTGATCGTTGAGAGACAACGGGCATTGTCCCACCTTCCCGATGAAGTAAAAGACTATGCTAGCAGTGCATTACAAGAAAAAACGTTGTCTTTACAGTTCCCTCTCCAAAACCCTCCACCAAGTGTAACGAGTGTTAACCTTGTTAAGGTAAAACAATTTACAGGAACCCTTGTGGGTGTTAAGGGACAATACCTCGTTTTTTCGGATCATAAAGTGATGAATGTACGTGGACATGAAGGGGTTTGTGTGTCCCTATCAGTAGCTTAATTTAAGGCTCTATATACGTTGTTCTGGAAGGGCGTATTGATATCCTCCCCACCAGGCATTTGCTGGGTCAGTATGATCCCAATGGCCTTTATTTCTGGATCGATAAAAAAATGCGTACTGAAATAACCGCCCCACTGGAGTTGTCCAACCCCTCCTGGACGATTCATTTTTTCAGGTATTGAGATGACCGAAAACCCCAATCCAAACCCAGCTCCTTCTTCGTTATATAGATCAGCGGTGTGATTGGTTCGGATATTCTTTACGGTATCGCTTTTGAGAATTTGAGCCCCATTCCAAGTTCCATTGTGAAGGATCATCAAGCAGAATTGTGCATAATCAGAAGCTGTTGAAAACAGACCGTGGGTACCTCCATAAATGGTATTTCCCGACGTAGGGACTTGTTGCTCATGTCGTTTGACAGTATTTCTTTCATTTCTACTATGGAGCTTCATTACACGCCGAGATTGTAATTCATTGAGGTTATAGCCTGTATCATGCATGTCAAGGGGCTCAAAAATATTAGTCTTGAGGTATGTAGGGATAGATTGTTTGGAAACCCGCTGAAGAATGAGTGCCAAGATATCTGCACCAGCGCTGTAGTACCATTCTGTTCCTGGCTGTGCCACCAATGGAAATGATAAAAGCGTGGTTACCCTATCTTCTAGGGAGTTGTGAGAACGATAATTTAGGGTTTCATCATATAGCGCTTTGAAAAGCTGCTGATCAAGTTTACTTTCTCCAAGCCCGTGGGATAGGCCTGAGGTATGGGTGAGCAAGTCGAGAATGGTCAGAGATCGATTGACCTTTCGCGTTGGGCTATCTAGTCCAAGATCGGGATTCTTGGCCACAAGCAATCCTTTTGCTTCGGGAATATACATTTCAATCGGATCATCAAGTGCCAAAAGCCCACGCTCAACAAGCTGCATGATCGCAACACTGATGATGGGCTTGGTCATGGACTGGATGTAATAGATGCTATTGGTCTGAAGAGGAGTCTTGGCAGCAACATCAGCGAGCCCTTGGACTTGATGCCAAACCACACGATCATTGAGAATAAGTAGCGCTTCAACACCTGCCAGGGTTTTGTTTGAAATGGAACGTTCATAGTGGGTATAGAGGGAGTCTAAGGGACTTTGGCGAAAGCCTTGCCCATGACCAACAATGATGCATACCAGCCAAAAAACACCAAAAACACTGGAATATTTATGGTTAAAGTTTGATTTCTTCATTGATTTCTAGCTTATAGTAGGAGCGAATCCAATTGACACTCAAATAGAGTAAGGGCGTATCGATTAGAGCCACTAGAATTTTAAACACAACGCCAGAAATTAACAGACCGAGGAAAGCATCCCATGGCAACACACCAAAGACACATAACAAGCCAACAACGGTAAAGGTATCGATAAACTGGGAGGCAAAAGTAGAGAAGTTGTTCCGCAACCATAGGTGTCGACCTTTGGTCAAGTTTTTCCAAAAGTGATAGATACGAATGTCGATAAACTGCGCAAAAAGATAGGCCATCATCGAAGCCAATACGGCAATAGGGGACAAGGCAAACACCTTGTTGAAGGTTGCATCGTCGATGGGCGAATTTGGAAGCGCAGGGACCACGCCAGCCAACAGTAGAATACCCATGGAAAAAAACGATGCAAAAATTCCGGCAACCACCACTCTGTTTGCGGCTTTTTTACCAAAAATTTCAGAGATCAAATCGGTTACCAAAAAGGTTATTGGATAGGGTAGGATGCCCACAGAAAGCTCAAACAAGCTGTTTCCCATGATTTCCCAATCGAAGGGATACCAATAGAAAAATTTCTGAAAAATCAGATTAGATACAACTAATGAAGTGATAAACAGCGCGGCGAGATACAGATAGAGTTTTTGCGCGGCGAGATGTTTTGAGGTGTCCATTAACGGATATTGAGTTCAAAAGGAATCCGTGCTTGAATATGGTCGATTTGTGTTGTTTGTTTTGAAAATAATGATTGAAAATACTGAACTGATCTTCCAATGGCAGTTTGCCCAAACGGACTTGGCTGAAGAGATTGAAGGAAGGATTCAAAATCATCGCTAAACTTGGGGTAGTTCGTTGTTCGGTAAGATTCTGTTTCCGCTAACTTGGCGGCATAGGCAACGGCTTCTTCAAGTCCACCTAAAGAGTCGACCAAGCCAATGTTGTAGGCATCAGAACCACTCCAAACGCGACCTTGTGCAACCTTGTCAACTTCCTCAACACTCATATTTCTACCCGTTGCAACACGCTCCAAAAAGGTGGAGTATACCCGTTTGATTTGTTGTCTGATTTCCTGTCTTGCTGATGGAGTGAGAGACTTCATTGGGCTATAAAGCAATGCGTTTGGATGCGTGCTCACTTGTTCTGCACGCACGCCCCAGTTTTCGGCCAAATCCTCAACAAGGGGGAGAATGCCAAATACGCCAATCGATCCCGTGATTGTTGTGGGCTCAGCAAAGATATAATCTGCTCCTGCAGCAATATAGTACCCACCAGATGCAGCCACGTCACCCATGGAAACCACTACAGGAATTTCTTCTTGTAGGGCTTTGATTTCTTGATAAATCAGTTCAGAGGAAAGCGAGCTACCACCTGGTGAGTTTACACGAATGACCACTGCTTTTGTTCGATCATTCTTTTTGATTTTTTTGAGGGTTCGGATAAATAGCTCCTGTCCGATTTGGAATTCACCACCCTCTCCATAAATGATTTCCCCCTGGGCATAAACTACTGCAATTCGATCTTTGCCATCACCAATGTAGGATTTGACAGTTTGTTGATAGTCTTCAATATCAATCGTATTGAGCTTATCATCCTCACCCAATCCCATTTGATCTCTCAACAACTCTTTATACTCGTTTCGCAACAGTGTGTTGTCAACCACCCCAATTTTGACTGCATTTGCAGCAACTGAGGCATCTAAATTTGAGGCGATTTGATTGATTTTTTCAGAACTCAAAGCTGTGCGTTCTTCCATTTTCACAAGCATTTCTTTCCAGAAACTATCCAAGAGGGATTTGATTTGTTGCCGATTTTCATCGCTCATTTCATTTCGTAAAAAGGGCTCAACAGCACTTTTATAGGCACCATTTCGAATCACTTGCATTTGAACGCCAGTAATGTCTTGAAATTCTTTGAGGTACAGGACCTCAGACGCAAGTCCACTAATGTCAACACCGCCTTCGGGGTGGACAAAAACAGAATCTGCTACCGATGCAAAATAGTAGTCTTTTTGGGAATAAAAATCATGGTAGGCGTAAATGAACTTTCCAGATTCTTTAAAATCTGAAAGCGCATCGCGAATCGCTTGGGTTTGCGACATCCCTGACTGCAAAAAGGTGTGCTCAATGCTGATCCCTTCAATACGTTCATCGTCCTTTGCGGCACGAACAGACGCCAAAATTTTGTCCAGACCAATGGCCTCAGCATCAAGATCTAAAGCAGCTTCTAACTCAAATTGATTTGGACTGCGATCCGTTACTGGCTTTTGCAAGTTGATCGTCAAGATTGATTTTTCTTTTACGCTCACCTCTTCAGTATTGTCAATAGATGAGGCTACACCTGCAATGATGATAAATAGAAATACAAAGGCGAGTACAATAGCGATGAAGGTTCCGAGAACAGAAGCGAGTAAATTCTTTAAAAACTGCATAGTAAGCTTATTTCTACAAATATAAACGGAATATGATTTCTTTTACGACTTTTGTGTTGTGGGAATGCAAAATATTTACATTGCTTTGGGAAGCAACATGGGCGATCGCCTAGCCAATCTTCAGCAAGCTGTTAATCGGATTGACAATGAAATTGGTCAAGTCTCGCGATGTTCCTCTGTATATGAAGTGCCAGCTGTCGGTTTTTCAGCCCCCATTTTTTTAAATGCTTGTTTAGTTGCTGAATCAGATAAAACACCTAGAGCGATTTTGAAAGCCCTTCAAACAATCGAAAATAAAATGGGTAGAAAGCAAGTTGCTGACGGCTTGTATCACAATCGACCGATTGACCTCGATTTGATTATGGTTGATGACGAGCTTGTATATTCTGATGAACTAACAGTGCCTCACCCTCGATTACAGGATCGCTTGTTTGTTCTTCAACCCCTTTGTGAGATTGCTCCTCAAAAGAATGTTCCAAATCAGAACCAAACGGTTTCACAACTGACGAAAATCTGCAATGATACAATCAAAATCTCCCCATTTCACGAAGGAATACAACGACCAGCAATTCATTTTTTGAAACAATTCAATCGCATTTGCGTAGAGGGTACCATCGGTTGTGGAAAGACAAGTTTTGCCAAACGAATTGCTGAGGATCTGCAAGCGAAACTTTTTTTGGAACGTTTTGCTGAAAATCCATTTTTACCAAAGTTTTATGATGATGCGGATCGCTATGCCTTTCCATTAGAAATGTCATTTTTAGCGGACCGCTTTACACAACAACGCGAACTTTCTGAACAACTCAATTTGTTTGGTCAAGGGATTGTTTCAGATTATGAAGTACACAAATCTTTGATTTTTACTCAGTTTACCTTAACATCTGAAGA
>Ga0181569_10004991_pt1 | contig 10199 bp, 9 predicted proteins | sample 101ome_19_FD_132452 | JGI IMG/M metagenome (GOLD analysis project Ga0181569, IMG submission 132452) | Coastal salt marsh microbial communities from the Groves Creek Marsh, Skidaway Island, Georgia - 101405AT metaG (megahit assembly) | ecosystem: Environmental > Aquatic > Marine > Intertidal zone... | reverse complement strand
TCCTGGGCGAACCAGGCCAGCAGCGGTGGGGCGAGGGGCGGCAGGGTGCTCACCGCCCGCCGTCTTCCCGAGGTTTCTGGAACAGGCCCCGGAGGAGGGCGCGGGCCGGGGCCTTCAGGGCGTCGGGAAGCTTGTCCTCCGCGGCCGCTTCCAGCGCGCTTCTAAGGGCGTTGCCCTCCCCCTGTTGAAGGGCCGTTAAGAAGGCTGCGCGATCCAGCGCGCAGGTGCCAAGCCCCGCCTCAAGCTGGGGGCAGCGCAGGGGCAGGGGCATCCCCCGCAGCGCCTTGGGTACGGGGAAGGTGGCGCCGCCCTCGGCGAAGCGTCCTTCCGCGGTGAGAGCCGTTCCCTCCGCGCTCAGCTGGAGCGCGCCGGTTAGCGACAGATCGTCGATGGCGAGGGTAAAGGGTTGGGGTCTGGCCTCGGCGCCGAGGGAAAGGTCGCCCCTTAAGCTTTCATAGCGAAGGCGGTCGGGCCAGCGGGCAAGGGCCTCCTGGTCCCCGAGGAGAAGGGCCGCCAGGGATAGGGGGGCCTTAAAAGCGCTGGCGTCTAGGGATCCTCGGGCACCGCTGACCGTGAGCGTGCCCCGAAGCCCAAAGGCGGCGTTGCCGTCCTCCACGAAGGCCCCTTGGAGGGCGAGGGCGCCCAGGCCCCGGAGCCGCGGATCCCAGGCTTCAGGGGCGAGGCCTTCAGCTTCAAGGCGCAAGGCCCCTGGATCCCCCGATTCATAGTGATAGTGAGCGCTTGCTTTTCCCTGAAGGAGACGGGAAAGGGCGAGGGTGCCTGACCCCCCCGCGGCGCCAAGATCCAGCGTGAGGACCGCGGGCCCCAGGGTGCGCTTCTGGAAACTCAGGGCGTCGATGGTCGCGTTGACTGTTCGATGCCAGCGAAGCGCAGGCTGCGGCGCGGTCCGGTTGGGCACCGATTTAGGGGCGGGGGCGCCGGGCGGAAGGGCATCGGCGAAGCGATCGGCGAGGACCAGGAGGGGATCGAGGTGCAGCGTCGGCCCTTGCAGGCTTAGGGCGCTTTCGAGCTGCCGTCCCGACGCCTCGCTGCGGAGCCAAGCCTCCCCCTGGAGGCGGTCGCTCCCGAGTTGAAGGGTCAGGTCCTCGGCGCGGAGCTGTTTCTCATCGCCCCGAAGCCGCGTTTCCAGATCCATAGGAAAGGGGCTTGGCCCCCCGGTGAGGGCGCCGGCGAGGCTCAGGGCAAGGCCGTCCCCCTCCCGCGCCAAGGTGCCCTCGAGCCCTTCCAGGGCGAGGGGCGCGAGGCCTTCGGACGCGGTTAAGCGCAAGGTCACGTTTGCGAGCTCGATACGTTGTACGGGGAAGTCCTCCGGCGCCGGGAGGGTCAGACTCAGGCGATCCTCCGCTTCTTCCCCCGCATCCCCGACGCCTTCCGAGGTGCGGGGGCCTGGGGCGAGGCGCGCCGGGTCTAAGGTGATTTCCACATCCCGAAGGGTGATGCCGCGCACGGGAGCCCGGGCACCCTTCAGGGCCCCGGCAAGATCCACGGTCAGGGCGAGCTCGCCCACCCGCGCCAGGGGCGCGCCACCGGGGGCGTCGAGGGCCCGAAGCTCCGCGTCTAGGAGCACCACCGCGGGTTCGGGGAACAGGGTGAGGCTGCTGTCCTCGGAAACGGATAGGGTGAGGGCATAGTTCTCCCGCAGCACCTCATCCCCGGCTTCCGTCAGCGCTTCGAGATCGAGCTGCGAGAGGACGCCATAAAGGCCCAGCCCCAGCAGCAGGAGAAGCGCGAAGAGGCCATAGGCGAGCAAAGCGAGAAGGCGCATGGGGAGCACTCCAGGGGTTTCGGGCCGGGGGAAAGCATAGGGGATGGCCCTGCGCTGTGCGACCGGCTTTGCTGGAGCCCCCACGGCCTGCGGCCTATAATCCGCGCCGACTACGGAGGAAGTAGCTATGGCTTCGCGAAGCGCGCAGGTGGCCCGGGATACGCTGGAAACGCAAATTACCGTTTCCCTCAACCTTGATGGGGAGGGTAAGAGCGATCTGGCGACGGGTCTTCCCTTTCTCGACCACATGCTCGATCAGGTCGCCCGCCATGGTTTGATGGATCTTACCGTCGTGGCCAAGGGTGATTTGCACATCGACGGGCACCATACGGTGGAAGATATTGGGATCACCCTGGGCCAGGCCTTCGCCCAGGCCGTGGGCGATAAGCGTGGTCTGCGTCGCTATGGCCATGCCTATGTGCCCCTCGACGAGGCCCTCTCTCGGGTGGTGCTCGACCTTTCCGGCCGCCCCGGGCTGGTCTTTGAGGTGCCCTTCACCCGAGCTTGGGTGGGTCAATTTGATACGGACCTCTTCCACGAGTTCTTCCAGGGCTTTGTGAATCACGCCCTGGTGACCTTGCACGTGGATTGCCTTCGCGGGGAAAACGCCCATCACCAGGCTGAGACGGTCTTTAAGGCCTTCGGCCGCGCCCTGCGCATGGCCTGTGAGGTCGATCCCCGGAGCTCGGGCATTCCGTCAACGAAGGGGTCCTTGTGAGCGCGCTTGAACTCATTCCCGCCATCGATTTGAAGGGCGGGCAGTGCGTTCGCCTGCGCCAGGGGCGTATGGAAGACGCCACGGTCTTCGGCGACGATCCCGTGGCCATGGCCCGGAGCTGGGAAGCCCGGGGGGCGAAGCGGCTTCACGTGGTGGATCTCGATGGAGCCTTCGCTGGTGAGCCGGTGAATCGGGCCGCCGTGGAAGGCATTTGCGCCGCGCTATCCATTCCCGTGCAAATCGGGGGCGGCATCCGCGATGACGCAACCTTCCGAGCCTACCTTGAGGCAGGGGTGCGCTGGGGCATCGTGGGGACCCGCGCGGCTCGGGAGCCGGCCTGGGTCGAAGGGCTCTGTCAGCAGTTTCCCGGGCGGGTCATCGTCGGTATCGATGCGCGGGAGGGCTTTGTGGCAACGGAAGGCTGGGCCGAGGCCAGCCGGGTATCGGCTCTCGAACTCGCTCGGCGCCTCGAGCAAGCCGGCGTCGCGGCGGTGATTTATACCGATATCCATCGTGATGGCATGGGCACGGGCATCAACCTTGAGGAAACGCTGGCCCTCGCGGAAGCCCTGAGCTGCCCGGTCATTGCCTCCGGTGGCCTTCACGATCTCGACGATCTGACCCGGCTTAAGGCCGCGGCCGCGGAGCAGCCCGGGGCGCTGCTTGGGGCCATCAGCGGCCGGGCCCTCTATGAGGGCTCCCTCGATTTCGAAGCGGGTCTTGCCCTGCTCGCGTCCTAGGCGCCGCCGAGGCGCCCGTAAGCCTGGAGTAGGCGCACCGCTTCCACGAGCAGTTCGTCCTCATCGGTAAAGGGCGGAAGCCCCCCCGAAGCGTCCTCCCCGGGGGCGTCTAGGTGGCCCGGGAGGTCCGCTTCCCGGGTGGCCTCCCCCCGCTCCCGCAGGGCGCCAAGGCCCCGGCCCTGAAGATCGGGGACGATGCCCTGGGCCTGGATGGAGCGCCCGGATGGGGTGTAGTAGCGCGCGGTGGTAATTTTCAGGGCGCGGGTTTCGGATAGGGGCATGAGGGTCTGCACCGATCCCTTCCCAAAGCTTCGCTGCCCCAGGAGAAGGCCTCGGTTGTGGTCCTGGAGGGCTCCGGCGACGATCTCCGAGGCGCTCGCGGTCCCTTCATTGATGAGCACCACTACGGGCACGCCCCCCGTTAAGTCGCCCTTTTGGGCTTCATAGCGCTCATTCGCTCCAGCGCCCCGCCCCCGGGTTTCCACGATCAGTCCCCCATCCAGGAAAGCATCGGCGACGGCCACCCCGCTTGAAAGGACGCCGCCGGGGTTGTTGCGCAGATCGAGGACCAGCCCTGCGAGGCTCTGCTCGCCCTTGAGGGCTTCGATGGCTGCGCGAAAATCCTCGCCGGTGTGGGTTTGGAATTGGGTAACGCGAAGGTAGGCCAGGCTCGGAACAAGCCAGCGATGGCTAACGGAGGGAATATCGATGAGGGCCCGGATGAGGGTGACGGTAAAGCTTTCCTCTTCCGCGAGTCGACGCAGCGTTAAGGTGACGGGCTCGCCGATCTCGCCCCGAAGCGCGCCCAGGGCCGCTTCCGTGCCCACCATCGCGGTGCGTTTCCCATCCACCGCTTCGATCCAATCTCCGGGACGCAGCCCGGCTTTTGCCGCGGGGGTGCCATCGATGGGTGCCACGACCTTTAGCCGACCCTCTTCCTCAAGGATCTCAACCCCGATGCCGCCGAACACCCCTTCCGTCGCCTCCTGCAGGGCCGCGTAGGCATCTCCGGTCAGGTAGCTGGAGTGCGGGTCGAGGCGCTGCACCATGCCTTCGATGGCGTCCTCGAGGAGCGTCTCATCGTCGATCGGTTCCACGTAGTGGCTCCGAATCCGGTCGAGCGTTTCCACGAATACTCTCAGGGATTCAATGGCGTAGCTCCCTTCCGGTGCGGCTTCCGGAAGGGGGACAGGGTCCTCGGCGGCGCCAAGGGTTGGGGTGAAGAAAACTCCGCTTGCTGAAAGCAGGCACAGGGCGAAGAGGCGCGGGGCAGGGAGCATAGGCGGTGATCTCTTTCGTGGCGAAGGCGCCCTAGGAGCGCGCGACGCACCAGCGGATAGGATCCTGGGGAGCGCCGTTTTGACGAAGCTCGAACCATAAACCGGCGCTGCGAGCACCGCCAGAGCGGCCCGCGGTGGCGATGATCTCCCCCGCCTCCACCTGCTGCCCTTCCCGATAGAGCAGGCTCTCGGCCTGGCCGTAGAGGGACAGCCAGCCTTCCCCGTGATCGATAATGATCATCAGCCCAAAGCCCCGGAGCCAATCGGCGAAAACCACCTGGCCCCGGGCAATGGCGCGTACGGGTGTGCCCTCCTCGGCGCCGATGCGAAGCCCATTGGCACGAAGCTGGCCCGCCTCGAGCGGGGCGCCAAAGGCCTGGAGGACCCGTCCCTCCAGGGGCCAGGGGAAGGTGCCGGGGCGAGCCTTGAAGGTGCGCTTGGCAGCCTCCGCCTCCAGGCGCTTCAACAGGGCGGCGAGCGCCTTTGCATCCTGGCTTAGGGCCGTGCGCCGCGCTTCCCTTTCGGCGAGGCGGCTGCGAAAGGCCTCGAGGCCTTGCGCCCGTTGGCTACGGGCCGCGGCGAGCTGCCGCTCCAGGGCCGCCGCTTCCGCTTGCTGGGCCGCCCGGGCTTGCCGCTCGGCTTCGAGGCTCTCGCGCTGGGCCTTAAGGGCCGCGGCGGTGGCATCGAGCTCCGCAGCGGCGGCGCCATAGTGCTCCGCCAAAAAGGCCTGGAAGGTGAGAATGCGCCCCCGGGCATCGGGGCTTTCTCCTTCCAGGGCTAGCTGAAGAGGCGCGCGGCGGCTGAGGAGCCAGGCGCTGCGCACGGTCGTGGCGAGGGCCGCTTGCTGGGTCTCGTAGGAAGCTTCCGTATGGGCCAACGCTGCCTCCAGGGTGCGCACTGCTTCCGTGATTTCAGCGAGGGCACGGCTCGCGGCCCGGGTGGCTTGGGCTTGGTTGTTCAGGGCTTGATCGGCCTGCTTTAGGGCGCGATCGAGGGCAGCCTGATCCTCGGCATTCTCGGTGATCCAGCGCTCGATTTCGGCCAGCTCGCGCTTCAGCGTCGCCAGCTGGGCCGACGTCGCCTCCGCGCTGGGGGCCGCGCTGCTCATAGAGGGCAGTAGTATCGTCAGCGCCAGGAGCGTGCTCAGGTGCCAGGGGCGGCTGGGGGCCCGGGTTGAATTCAAGGGTGCGTCGCGAGCAGGGAGCGCCCCGTCATTTCCGCGGGCTGGGGAAGGCCCATGAGGGCGAGGAGCGTCGGGGCGATGTCCGCCAGGGTGCCGTCCCCCTCCCGGAATTGGGGCGATCCCGCGCCCACATAGATGAGGGGCACGGGTTCGCAGGTATGCGCCGTATGGGGTTGGCCCGTGCTGTGGTCTGTCATCTGTTCGACGTTGCCATGATCGGCGGTGATGAGGGCCTGGCCTCCCGCCCTTTGAAGGGCTGCTTCCACCCGGCCTAGGGCCCTATCCAACGTTTCCACCGCCTTGATGGCGGCGGGAAGGACACCGGTGTGGCCGACCATGTCGCCGTTGGCGTAGTTGCAGACGATGAGATCAAAGCGGTGCTGTTCGATGGCGTCCACCAAAATGTCCGTGACCGCTTCCGCGCTCATCTCCGGGGCGAGGTCGTAGGTGGCGACGGAAGGGGAGGGTACGAGTTCCCGCGTCTCTCCAGGGAAGACCTGCTCTTCGCCGCCGTTAAAGAAGAAGGTGACGTGGGCGTATTTCTCCGTTTCCGCCACCCGCAGCTGCCGCAGTCCCGCTTGGCTGATCACTTCCCCGAGGGTGTTTTCGAGCCGAGTTGGCGCATAGGCACAGGGGGCAGGCAGGCTTTCGGCGTAGCGCGTTAGGGTGACGAAGGCGGCGAGGGCCGGAGTTTTCTGCCGCGGGAAGCCGTCGAAGGCCGGGTCCAGGAAGGCCTGGCTCAGCTCCCGGGCGCGGTCGGCGCGGAAATTCATGAAGATCACTGCATCCCCATCGTTGATGGTGCCGTCCGGGGCTCCGCACCAGGTGGCGTCAACGAATTCATCCGATTCATCGCGGGCATAGGCTTCGGCCAGGGCCTCGGTCGCGCTGGGGGCCTGGCGTCCGGCGCCTTCCGTGAGGAGCGCATAGGCCTTGGCGACCCGATCCCAGCGCTTGTCCCGGTCCATGGCGTAGTAGCGCCCCACGACGCTGGCCACCCGACCCACTCCGAGACTTTTCAGCGCCTCGTCGGCGGCCTTGAGGGAGGGTTCGGCGGAGCGCGGGGGCGTATCCCGGCCGTCGAGAAAGGCGTGGATATAGACGCGCTCGGCGCCCCGGGCCGCGGCGGCCCGGGCCATGGCGAGGATATGGTCTTCGTGGCTGTGTACGCCGCCGGGGGACAAAAGGCCAAGCAGGTGCACCGCGCCCCCCGTGGCCGTCGCGGCATCCACGGCGCCCATAAGCGTCGCGTTTTCCGCCAGCTCGCCAGAGGCGGCGTCCTGATTAATGCGCGTGAGTTCCTGGAAGATGACCCGGCCCGCCCCCAGATTCATGTGCCCCACTTCCGAATTGCCCATCTGCCCTTCCGGGAGCCCCACGGCGAGCCCCGAGCCGTTTATGAGGCGGTGGGGCGCTTCGGCCCAGAGCCGATCCCAGGTAGGGGTTTGGGCCAGGGAAATGGCATTGTCGGGCCCCGGCGCCGCGTAACCAAAGCCGTCGAGAATGATGAGCAGGGTAGGGCCAGGCGTCATGAGCGGGACTCTCCGGAAGGCAGGCTGCGCGTGCGCCTAGTGTAATACGGGGGCCAGCGAGGCAGTAGGGACGTGTATACTTCGCGCCCTAAGTCCCGCCGCCGTCGAGCGTTACATGGATCAGATTCTCACTTTCATAGGCGCCCATCCGCTGCTTACGGGAAGCTTCGTGGCAGTGCTGGTGCTGTTTATCCTCAACGAGACCCAGCGTGGCGGTAAAACCATCGGTGCTCAGGCCCTGGTGGACTGGGTAAATCAGCACAATGCCCTGGTCGTCGATGTACGGGATCGGAAGGCCTTTAGCGCGGGCCATATTGCCCAGTCGCTCAATATTCCCTTCGCCACCCTGGAAAAATCCCTGGGCGAGCTGGAGAGCCACCGTGGCCGGCCGCTGGTACTGGTTTGTCAGCACGGCCAGCAAGCGGGGGCGGCGGGCACAGTTCTGCGCAAGCACAAGTTCGAGCCCGTGCTGCGCCTTGAGGGCGGTCTCGCAGGATGGCGGGCGGCCTCTCTGCCGCTCGTAAAGGGGCGCGGCTGATGGCCCCGGTGCTGATGTATGGCACCGCGGCGTGCCCTTACTGCCAAGCAGCACGAGCGCTCTTCAGCGACCTCGGCGTCTCCTTCGAGGAGATTCGCGTGGACCTTGAACCGTCTCGACGGGAAGAGATGCGCCAGCGCGCGGGGGGGCTGCACACCGTTCCGCAGATTTGGATTGGCACCCAGCATGTTGGGGGCTTCACGGACCTACTCGCACTTCATCAACAGGGCGCCCTCGAGGCGTTGCTTCACACGCCAGCTAAAGGAGAGACCCCATGAGTGAGAGCCCGGTGGATCCGCAAGGGCCGCAGTTTGGCATTCAGCGTATCTATGTGAAGGACGTGTCCTTCGAAGTGCCGCGGGCTCCGGAGGTCTTTACCAAGCCCTGGCAGCCGAAGATGAAAATGGACATCAACAGCCGGGCAAAGAAGGTTGAGGAGCACACCTACGAGGTGGTGCTCACCCTGTCCCTCGAGGCCCGGGATGAGGACGATCAGGTCGGCTTCATCTGCGAACTGTCTCAGGCGGGCATCTTCTTTGTGGAAGGGGTTGAGGGCGCCCAGCTCCAGCACACCCTATCGGCGTACTGTCCGTCGCTCCTTTTCCCCTACGCGCGGGCGTGCGTGGACGGCCTCGTGACTCGCGGCAGCTTCCCGGCGCTGATGCTTGCGCACGTGAACTTCGATGCCCTCTACAACGAGGCGCTCAAGCAGCAGGCGGAGCGGGCCGGCGCCACCCCCGAGGAAGGCGCCCAGCCTCACTAAGCCCCTCTTAGCCTAGTGGTGCGCCTTCGCATCCCCGGCGCCCCGGGGTATGCGGAGGTTCTCCACCAGAGCCTGGGTGGCTGGGGACGGCGGCGCCGTAAAGGCGCTCACCGTGAAGGCCACGGCGAAGTTGAGCACCATGCCCAGCGCTCCAATCCCTTCGGGGGAGATCCCCAGCAGCCACGCCTCCGCAGTGTTGGGGAAGAGCGGCGCCATAAAGACCCCCTTGAAGGCCACGATGTAGCCAAGGGTGAAGAGCAGCCCCGTCAGCATTCCCGAGATCGCTCCCGCGGCATTCATTCGCAAGCTGAAGATGCCTAGCAGCAGCGCAGGGAAGAGGGACGCCGCCGCGAGGCCGAAGGCGAAGGCCACCACCTGGGCGACGAAGCCCGGAGGGTTATAGCCCAGGTAGCCCGCCAGGAGGATGGCGCCGGCCGCCGCCAGGCGCCCGGCCCGAAGCTCCTGCTTATCCGTGAGCGCAGGCGCGAAGGTGCGTCGCAGAAGATCGTGGCTAACGGCGGAGGAGATCACGAGCAGGAGCCCGGCGGCGGTGGAGAGGGCTGCCGCAATGCCGCCGGCCGCGATGAGCGCGATCACCCAGTCCGGTAGCTGGGCGATTTCCGGATTGGCCAGCACCAGGATGTCCGGGTCCACGGTGAGCTCGTTGCCGGCCCAGCCATAGGCCTCCGCCTGCGCTGCAAAGGCCGGGTTGGCATCGCCGTAATACTGGATACGCCCGTCGCCATTTTTATCCTCGAAGCGCAGGAGCCCCGTGGCTTCCCAGGTCCTCATCCAGCTTGGGCGCTCGGCATAGGCGAGGCTGCCCGCGGGCTCGGTCATGGGGCCGGGCTGCAGTGTCGCGTGCAGGTTCAGGCGAGCGAGGGCGCCCACCGCCGGCGCCGTGGTGTAGAGCACGGCGATGAAGGCCAGGGCCCAAAAGGCGCTGCGCCGGGCATCGGAGACCTTGGGGACCGTAAAGAAGCGCACGATCACATGGGGAAGGCCTGCGGTCCCGGCCATGAGCGCGGCGGTCACGCAAAAGACATCGAAGGTGCTCTTCGCCCCGTCCGTATAGGCCCTAAAGCCCAGCTCTGTGACGACCCCGTCGAGCTTTTCCAACACGGTTATGCTTTCCCCGGGGAGGGTGGCGCCGAAGGCCAGCTGGGGAAGGGGCATGCCCGTGACCTGGAGGGCAATAAAGACGGCGGGCACCGTATAGGCGGTGATGAGCACGCAGTATTGGGCCACCTGCGTATAGGTGATGCCCTTCATCCCACCGAGCACGGCGTAGAAAAAGACAATGGCCATGCCAATGACCAAGCCTACGCCCAGATCCACCTCAAGGAAGCGGGAAAACACAATGCCGACGCCACGCATCTGCCCGGCCACATAGGTGAAGGACACAAAGATTAGGCACAGCACAGCGACCAGGCGCGCCGTGGAGGAGTCGTAGCGGTCCCCGATGAAGTCGGGAACGGTGAACTTCCCGAACTTTCGCAGGTAGGGCGCGAGCAGCAGCGCCAGAAGCACGTAGCCACCGGTCCAGCCCATGAGGTAGACCGAGCCGTCGTAGCCCAGGAAGGCGATGAGCCCCGCCATGGAGATAAAGGATGCGGCGCTCATCCAGTCTGCCGCCGTGGCCATGCCATTGGCGATGGG
>Ga0181569_10004989_pt1 | contig 10201 bp, 6 predicted proteins | sample 101ome_19_FD_132452 | JGI IMG/M metagenome (GOLD analysis project Ga0181569, IMG submission 132452) | Coastal salt marsh microbial communities from the Groves Creek Marsh, Skidaway Island, Georgia - 101405AT metaG (megahit assembly) | ecosystem: Environmental > Aquatic > Marine > Intertidal zone... | reverse complement strand
TTATGAAAGTGTCCAGAGAACACATATTCTTGATTAACAAAATGATCTGGTTGTAGTTCTCCATGATCAGGCATCTCTACCATAGCATTCATTTTAAAATATGGTAATTCAAAGTGTCCAAACACATATCTGCTTTTTATATCTTTAACACCTTTCCATTCTTCACCAACTAGCCACGGAAGCAATGTAACCTCACCTTCTGTAAATAGTTCTGTAATAGGAACAATGTTAGGAAACAGTCGCATAAACTCAACACTGTTGATTTCACGCTTGTCTTTATAGAACAAATCATGGTTACCAACCATGAAATAAACTTTTTCAAATGTATTGTTAAGTCTTTCTAGATTAGAAACTGTGTAATTCATTGTGCTGACATCTGTGGTCGCACGGTTGTGGTGCCAATCTCCTAAAAAGATACAAGTTTCAGCACCTGCGGCTTTTGCTTCTTCGCAAAACCATTTAACAAAATCTTCACAATCGATGTTGTGTGACCTACTGCCAGACTTCATTCCAAAGTGGATGTCTGTAAAGCAGGCTGCTTTCTTAAATAACGGCATTTTTAACTCCTTACTTTATTGTAACGGAAATCTTTAATAATGTCAAGATTTTTTCTTATCTTTATCGTGACTAGGATGTGAATCTGCATTTTGGCGTGTCCAACTTGGATTCATTCCATTCATTTCTAAAATATCATCTCTAATATTTTGGTTTCGTTTTTCGATATTAATGATACGAACAAATGAATTAGTAACAGCAGCGGTATAGTAAGCAAAAGGATTATTACTCTTAGATTCATCAAACTGTAGTCCTATTTGTGCCAATTGTAAAATTGCTTGGCCTTTCATTTCATCATTATACGTGTATCCACGCACATTTCCTCTTGTAGCATATCTATCACATAACTTCATAAACATTCTTGCAAGGTCATTAGTCATTTTTCCTGCCTTGAGATCAAAATAACCGTTATCCATTCCTCCTACCCAATGACTTTTACCAACACATATTAAATTGTCCTTTTCGTCGAACTTCCAATGCTGGAATGGTGGAAAATTTACCTTTACATGATGGTCTGCAACAGTCTTTTTAGTTTTCTTGCGTGTTAAATCTTCTGGCACATGTTCGAATGTCATAATTCTAAAGATTAAATCATCTTTATTCATTTTCCTATAATCAATTTCAAATTGTTTTGCCGGAATTTTTTTACCTGCGGCTTCCACTGCTGCTTCGTGATTTTGTTTTGCTAATCTTGCAGCACGATTCCGTTTCGCTTCTGCAATAGTTCGTATGTTAATTTTTTCTATACTTGGCAGTATTATATCGTATTGATTATAACTGTCATCTACATAGGAGCAAAATGTATTTTTACTACGGTGTATTTCTGCCAATAGGTCTTTATTTGTAAGATATTTGATTTTTTTCATAATTTGTGAACGTTCTCCTAATATTTATTATAATAGCATATAATGATAGAAATAAATAGAGTAAAGTTATCAAATGATGAGGAAATTTAACCAAAATGAGTTTATCACCTAACCCAATTGCAACTTTAGTAAACAAGGTAGCAAGTGAAACTAAAGAATTATATGCAGCCGCCGCCGAAGGAATACCAAAAGAAGGATTTGCTTTGGAAAAAGCAAAACTAGATGCAGCAATAGCTCAAGCAAGCGGTGCTATTGGCAGTGGATTGAACCAAGCATCGTCCGGCGGAATAATAAATGCTGCACAAACCGCAATGGGTAAGGCAGCAGATACAATTAGTTCTAAAGTAGGAACTGATTCGATAACCAGTCTTGCTGAAAATGTTGGTGCTGTGCCAGGCGTAGGTGATATTACAAAAGCAGCATCGGGCAGTGCAATAAGTGATGTGGTTGGAAAAATTTCTAGTTTGACAGGTGGAGGCCTTGCGTCAGGTGTAAAAAGTATTGCAAGTAACATTGCTAATGCTGCTGGTGACCTAAATGATTTATTAAGTTTGAAACGTGCAGAGAATTTACCTAAAGATGGCGAACTTTTTGCATCTACAGGAGAAGGTATTCAAGTCACACCTAACAATGGTGGTGATTGGCGTGTAAAAATTTCCTGTGACTGGTCGCTGTTTCCAGATAATGCATTATTCAGCACACTTAAAAATACAGGCGGAGTAGTATTTCCTTACTTGCCTACAATAAACTTTGCTACCAAAGCAAATTACACACAGATAGATCCTGTGCATAACAACTATCCTTTCCAGGCTTATAAGAACTCTCAAGTTGACGAAATAAATATTACAGGAATATTCACAGCAGAAACTGGTTATGATGCATTTTACTGGCTTGCAGCAACTACATTTTTTAAGACAGCAACAAAAATGTTCTTTGGACAAAGTGCCAACGCTGGAGCACCTCCTATAATTTGCACATTGTCAGGTTATGGAACACATGTGTTTGATCATGTGCCGGTTGTAATAAAAAGTTTCAGTGTAGATTTTCCTAACGATGTAAACTATGTTAAAGCAGATACTCTTGACGGAACAACATGGGTGCCTATTGTAAGTGATATAAGTGTAATTGTTCAACCTGTATACAACAGAAGAAATCTAAGATCGTTTAGTCTACAAGAATATGCTAAAGGAACTTTAAGAACTCCTACTGATAAGGGATACGCATAATGGCTACCTATAAAAATACTTCTCCGTGGAGTAATACAAAACAAAATAATTTATATCTTGAAACACTAAAAATTAGAGCAGTGCCAAGCCAAAAAGATGATTTTTATTATACCATAGAAAATCAATATAGGCATAGACCTGATCTTTTAGCACATGATCTGTATGGAGATAGTAAATTATGGTGGGTGTTTGTTCAACGCAACATGGAAATTTTAAAAGATCCAATTTTTGATTTTGTCCCTGGCACACAAATATACATACCTAAGGGTTCGAACTTAAAGAAATTTTTAGGAGTTTAACGTGGCCGAAGCGGAATTTAGAGAACGACAACTTAAACCTAGTCGATACGGTGGTTATTCTGCATACGGAAAAAGGATAAACAGAGATAACCCCTACATTGACACAGTTATCAATGGTAAAAAAACTAGAGTTTATGGAACACAGGATCAATTAGACGAATTTCAAAATAAAAAACCCGACGGCACAAAAAAGATTCCTGTTGAAACACAAACGTCTATTCCAAAAAATGAAGCAAAAACACCATTAAAAGAAGAAGGTGCTGTAACACAAATAGACGAGACGGGTAAAGGCGATGTTCAATCATCTACACCAACAACCAGCGGAACTGCTGGTGTCAACCTTAACAGCCTTGTTCCTAATCCTTTAGAAAATTTTGCAAGTATAAATTATCTTTTTACACTTGCGGTGTTAACTCCACAGCAGTTTAATAATCCTGCTTCATATAGAGAAGCAGAAGGTTTATCATTTGGTGCGCAAAGTTTTGATGTTAAATCTAAATTTGTAGACGATGACGGAGCATTTGGCGAAAAATCAACTACACTTAGATCTGGTGTAGTATTTTCTTCAGGTGGCCGAGGTTCAGATACTGAAAGAGTTACAACTGCGTTCGGAACTCCAGAATACTATCTTGATGATTTTGAAATGAAAGCAGTAGTTGCTGCAAACGTAAAAACTGGAAATCAAAACGCAATAGAATTTAATTTTTCAATATACGAACCTTATAGTATGGGATTGCTCTTACAATCATTACAAGTTGCAGCAATTAAAGCAGGTTATCCAAATTATTTAAACGCTCCGTTTTTATTAAAATTAGATTTTAGAGGATTTAGCGATAGTGGTAAATTAGTAAGTTCTGTTAAATCTAAGTTTTTTATTTTTAAGTTGACAGATATAACATTTAATGTAGATGAGTCGGGCAGCAAATACAGTTGCACTGGAATACCTTACAACATGCAAGGTTTTGCTGACACTGTTGACACTATGTTTGCAAACATAAGTATCAGACCTACATCAGCAGAAATGTCAAAAGAATTAGGAGACGACACAAAAGTAGGAAGTGTAAAAGATATATTAGCAAAAGGACCTGAAAGTTTAATTACATATCTTAATAACCAAGAGAAAGAAAATGTAGCAGCAGGAAAATATCTTATACCTGACGAATATGAAATACACTTTCCTAAAGATTCTAGCGAAAGATTAGGATCGTTTAGTGCAGCATCAAGTGCCGATCAAGGTGCAACAATAAATCCTGAACAACCTTCTCAAAAAACAGTTGGCGGTGCCAAGTCATCGTCGACAAGTGTAAACATTGGTAATAATGCAATAGGAGATTCAGATTTTGGATTTGATGTCGGCGATGGCGGAAATTTTCCTTTCAAAATGGATAAAGACGTAGTAGATGATAAAACCAGCAGAGTTATCAGAGATAAAATGCAAATTGATGAAACTAAACGTGAATTTCATTTTACGCAAAAACAAAAATTGACAGATATTATTACTCAAACAATTTTATCGTCTACGTTTGCAAAGAAAGCAACACAAGAAGCCACAAGTTCAGATGGATTTATTAATTGGTTCAAGATAGACGCACAGGTAGAATTTTTAGATTATGATACAGTAGCAGGAGATTTTGCTAAAAGGTATATCTATAGAGTAGTTCCTTTCAAAGTTCATGCAAGTGTATTCGGAAATCCAAGTGCAGTGCCTGTAGGGTATTCAGAACTTGAAAAACAAATTGTTAAAAGATATGATTATATCTATACAGGACAGAATGTAGATATCCTTGATTTTGAAATAGCACTTAATTACATGTTCTTTACAGGAACTGTTCCAAGAAAAGAAAGTAACACTAAAGATGAAGTCAATCAAGATAATAAAGGAACAGTTGAAAAAACAGCAAGTAAAACAGAAACTGGTAAAGGTGCAGATAAGTCAGCTCAAACTGCCACAGTAGGAAAATCTAAAATTAAAAAGGACCCTAATTCATTTAGTATATTACAAGGCGGTCCTGGTGCAACAAATGTAGAACAGCGTGTAGCAGAAAACTTTCAAAATATTTTTACAACTACATCATCGTCGGACTTAGTTGAAATTGATTTGAAAATTATGGGAGATACATTTTGGTTAATTGATAGTGGACAGAATAATTACTTTGCCGGAAAATCAGAAACAAGTTCTCAACTTACAGAAGACGGAACAATGAACTATGAAAATAGTGATGTTTACATTTATATAAGTTTTAGAACACCGGCTGATATTAATACAGTAACTGGCCTTGTAGAATTTTCTGTAAATGAAGTTGAAAGTCCTTTTAGTGGAATATACAGAGTAACTGAACGCACAAATAATTTTGCAAAAGGTCAATTTACACAAACACTGAAATGCATTAGAATGCAAGGACAGCCGCAAGACTTTGAAGGCAAGAATAAAACTATTGATAAAACTAATGATAAAACTACAAAAATTGAAGGTAAAGAAGAACCTAAAACAAATATTACTGAACCTAAACTAAGCAGTGATGGAAAAAGAGTAGTAGGCGGATTATAAGATGGCGATAGAAAGAAGAAGACCAGCAAGTGAAAGTTTTAATATTGGCTTAGGATCTGGTATCTATATGGCTAAGGTTATTAGTGTTATGGATCCTACTTTCATGGGTAAACTAAGAGTCACTTTGTTACAAACGCAAGGTAACACAATGGGTGATGATAATCAAACATATAACTTAACCTATGCTTCACCATTTTTTGGTCAAACACCTTTTCCTGCAATGGGAAAAAATAATAACGACTTCAATGATACACAAAAAAGTTATGGTATGTGGTTTGTTCCACCAGATGTTGGGGTTACAGTATTATGTGCATTTGTAGACGGAAACCCATCTCAAGGATATTGGTTTGCATGTGTTCCACCATCGTTTTCTAATCATATGGTGCCGGCGATAGCAGGTAGTAACCAGGTTGATCTTACTCCTGAAGATAAAGAAAAATATAATGTAGCAAGCGACCAGCCTTTGCCTGTAGGAGAAATTAATAAAAGAAAAAATGCAGACGATCAAGAAAAAGATCCAGAAAAAATTAAAAAAGCACTTCATCCTATTGCTGAACATTTTTTAGAGCAAGGCACAGTTGAGGACGATGTTAGAGGAACTACAACTACAACTTCACGTAGACAAGTTCCTAATCCTGTATTTGGTGTAACTACACCAGGTCCGCTTGATTGGCGCTCTGGTTCAAAAAGGATGACCACAGGACCTGCAGACGGCCAATCACTTACCGGAGTTGCAGTAAGCAGATTAGGCGGAACACAGTTTGTAATAGATGACGGCGATGATAGATTCCAAAGAAAAACATCTGCATCTTCAGGCGGGAGAGATTATGCTGACGTGTTGGCTGGAGAATCAGGTGAACCAACTATTCCTTACAATGAATACACAAGATTAAGAACTAGAACAGGTCATCAATTACTTTTACATAATTCTGAAGATTTAATTTATATCGGAAACAGTAAAGGCACAGCATGGCTTGAACTTACTTCAAACGGAAAAATAGATATCTATGCAGCCGATAGTATCAGTATTCACAGTGAAAATGATCTTAATATTAAAGCAGACAGAGATGTTAATATAGAAGCAGGTAGAAACATTAATATGAAAGCGACTGCCGAATATGTTTCCCCTACAGAGTTACATAGAAGAGACGATGAAGGAAATCCTATTGCCAAAATTCAAGACGAAGCAGAATTAGAAGCAGGTCGTATTCAAATTGAAAGTGCATTTAATTTTAATTTATTGATTGGAGCAAACGGTAGAATAGAAACAAGGAATTATGAAAACAGTGAAGGCCTATTAGTTGATGGTGATCTAGACATAAGCGTTATAGGATCCACTAGAGTAACAACAGGATACGGTATTGCTGCTCCGCATGATTATGAATTAAAAGTTCATGGAGATACATTAATCAAAACTACTGGAAACCTAGATTTGAATACAACGGGTAATAATGCATATACAGCAGGCGGAACAACTGATATTCTAAGTGGCGGAAACCATACAGAAACTGCACCACAAATACATATGAATGGACCACAGGCTAGAGAAGCAGAAGTTGCAATAGATAGTAATCGTATTTCGTCTCTATCAACACACCCAAATATTTTTACAGATTATAAACTAGTATGGAAAGATGGAAAATATTTGTCAGGTTCTATAAAATCTATAATGAAAAGAGTTCCTATGCACGAACCTTGGCCGCAACACGAAAACTTAGCGCCATCATTGCAAAATCAAACAAATACCGATAGAGAAGTTGGTGAGGAGGAATAGATGACAAAACTGTATAATCAAAAAAAGGTAGCAGAAAATACAGCAAGTGTAGGTAATCAAACTACTGCTACATTTACATATAAAGGCTTTTCTTCTTCAGAAAAAGCAAAAGGATTTAAACTTTACGATATAGATCTTGTAAAGCAAGACATAATTAATCACTTTTACATTAGAAAGGGTGAAAAATTAGAAAATCCTACGTTTGGAACAGTTATATGGGATATGATTTATGAACCATTTACTGAAGATACAAAAAACATTATTTCAAAAGATGTAGAAGCCATTGTTAATTTTGACCCTAGAGTTAATGTTACTGCTGTTACTGTTGATTCTACTGAGTTTGGTATGAGAGTTGAGGTAGAGATGGTGTATTTGCCATTTAACATTAGTGAAAGGATGAGCTTTGATTTTGACAAAAATACAAACACAATTAACTAAGCAGTTTATGATTAGTGCTAAATATTACAAAGCAAGGAAAATTCAATGAGCACAACAGATAGACAAACAAATCTAATTCTTAACGAAGACTGGAAACGTATCTATCAGACCTTTAAAAATGCTGATTTTAAGTCGTATGACTTTGAAAATCTACGCAGGGTAATGATAACATATTTGCGTGAAAATTATCCCGAAGATTTTAATGATTACATTGAAAGTTCTGAATATTTGGCTCTTATAGATGCAATTGCGTTTCTAGGACAAAGTTTGTCTTTCAGAATAGATCTTGCAAGTAGAGAAAATTTTATTGAACTAGCAGAAAGAAAAGAAAGTGTTCTTAGAATTGCTAAGATGTTAAGTTACAATGCAAAGCGTAATGTTTCTGCTAATGGACTTTTAAAGTTTACAAGTGTAAGCACAACTGAAGATATTATTGATAGTAATGGTAGAAATTTAGCTCAGCAAACTGTAAGATGGAACGATCCTACTAATACAAATTGGGCAGAACAATTTACTTTAATATTAAATTCTGCTATGGCAGATAACGTAGAGTTTGGTAGAAGCGAAGGAAGTGATATCATACAAGGTATTCCTACCGAACAATATAGATTTAAAACAACAACAACAGATGTGCCATTGTTTACATCTTCTAAAAATGTTGCAGGGCGTAATATGGCGTTTGAAATTGTTAGCACAGCGTTTAAAGATTCCGAATCAATTTATGAAGAAGCACCTGTGCCTGGTAATCAACTAGGATTTGTTTATAGACAGGACGGACAAGGTCCAGGAAGTGCAAACACAGGATTCTTTTTAAGATTTGTCCAAGGTAGTTTAGAGCTTGCAGATTTTACAATTACTGCACCTACTACTAATGAATCAGTTTCAGTAGAAGCACAAAATATTAATAATGATGATTTTTGGCTTTTCCAATTAAATGCAGCCGGCGGTCAAGAAAGTGAATGGACAAAAGTAAACACCTTAAATGGAAATAATATTGCATTTAACAGTTTATTCGGAAATGTAAAAAACATATATGCATTAAACACACAAGAAAATGATAAAGTAGAAATTATCTTTGCAGACGGTGTGTATGGAAATTTACCACAAGGACCTTTTAGAACTTTCTATAGAGTTAGTAATGGATTACAGTATTCTATTATACCAAGTGAAATGAAAGGTATTTCTATTAATATAAATTATGTCAACAAAGCAGGCATAGTTCATACTTTAACACTTGGCTTAGGTTTACAATATACAGTTACAACTGCAACTCCTACAGAGACTGTCGATCAAATTAGACAGAATGCCCCTGCACAATATTATACACAAAACAGAATGATTACAGGTGAAGATTATAACCTTGCACCTCTAAGCAGTTCACAAAATATTTTAAAAGTAAAAGCAGTAAACAGAACTTCAAGCGGTATATCTAGGAACTTTGATATTATAGATGCCAGCGGAAAATATAGTTCTATAAATGTGTTTGGTGATGATGGATACGTTTATAAAAAAGAAAGTGAAAAGTCTTTATCATTTAAATTTACAAACAGAACAGAAATTATTAATTTTATTAGAAACAACATAGAAGGTCTTTTCAGCGAAACAGATCTTTATAATTTTTATCTGACAAAGTTTGAAAGAGTTTTATTCAGTGAGCAGAATACAGTTTGGAAATCAGTAACAAATGATGTAAACGTAGGCACTGGATATTTTATTAATACTGTGGACGAAAGTTTATTGAAGGTTGGAACATATGCTACTAACAGTTTGAAATATATTAGTGTAGGTGCAAATATAAAATTTGTTGCACCGTCGGGCTATCATTTTATGCTCGATAAAAACAACGAGTTGATGGCAGGCGAAGCAGATCATCCAGGAAGTTCTACATATATTTGGACGAAAGTTCAATCAGTGGTAGGTGACGGAACTAACGCAGGTAGAGGAGAATTAACTACAGGTTTAGGACCTATTACATTTAATGATAATGTGCCTGACGGAGCAATTGCTGCAAGTATTGTGCCTAAGTTTATTAATGATTTAGACAACTCTCTAGAAAATGAAATGACAAACATTGCATTTGCTAATTTAAACTTTGGTTTGAGATACGATACTAACACAACTAGTTGGAAAATTATTCAAGCACAAAACTTGGATTTAATTAACACATTTAGTTTAGGTAAAGCAGGCGATACATCTAATGAAAATTTAGATGCATCATGGATCATTGCGTTTGTAAAAGATAATGATCAATACATTGTAAGAATCAGAACTATGGAATATATATTTGGTTCTACTGCACAAAATAGATTTTATTTTGATAAAAATGAAAGAGCATATAATAATTTAACAGGCAAGGTAGAAAGAGATCAAATAAAAGTTTTAGGAATAAATTCTAATAGTAGCAGTGCAGATGCACTTGGTAGAGATTATGCATTTGAAATATCAGACACTATAGAATATGATGACGGATATGAAAGTGCAACAGAAATAAAAAT
>Ga0181569_10004978_pt1 | contig 10215 bp, 8 predicted proteins | sample 101ome_19_FD_132452 | JGI IMG/M metagenome (GOLD analysis project Ga0181569, IMG submission 132452) | Coastal salt marsh microbial communities from the Groves Creek Marsh, Skidaway Island, Georgia - 101405AT metaG (megahit assembly) | ecosystem: Environmental > Aquatic > Marine > Intertidal zone... | reverse complement strand
GGATTGGTGGATATCACCTTATATCCTGCACCCGAAAGAACATCTCCCAGTTCATCTCCATCCACCGCAAAGAATTTTTCGAACTCCGGAGCCTCCTTGTCCAACCTCTGGGCAGTTCGTAAGATCAGCGGCATTCCACCCGCAACGGCAAGTAACTTTCGGGGAAACCTAGAGGAGGCAAGACGGGCAGGAACAACAATGGTAGGCAGGGATGGCATAAAACAAGGCTAGGGATATCCCGTTTTCGGCAACTTCTTGTGTTGTCGCAAGCAAATCTGAATATATGGTTATTATTTTCACATGCTATCTGACCCTACAAATCCTTCTCCTCCTCCCCAAAACAGGTTTTCAATACCTGATGATTCCGGTCATTTTGGACCTTATGGCGGGAGCTTCGTTCCTGAAACTCTCTACCATCCGCTCAGCGAACTCAATGAAGCCTACAAGGAAGCACAGGCGGACCCTTGCTTTCATCAGGAACTGAATGCCCTACTCAAATCCTTCGCCGGTCGCCCCACAGAGCTTTATTTTGCCAAGCGTTTGACGGATGAAATTGGTGGGGCCCAAATTTTTCTTAAACGAGAGGACTTGCTGCACACAGGTGCCCACAAGATAAACAACGCACTTGGCCAGGCTCTTCTAGCTAGGAGGATGGGCAAAAAAAGAATTATTGCAGAAACTGGTGCTGGGCAGCACGGGATTGCCACCGCCGCGGTTTGTGCAAAGTTCGGACTTGAGTGCAAGATTTACATGGGTGCGGAAGATATGCGCCGGCAGGCACTCAATGTTTTCAGGATGCGTCTTAGCGGAGCTGAAGTTCATGGCGTGGAAGCAGGGAGCAAGACCCTTAAGGAGGCGATCAATGAAGCTATGCGAGACTGGGTCACCCATGTGCGCTCGACCCACTACATTCTGGGTTCGGCTCTGGGTGCCCACCCCTACCCCGCAATGGTTCGTGACTTCCACAAAATAATCAGCGTGGAAACTAAGAAACAATTCCTCGAATTCGCTGGCAGGCTTCCCGATGAATTAATTGCTTGCGTCGGTGGCGGAAGCAACGCGATTGGGTTCTTCTTTGAGTTCCTCGACGAACCCTCGGTCCGCTTGGTCGGCGTGGAGGCAGGTGGCAGATCCCTTGCGGAAGGGGAACATGCCGCCCGCTTTGAGGGTGGCAAGCTTGGCGTACTTCAAGGATGCAAGACGTGGATTTTGCAGAATGTGGATGGCCAGATCAATCCAACCCACTCGGTATCTGCAGGTCTGGACTATGCCGCGATCGGACCCGAGCACGCGTACTACCGTGACCAAGGCAGAATCGAGTTTGCCCATGCCGGAGATGAAGATGCCCTCGAAGCTTTTCGCAAGTTGGCATGCATTGAAGGCATCCTGCCTGCCCTAGAAACTTCTCATGGAATTGCTCACGCCCTCAAGAGGGCTGCGGAGATGAGCAAAGATCAGATTCTTTGCGTAAATTTGAGCGGCCGCGGAGACAAGGATGCGATGGAGGCAGCCCGCTTGATGGGAGTCGAAGGACTTCCGAAAATGACCTTCGCATGAACAGCATGACGGGCTATGGGCAGGCAACCATCGAGCTTGTCGAATGCCCCATATTCATCGAAGTATCCTCGGTAAATAAAAAGGGCTTCGAGCTAATCTTACAATGCCCAAGGGAATGGCAGGGATTTGAGAGAAAGGCCCAGAAAATTCTTCGCAGTTTTTTGGAAAGAGGGCGCATTAGAATCTCCCTTTCCGTCGACCCCGCGTGCAGGAATGGTCGAGAGAGAGGGTGGGACGAGGAATCAATGGATGCCGAGCTTTCCGCTCTTGAAAATTACTGCAGCTCCCGAAGGATCCCATTTTCCCGATCAGTCGACCTGGTTCTCAAGTTAACCGAGTCCTGCCGCACCGAAGCCCAACTGCCAACCTTGTCCGCCGTAGAGGAAAAATTGGCTCAAGCACTCGCCCAGGCGACGGAAAATATGTTATCCATGCGCCAGCAGGAGGGATTCCTATTAAAACAGGATTTGTCTACCCGCCTGACCACCTTACAACATCTTCTTCAGGGGATTGACAATGCGGGTGTCGGTATGGCAGAGGAGTGGAGAGATAGGTTGATCAAGAGGCTGGAGGAAAGTGGTCTCCCCATCGACCCCAGTGATGATCGTGTGCTCCGCGAATTTGCCCTTTATTCCGAGAAATGTGATTTCTCTGAGGAAATGACCCGTATCCGCAGTCACATCGAACAATTTAAATCGGTCATATCCACTGATTCCCCAATGGGCAGAAGGCTGGAATTTATAGTACAAGAGCTGGGCAGGGAATTTAACACCCTGACATCGAAATCTGTACGGCCCACCTGTTCGGAACTGGCAATTGAGGCTAAGGTCGAATTGGAAAAAATTCGCGAACAGGTACTGAATATTGAATAAGAGCCTGCATTTTCCCTTGGAACTATCCGCACCTTCTATCGGCAAGATCTGGCCAGCTTACTATCCCGCTAACTAGCCAATTCTACCGGACCTTTTTTCTCCCTCCTTGCATCCTGAACCGCGAGAAGGATACAGAAAAAACCCCCGATAAAGATTGCCGAATCCGCAACATTGAAGACCGGGTAGTCATATTCCAATAATGGCAAGTAAACATCGATAAAATCCACCACCTCGGCAGGTTCACGAAATAAGCGGTCCCCCAAATTTCCTGCCGTCCCCCCAGCAATACATCCAAAAATAAACTGCTGGGGAGCTTTTTCTAACTCAAGATATTTGCGGAAGATATAAATTGCGACCAATGCAAAAGAGGCCAGCAGCGTTAACGCCTCTGGATAATCCGAAAACATACTCCATGCGGCACCCGGATTGGTAACATAGGTAATTTCTAAAAGTGCCTTGTGCCCATCGAGCACATCTAGAAACACTAAAGGTTCCCTCCTCAGTTCGACTGCTCGCTCAACAATCCATGACTTGCTTAGTTGGTCAAGAATGAGAACGAATAAACATAAAGCCCAAAATCTCCCATACTTCACCTGAAAAAAATAAAGGATTTAAAAAGACAGGAATCAATCCTCTTCCCCCATAGTGGAGTCAGAAATCGTGGCAAAGGCACCGGATCCGGAATCCCGATCACGCCTTGAGCTCTTTTCAAATAACATCTGTCCCTCCAAGGAGAACCGGGTAAAGGGAACGGCTTGTAAACGGTTCTTTTTGATGGGCTTCTTGGTCTGCTGACAAATACCATAAGAGCCATCAAAAATCCGGTCGATCGCATCTTCAATTTCTTCAAGGGCTTCCTGATCATTCGCTACCATGGAAAGGGCAAGATCGCGGTCGAAGGTCTCAGTACCTGCATCGCTTGAATTGAGCGAGAGTTCACCAGACTCGCGGGCGGATGCACCAATGGTCTCGCTCGAACGCTCCCCCAATGAGCCCTTCAGGGAGTCACGCATGGACTTGAGTGCTTTGTAGTAAGTGGCCCACTCCTTAGGCACTTTATTCTCATCTCGGACGGGACGCTTCGACAAGGAAATACTTCCAAAACCTAAGATATCATCGATAGAGGCGGTGGTTATCTTTTTTACCTTTGAAACTTTTTCTTTGGAAGAAGATGCTTTCTGAGAGGCCTTTTGCTCTTTTACTTCTTCATGAGCAGACTTTGGTTTTTTGCCGCCCTTTTTCTTAGATTGTAAAATACGACGCACATCATCTAGAGAAAAGCCTAGCCCGTCCGAACTTTTCTCATCGCTAACCTGACGGTTTATCTTAGACGCACTGGTGGCTATTTTTCTTGTAGCACTTTCACGCACTTTGCTCTTTTGGACTCTTTCTTTTTTCGGCGTTGCTTTCTTGGGTGCCACCTTGGCACTTTTGGATGGCACTGCCTTTTTGCTCACCTTAGCCGCGGCAGGTTTATTAACAGCAGGCTTGGCCACTGCCTTTTTTGCGGGAGCTTTTACGGCACTGGCTTTTGACTTCTTTGCCGAAGGTGCAGGAGCGGGCTTTTTCCTCGCGACCGTCGGAACTACCTTTTTGGGAGTGGCTTTCTTGGCCGCGGGCTTGCTGGCCGGTTTTTTTGCAGGAGCTTTTGCGGCACTTGCCTTTGCCTTGGTTGGCTTTGCGGACTTGGGGGTTGAAGCTTTCTTTTTTGCGGTCATGGGAATGGAATTTCGGCAGAATAGTGGTTCATCCAAGCTTGGCAAGCACTTCGGCACATCGGGGAGAAACCTCGCCCCAGGGCTCGACTTTTACAAGCTCAGGCACCCAACGCCAACTGCGGGGGCACCGGACTCCGGATGCATGCCTCGCGAATACCTGATCGCTCTCTGAACCCTGCCCATCAACAAGGGTTACCTTGGAGACTATAAAGAGCTCGGCCAGTTCATCGGGGGATCGGCGCCTGATCGTCTCACTCAAAGGACTGCCATCAATGATCTGCATTTCCACTTCGGCATCCAGGGACTGGCCAATCTCTTTCTTCACCCGTAATGCCTCGAGGACTTCGTTGACTTTTGAATCCTTCAATTCCAGCAGTTGGTCTACATCCTGCACACAGAGATCTCCCTGCGGAAGCTCAATGGGTTCGGGCCAATCCTGAAGGGCGAGAAAGTCTCCACCCAATTCTTCCCCTGAGATGGCAAAAGCCCAAGCTTCGTCCGCAATATATGGCATGAAAGGACCGATTAGCTTGGTAAGAGATTCAAAAATGAGAAAGATAGCGGATTGCGTGGACCGGCGAAGAGGGTCATCGGTATGCAAGGTGTAGAGTCTATCCTTAATTACATCGTGGTAAGTGGCGGAAAGCACACCTGAGCAGAACCGGTTAATCGACTGGATGGCCCGGTGAAATTCGTAATTATCACAGGATTCCGTAACTTCCCGAATAAGATCATTGGTCTTACCGATAGCCCAACGGTCAATCATGGACATCTCCCCCACTGGCATAGCGTGCTCACCTCGGTTAAAGTCATCCAGTGCCCCCAGTTGGAAACGAATCGAGTTGCGAAGTGAACGATAGGCACGCACTGCCTGATCAAGAATTTCATCGGACAAGGGAATGTCTCTGCGAAAATCCTCGGAACAGACCCACAAGCGCAAGACATCTGCACCATATTTGGTAACATAAGAATCGGCCGTCTGGGGCTTGCCATCACTTTTGGAAATCTTCTTGCCCTCCCCATTGACCACGAATCCGTGGGTCAGAATTCTCCTGTATGGGGGCAGCTTTTTCGAAACCACACTCGTCCACAATGAACTTTGAAACCACCCACGATGTTGATCACTGCCTTCGAGATAGAGGTCAGCAGGCCATGTTGTCAGTTCCTTTTTGCCAAGAACCGCCCGGTGGCTGCAACCCGAGTCTATCCACACATCCAAAGTATCCTGCCCTTTGCTAAGTTTTTTCCCTGCCCAGTCTGGTGGCAGATCGTACCCATCAAGCAGATCTTCTGCAGAACTTGAAAACCACAGATCACATCCATGAGTAGAAATCTTATCGGCAAGGAAATGAATTAATTTTGCATCGAGCAACGGGTTGCCTTCGCTGTCAAAAAAGACAGGAATCGGAACGCCCCAAGAGCGTTGCCTCGAAATGCACCAGTCTGGTCTCGACTCCAGAAAGCCAAGGATGCGGTTACGGCCCCAGTCCGGGGTAAAGGCAACTTCCCCCAGGGCATCCATACAGCGTTGCCTGAGTTGATCGTGGTTAAGCGAAACAAACCATTGGTCCATTGCCCTAAAAATCACGGGAGATTTACTTCTCCAGCAATGGGGGTATTGGTGGTGATGGTCACTTTGGGCGAGTAAAGAACCATTTTCCTCAATGATCTGCAATACTGCCAGATTCGCTTTCGACCCATCCCCTTTTTCCAAAACGGAAAGCCCAACGAGGGAGGGAGGAACCTGGCCATCGTCCAAATACTTTCCGCCATCATCCAATGGACAGTAGATTTCCAAACCGTGCTCCAATCCGGTCAAATAATCATCCAAGCCATGACCAGGGGCAATGTGCACGCACCCCGTGCCGGTATCCATAGTCACATAGTCGGCAGAGACCACTGTACTTTCACGGTCAATAAAGGGGTGCAAGGCCACTTTGCCCGCCAATTCTGAACCGGTGCATTGATTTCCGAGGGAATAGTTCCCGAGGTCACATTCCTTAACAAAAGATTCCACCCGCTTTTCGGCGATCCAATAGTGTGCACCATTGGCAATGACCTCTCGGTAGGACTCCCTAGGGTGCACCGCAACTGCAAGGTTAGCAGGCAGGGTCCATGGTGTGGTTGTCCAGATCACCAAATATGCACGCTGTGGGGAGTCTTTTAGCTTGAAGCGAACGTAAATCGAAGGGCTGATATGATCCTTGTACTCAATCTCGGCTTCCGCAAGAGCAGTCTGACAGGGAATCGACCAATAGACCGGTTTTTTGCTGCGGTAGACCAAACCTTGTTCGACAAAATCCGCAAATGTACGAAGGATTTCCCCCTCATAGGCAGGATGCATGGTGCGGTATTCATTTTCCCAGTCCGCCAGTACGCCAAGTCTTTTAAACTGTGCACGCTGTGTTTCGATGTAGGACTTGGAAAATTCTTCGCACTTACGGCGTAGCTCCACGGTATCAAATTCCTTCTTCTCTTCCCTTAACTTTTTGGTCACCTTGTGCTCGATGGGTAATCCATGACAGTCCCACCCCGGCAAGTAGGGTGTATGGAAACCCCGGGCGTTTTTATAACGAAGGATGGAATCCTTTAACACTTTGTTCAAGGCAGTGCCAACATGGACATCTCCATTGGTAAAAGGGGGCCCATCGTGCAAAATGAAAGGTTGGGCCCCAAAGTTCTTTTGCTGCATTTTTGCGTAGACGCCAGCTTTCTCCCAATGCTGCATCCTTGCAGGTTCCCTCTCCACTGCATTGGCCCGCATGGGAAAGTTTGTCTTGGGAAGATTTAGGGTATCCTTGAGTTTTTCAGGAGCATTCATCTTTTATTATTGTCACGCGCAAGGGGAAAAAAGATGTCGCATTAAGCCGTCAAGTCAAGGGTGGATGGGATATCTTGCTCGAATCTCCTTGCCATTGGTAGGCATGCCCCCACCCTTGACAGACTTTTACATGTACCAACTCTTGGATCAGTGGATAGGCCCGTACCAGGCAAATGCCTACATGTTCTACCTTGTCCTCCTTTGGCTCGGAGTTTTCCTTGGACTTTATTTGCTCACCAAAGGTGGAGATTGGCTAAGTGAGCACAGTGCCAACCTTGCAAGCATCCTTGGGGTTCCGCCGGTTGTAATCGGGCTAACCATTGTTTCTATCGCTACATCGATGCCGGAGCTCTTCACTTCGGTTTCTGCCTTGCGGAGCAATTCGCCCGGATTGGTGCTCGGTAATATAATCGGGTCAAACATTGCCAACATTGGCCTTATCTTGGGCGTCTCCTTACTTCTGGGGGCGATCCAGACCGACGGAGCCGTATCCAGATCACAACGGGCTTGCCTGCTCATCCTTACCCTTATTTTTTGCGGAATCCTTTTCTACCATCCGCGTGGAGAACTGGGCACATCTGCTGGCATTCTCTTAATTCTTTTTATCTGTATATACTTGGTAGTGGTTGCCAAGCATGCCCTTAGGGAAAAGCAAGGCATGGAAAACTGTAACTCGGAGATCGAGCAAGGAGCGGCTTCGGACTCACCGAATTTGCTGGTTTCTTTGGCCATGCTCCTGGTCGCCACCTTCACTCTTTGGGTCGGCTCAGACTCCTTGGTTTATGGCTCAAAAAACCTAGCCTACCTAGCTGGCTTACCTGAAGAACTGATTGGTTTTACCTTAATCGCCTTGGGCACCAGTCTCCCCGAGCTCGCCGCCTCAATTAGTTTGGTTAGGAAACAACACACTGCGATGCTACTGGGAAATGTCGTTGGCTCCAATTTATTTAACATTGCTCTAATTGGGGGGATCGCCGGCATTCTCGGTCCTGTGCGTTGTGGCACACCCCGTCCGTGGGTGGATTATCTGTTCCTCCTTGGTATCACTTTTTTGCTTATTCACTGGTTGAGGGGAAGAGACCTTGGAAAGAAACATGGTCTCCTTCTACTCTCGCTCTACTTAGGTGCATGTATTACCACTTGGCTTCTTAACAGCTAAATGCTAATTTGTTCCCCTCGACAAAGAGAAGGAGGAAGCATTGAAAACTTGATACCCACCCGCGTAAAGCAAGAGGGATGATGAATTAGATTAAGCGTTTTCCCCGACCTGAAAGCGGAGAAATTTTTCAACCTTGAGAGTACTTCCAATTTCTTTTGCAGTAGCCTCGACCAATTGCTTGACCGACTGATCAGGGTTCTTCACGAATGGCTGTTCAAGTAGACAGGATCCAGCAAAATATTTATCTAACTTACCGCTTACAATTTTCTCAATCGCTTGGGCTGGCTTACCTTCAGCCTGTGCTTTGGCAATCTCGGTCTCTTTCTCGACCAAATTATTAGGCACATCATCACGGGAAACACAAATCGGAGAAGCCGCAGCAATGTGCATGCAAAGATCCTTGGCCAGCACCAGAGCACTTTCATTACCAGAAACATCCCCATCCGAACCAATGGAAATGAGAACAGCTACTTTTCCACCAGTGTGGATGTAAGACTGCACGATACCAGTGCTTTCAGGAGCAAGTGCCTGGGAGCGGGAAATTTGGATATTCTCTCCGATCTTGGCAATTTGCTCGGTGCGCTTTGTTTCCAAATCCGCATCGGGATTATTGAGAAGTTCCTCAGCCACAGAATTTGAAAAGGCAACGAAATCTTCGTTTTTGGCAACAAAGTCCGTCTCGCAATTGACTTCCACAAGGATGCCCTTGGAAAGATCGGTTGAGATCGACTGAGCAATGATTCCTTCGCCCGCATCTCTTCCTGCCTTCTTCGCCGCGGAGGCAACCCCCTTTTTGCGAAGTATGGAGACAGCTTCTTCCATATCTCCATTGCTATCGGTCAGGGCACGTTTACAATCAATCAGACCAGCTCCGGTTCTTTCACGAAGGGTCATTACTGCGTCTTTGGTGATGGTTGACATTGCTTATGGTATGTTGGGAATTAAGAATAGTATGGTTGAGTAAGGATTAAGCATCTTCCTTGGCTGCCACAGGTTCCTCAGCAGACTGCTCATCTGCATCGCTAGAATCAGCGTCCGTGCTATCCTGGGACTGAGTTTCTTCTGCCTGAGCAACTTCCTCAGGAGCTTCTGTTTCGTCTTGCTTTTTGCGGTCATCAAAGTCCATTTCGTCATAGCCTTCGGGAAGGGTGACTTCTGGCTCGTCTTCATTTTCGAGGAAGTCAGGTTCCTGAGCGACCGGCGTAATGTCTTTTCTGCGGGTAGGTGCCTCGACTCGCTTGGATAAACCACTCTGGATTGCATCTAGGATCACATCCACAATAATACGGATGGACTTGGTTGAATCATCATTACCAGGAATCGGATGCGAAAGAATAGAAGGGTCCGAATTACTGTCCACCAAGGCAATAACAGGTATTTTCAACCGGTTTGCTTCAGCTACAGCAATCTCTTCATTGTGAGAATCAATCAGGAAGACAGCCCCGGGGAGTCCCTGTAAGTTGAGCAAGCCTTCAAAATCACGACGCATGCGAGTCATTTGCCTCTTGATCGCAGCACTTTCCTTTCCGTGCATCTTATCGAGGCTGCCATCCTCTTCCATACGGAGGAATTTTTTGTACTTACCAATGCTAGCAGAAACAGTTTCGTAATTGGTGAGCGTTCCACCCATCCAGCGGTTAACACAGAATGGCATGTTGGTAGCTCCTGCCAATTCGCGAATTGGCTCTTTTGCCTGCCTTTTGGTCCCGACCAGGAGTACTTGCTTGCCCGAAGCTACAATTTCTTGAATCGCCAGCGTAGCCTGTTCAAGAAGGTCATAGGTTTTCTCAAGATTAATGATAGAAATCCCGTGACGGTTGTCGTATACAAATGGCTTGGATTTGGGATTCCAACGACGAATTTGGTGCCCGAAATGCACTCCGGCATCGAGAAGGTCTTTTACAGATACGTTCATAATTTGATAGTGTTCAAAGCCCTTCCGAACGAAGAAGGGAGAAATAATTTTCTTTTGACTGTGGGTTAAGGTTGAGTTGAAGAGTTGGGAGCAGGGGCAGGATTTGAACCTGCGACCTTCAGGTTATGAGCCTGACGAGCTACCAGACTGCTCCACCCTGCTACAAAAGGTTC
>Ga0181569_10004967_pt1 | contig 10222 bp, 10 predicted proteins | sample 101ome_19_FD_132452 | JGI IMG/M metagenome (GOLD analysis project Ga0181569, IMG submission 132452) | Coastal salt marsh microbial communities from the Groves Creek Marsh, Skidaway Island, Georgia - 101405AT metaG (megahit assembly) | ecosystem: Environmental > Aquatic > Marine > Intertidal... | reverse complement strand
GGCTTGAGTTTTCCCAAACGATGCAATTCGTGGGCAAAGACATTGAGCAACACTTCAGAATCTGAGTCGGTATTGAGATGTCTCAGATCAGACTGAAACAGCTCCTTTGACAGAAACGCAGAATTCGTCAGATTGCCGTTGTGGGCCAGCGCGATGCCATAGGGAGAGTTCACATAGAAGGGTTGTGCCAATGCAGTCCCGGAGCTTCCTTGAGTCGGGTACGAACATGCCCAATGCCGAATCGGCCCAGCAGCTGAGCCATATGACTGGCGCGAAAGACATCCCGCACCAGCCCCTCGCCCTTACGCTGCATTAATTTGCCTTCAGAGCATGTCATGATGCCCGCAGCATCTTGGCCGCGATGCTGAAGCATAGTGAGCGCATCGTAGATGTCTGCGGCAACATCCCTTTCAGCGACCAATCCAACTAATCCACACATAGCGCCTCTCCGGCCTAGAGCATCTCGCTCGAATCGATCGTGTCTTTCACTGCTTCGGTTGGCTCAGCCTCCATCACACGATCAAAGTTTGCGCCAATCCACTCTGCGACCATATCGACCGGCTCCATCAAGACCGCCGTATTCAGCAAGTCCTCATTGGCGTCTGGCAACATAGCGCGTAACAGAATACTCAGTGCCGCCACAATGATCACGCCCCGAAGCAGACCAAAAATACCACCCAGTAGTCGATTGCCAATGTTAAATCCAGGCTGCCGCATTTGCCGCGAAAGAAACGCCGCCACGGCACTGAACATGAGCAGCACCGCAATAAAGGTCAGTGACCAGCCGAGCAGATACCGGGTAGTCGGCTCATCGATAAGCTCCCGACCCAAATCGGACACGGGATCGGCTAGAACATTCGCCAGCAGAAACGCGCTGACCCACCCCAGAACCGAGAGTGCTTCTCTGGCGAACCCTCGCGTTACCCCATAGCCCGCCGAGACCAGCCAAACAATCAATATCAACCAGTCGAACAAATTGAACTGCCCGATCATGGTAGCGATGTCATCGAGCCAATCTGCCATGCTATTGGGTATACCTCAGCACTTGGGAATTCACTTCCAACACCGCATCAATATCAGCCTTGATATCCAGAAGCTTGGCTTGCTCTGCATTGGGGCCTACCTGAACGCGGTAAAGTTCATCATCAACTTGCACGTAGCGCTTAAAGAACGCTTTGTAGCCACGCGCCTGCAGCCCCTCGACAATCTCTCGCGCACGTCCCTCTGACCCGACCGTGGCGACTTGTAGCACCCAAAACACCGCCACTCCCTGATCATCGATCAGTGATTGCGAATCAGGCCCTTCATCACGAGGCAACTCAGCGTCCTTGTTGCCAGCCTCGGGCAGGCTTTGAAGCTCGGCTACCGCGACTTGAGTCTCGGTATTGAGGTCAGCCGCCTCTTGCAAACTCGAGGGATTAGTGGGCTCCTCGGGGAGGCGAGCCTTCACGTCGGCCTCGTAGCTTTTGGGGGGAGAGATGGGGCTCTGATCAACCGCTGGCTTGTTAGCCATCGGTTGTAACGTGATGGGATCGCGAGACTCAGGGGTGACAAAAATCAGGGGCCAGAAAACGATTCCGAGGGCGATGAGCACCAATGTGCCGACCACACGTTGCTTTAACAACGGACTCACGTAGCACTAACCCCCATTTTTACTACCTGCATCCAGCACCGCGAGCGCCTCGCCCACCGAAAAGAAAGACCCGAATACGACAATCCTGTCGTGCTCTGTCGTTCGCGCCCTCACCGTGGGCCACAGATCCGAAAACACGCCCACATCCGCCAGGTTCTCGTCCTGTAATAGCGAAGCGACATTCTGGGGGGCCATGGCCCGAGGAACATGACTGAGATCGATCAAATTCCACTCATCGATAATGGCTGAGCAGTGGTGAATCATATCATGGATGGGTTTATCTCCCATGACACCAAACAACGCCCGCGTCTTGCCCGCGACCGGATGATCGGTCAGATATCGGCTGAGCTGGGCCACCGATTCGGCGTTATGGGCAACGTCGAGCAGTACGTCTCTACCCTCGAACCGATGAAGCGACAGTCTTCCATGCACCGATATCGAGGACAGTGCCCCCAACACGGCTGGCGATAGCGCAAAGCCAGACAATCTTGACAGCGCCTCGACGGCGGCGCCGACGTTTTGCGGCAATAACCCTGTCGGTGGCGACACGTCATAGGTCTGTCCATCTGAGGTGTGCACGCGATCGGCCTCCACACGCCAATGCCGATTAATCCAAGTCACCTCAGCACCTAGCGAAGTGAGGAACGCCGCCAAGGACGATGGAGGATCCGGCTCCGCTACCACGCAGGGTTGTCCACGCCTTGCGACCCCTGCCTTTTCCAACGCGATCTGCGACCGGTCGTCGCCCAGCCAGTCGGTGTGGTCCAGACCGATACTGGTGATCACAGTCAGGTCGGCGTCGAGGATGTTGACCGCGTCAAGTCGACCGCCCAATCCCACTACGAGTATCTGTACGTCGACCTGATGAGCGTGAAAGATAAACAGAGCTGCAAGCGTTGCCGCCTCAAAATAGGTGAGGCTGACATCGCCCCTCGCTTGCTCAATGGCCTCGAATGCCGCCACGAGGTCGGCGTCCTCAACCTCTCGATCATTAATACAGACTCGCTCATTAAAGCGCAGCAAATGGGGCGACATTTAACGTCCGACACAGAGCCCACTGTGCGAGAGGATCCTCGACAGCACCGATACAACGCTACCCTTGCCATTGGTTCCGGCAACGGTAACCGTGGTAGGTGGCGCTGCCAGCAACCCCATAGCATCGGCGACCGCGGAAACCCGATCCAGCCCCAGATCAATCTCCGTGGGGTGCTGCGATTGCAATGCGTCCAGCCACTCGCTCAGCGACAACCGGCTCATAGGTGGCTAGGCGTCGCCTCCCTCCGCCTCAATGATTTCGCCCTCGAGAACCGCAGACGGCTGCCCGGGAGTACCAAGGCCAGTCAACTTGGCTAAGACGCGAGCCAGCGTATTCCGCATCTCGTTACGATGGACGATCATGTCGATTGCGCCGTGCTCAAGCAGAAACTCACTGCGCTGAAAGCCCTTGGGCAGCTTCTGTCTGATTGTTTGCTCGATGATGTTGGGGCCTGCAAAACCTGCCCTGGCGTCGGGCTCGGCGATGTTGATATCCCCGAGCAATGCCAACGATGCCGATACGCCCCCATAGATGGGATCTGTCAACACCGAGACGTAGGGTATGCCCTGACCTTTCAGCCTCTCAATGACCGCTGATGTTTTCGCCATCTGCATCAACGAGATGAGCGCCTCCTGCATTCTTGCGCCTCCCGAGGCGGAAAAACAGATCAACGGCAAGCCTTCTTCAAGCGCTACAGTGGCTGCACGAGTGAATTTTTCCCCAACCGCGTAACCCATAGAGCCGCCGTGAAAATCGAACTCAAAAGCCAATGCAACGACCTCTACGCCAAGGATTGCGCCGCGCATTGCGATCAAAGCGTCTTTCTCGCCAGTGCTTCGCTGTGCTGCCGTCAGCCGATCACGATACTTGCGCTTGTCCTTGAACTTTAGATGGTCGACTGGTTCCAAATCGGCAAACAACTCAGAAGCTCCCCGATCGAGACAGAGTTCGAGCCGCCGGCGCGCCCCGATGCGCATGTGGTGGTCGCACTTGGGACACACCTCAGCGTTCCTCTCCAGGTCTGGCTTATAGAGAATGGCGTCGCACTTGATGCATTTCTTCCAGAGCCCTTCCGGCACGCTGGTGCGATTCGCACTTTCGTCCTTGTTGACCCCGGAGGGGAGGATCTTGTCAATCCAGCTCATCGCATTCTCCAATGCCAAATCGGTGCGAGTATACGAGTCGGGGAATGACCTAGGAAGGTGAAGAGTCCACACCCGAACGAATGCTTTGGAGTAGTTTTACCGCACCACCGTGGATCTGGATCTCCGACGCATTTTCAGCCCTACCCATCGCCTCCATCTCGGCAATCAGCGCGCTGCCTACGACAACGGCATCAGCAACCTTCGCCACGGCGGAAGCACTACTGGCATCCTTGATACCGAATCCCACTGCGACGGGGAGCGTCGTCATGCCCTGTATAGTTGCGACTCTGGCCGCCACGGCATCAGTATCGAGCTGCCCCGAACCCGTGACACCCTTTACCGCCACGCAATATATAAACCCACGAGCTCGGTCTACGATCGTCTGAATGCGAGCCTCAGGAGTAGTGGGAGAGATAAGGAAAATGTTGTCGAGCCCCACCGCCTGCAGCGCAGCATCGATCTCGTCGACCTCTTCGGGGGGCAAATCTACTGTAATCAAGCCGTCAACACCGGCTACGGCACAGGCGTCCGCAAACGCCGAGTAGCCAAAACGCTCAATGGGATTCGCGTACCCCATCATCACAATTGGCGTGCGCTGATCATCGCGACGAAAGACGCTGACCATCTCCAGCACAGCGCTCAGATTCATTCCATTCGCGAGAGCACGCTCATGCCCTTTCTGAATAATCGGCCCTTCCGACATCGGATCTGAGAAAGGCACACCGATCTCAAGTACATCTGCCCCTGCTGCCACCAGCTGGTGCAGCAGGCTGACCGTACCGTCAGGGCTTGGGTCACCCGCCACGACATAGGGGATCACCCCTTTTCGGTTTTGCTCCCGGAGCCCCTGAAATACTGCACCTAAGCGACTCACGCTGTTTTCAGACCTCTATGCCGTCAAGCGCGGCTACGGTCAGAATGTCCTTATCGCCCCTGCCTGACAGGTTCACAACGATCTGCTGGTCAGGGGACATCGTTGCAGCTAGTTTTTCCGCGTGAGCCATAGCATGGGCCGTCTCGAGCGCCGGCATAATGCCCTCGATCCGGGTCAACCGGTGGAAGGCTGCTAGCGCCTCATCGTCGTTCGCTGCCACGTATTGCACCCGCCCAATGTCTTTTAGCCACGAATGCTCCGGGCCGACACCCGGATAATCCAGTCCCGCGGAGACCGAGTGGGTGTCAAGGATTTGGCCGTGCTCGTCTTGCATCAAATAAGTCCGGTTTCCGTGCAACACTCCTGGCGTGCCCGCCGATAGCGGCGCCGCATGCTCACCCGTTTCGAGTCCCTTGCCGCCTGCCTCGACGCCGTACATCGCCACGTCGGCGTCTTGCAAAAAGGGATGGAATAGCCCGATCGCGTTGGAACCGCCGCCAACACAGGCGACCAAAGCGTCAGGCAACTTCCCGGTCTGTGCCAACGACTGAGCACGCGCTTCGCGGCCGATAACACTCTGAAAATCTCTGACAAGCATTGGGTAAGGATGTGGCCCAGCAACCGTTCCGATGATGTAAAAAGTGTCGTCGATATGGGTGACCCAGTCCCTCATTGCCTCGTTCATAGCATCCTTGAGGGTCCGCGACCCTGAAGTCACCGAGACCACGTGCGCGCCGAGCAATTTCATGCGATAGACATTCAACGCCTGCCGACGAATGTCCTCTTCACCCATGAATACATGGCACTCCAACCCGAGGCGGGCTGCCACAGTAGCACTGGCCACACCATGCTGACCTGCGCCGGTCTCTGCAATGACGCGTTTCTTACCCATGTGCTTGGCCAGTAACGCTTGACCAATAGTGTTATTCACTTTGTGGGCACCGGTATGGTTGAGGTCCTCGCGCTTCAGAAAAATCCGGGCGCCGCCGATGTCGTCAGACAACCGCGCCGCCTCATACAGCGGTGAGGGTCTCCCCACATAATGCGCGAGATCCAGATCAAACTCGCTTTGAAAAGCCTTGTCATCTTTGAGGTCCGCGTAAAGCTGCTCCAGATCGGCCAACGCCGACATCAAGGTCTCGGCGACAAACTTCCCGCCAAAGCGACCAAAGCGGCCGGAGGCATCAGGCACCGTTGAAAATAATTCGGGGGTTACTTCACTCGTCATGTCACACCACTCTCTTCATTACTCATCTAGCCCCGCGCTGCCTTCACAAAGGCTCGCATCATGGCAACGTCTTTGATGCCTTTTTCGCGCTCAACGCCACTGCTCACGTCGACCCCTGCGGGATTTACCTGCTCGATAGCGGAACGAACATTATCCGCATTGAGCCCACCCGCAAGTACCACCCGGCTCGCCACTGTCTGATCAATCAAACCCCAATCAAACGCATGGCCCGTGCCACCAAACTGCCCGTTGTGAGCACTGTCTAATAATAAAGCACTTGCGCTCTCATACTGCTCACTGATGATCGACAGATCCACACCGTCAGTCATCGCAATGGCTTTCAAATACGGGCGGCCAAACCGGCTGCAGAACTCTGGCGCTTCCTCTCCGTGAAACTGGAGCGTGTGCAAGGAAACCGAGGATAAAACTGCCTCAACCTGCTCGATAGTCGGATCAACAAACAGTCCCACCATCATGCCAAAGGCTGGCACGACGCGGCTGATTTCATGCGCTCCCTCTATGCTCACCGCACGTGCGCTGGCATCATGAAATACGCACCCAATGGCGTCGGCGCCGGCGCTGAAGGCCGCCGTCGCATCATCAACGCTCGTGATGCCGCATATCTTGATGCGCATACCGTCTACCCTGCCCGCAAACCACTAGTTTAACAGCTTGAGGCAGTCTAAGGCCGTCCCCGAACCTCTCTAAACCCACCCTTCTAGAAGGGTGGGCCCAGATGGTGTCGCCGGTAATCCGAATGTATCGGGGTAGTGAACGGCGGTCAGGTAAAGTCCATCTGGCGGGGCGGTTTCCGCGGCGAGGGTCCGATCTTGTGTCGCGAGCACTGCTCTGAACCAGTCGACTGATTGCGACTCACAGCCCACCGCCAACAGTGAACCCACAATGTTGCGCACCATGTGGTGCAGAAAAGCATTGGCGCAGACATCCACGATCACCAAATCACCTTGCCGGGTCACCTCGCAACGAGTGACGCAGCGATAAGGGGTATTGGCCTGGCAGGACGCGGCGCGAAAAGCGCTGAAATCATGTTCACCGATCAGACTGCTCGCTGCGTCATTCATGAGATCCAACTGAAGCGGGTGCCGAAACCAAGTCACGAGCCCATTCAGGAGTGCCGGGCGAACAGGCGTATTGGCGATCAGATATCGATACTCGCGTGCGGTGGCGCTGAAACGCGCGTGAAAATCCTGCTCGACCGGCATCGCCCAATGGATACGAACGTCGTTTGGCAAGTGGCGATTGGTGCCCAGCACCCAGGCCTTCACGCTACGACCCACAGGGTCGTCAAAGTGAACAATCTGTGAAAAGCCGTGCACCCCGGTATCAGTGCGGCCCGCGCAGGTGGTTTTGATCGCGCCACCGGCGATCTCCTGCAGAGACTGCTCGAGCACCTCTTGAACCGTCATGACGTCAAGGTGTGGCTGCGCCTGCCAGCCGTGGTAACCCTTACCCAGATACTCAACTCTCGCCGCGACGCGTGTCCCCGGGCTTAGTGGTGCATCGGAGAAGTTCAATGCCTTAACTGACCTCCAAGCGCAGCAGCAACTCGCGCGCCTCCGCTTGCTGGGCAAGATCACCTTCCTTGATGACTTCCATTAGCACCGGTCTGGCGCCCTCGTCATCGCCCATATCCAGGTAGGCGCGGGCAAGATCCAACTTGCTGTCCCGTGGGTCCGTTTCAGCACCGTAAATGGATTCTTCGGATTCCTCCTCGTCCTCCACATCGTCAGCTGCTTCGATGGGCGTCAGCGACAGCCCCGAAATATCCGGCACCTCGGTTTCAGACTGCATGATCGATTCGTGGTTTTGATCGGTCTGCTCAGAGGAGCCAATATCGCCACTCAGATCCAGCGACGCCAGCGCCAAACCGGCCGAGTCGAGCTCTGGCTCGTCGCTTGCCATCTCAGAGGGCAAGACAGCGCCCGCCGCGTCTTCCAGCGCGTCGGCACCGATGGAGGTTTCAAGCCCGGTCAGGTCACTGAGCGACGGAAACGCCTCATCGTCTTTCTCCAGTGGTGTACCTGCAACATCCAGCCCGAGCTCAGGCTCTACTCGCTGCAGTTCAGCATCAGCATGGGCCTCAACTTTTGCTTCATTTTCGACGCCGTCCACAAACGCAGGGTCCGTTGAGAACGAAAATTCGCCCAGAACCGAGTCTTCAGAGGCTTCTTCAGACATGTCATCCACTTCGGGTCGATCCGGCGTCGCCACTAAAGTGTCTGATTTCACGCCGGCGTCGAGTAACAGCTGACGAGCACGTTCCTGCACCTCTGGGTCGTCGCCCTGCTCTATTTGGACCAGCAAGGCTGCCGCCTCTGCGACCTGGCCCGACTCAACGTAGCATTCAAGCAAACACATATTGAGCGAGGGTGATGAAAAACCTTGCGCTAACGCCTCACTCAACACCTCAATGGCTTGATCCGTGCGTCCATAGGCAATATAAATTTCAGCCTCTTCAACCACTTTGGAAGCTAAAATTTGCGGGTCAGATAGCCGGCCATCCCCGCGGGCATCCGCCTCAACCGAGGCAGCTGAGTCAACGACTGCCAGCCCATCGGGAGACGAATTGGCCGCGGCGTTCTGCCGCCGCCGTGCCCAGACCAACGCTCCGCCACCCAGCGCCAACGTGGCGACTCCTGCGATAAACGGCCACAGCGGCAGTGGAAAAGATGCAGGCAAGCTCGCCGCTCCCTCGGACGCAACCAACACCGGCGCGGCATCTCGAATAGCCAGTTCCGCTCGCAAATCAGCCAGCTCGATGTCACGAGCGGCCAGCTGCGCCTCCAACGCCTCAACACTCGCCTGAAGACTGCTTACCGTCGCAATCAGAGCGTCAAAATCTTGTTGCAGGGGTGCTTGCACGATCTCAGCAACTTCAGCAACTGCGGGAGTGGCCGACTCTTCGCTTTGCGCCACTGTGAGCGCTGGTAAGTCAGCGCTGCCAATGTCGTCGCTCGCAGACAGGGTGTCGGAGTCATCCTCATCGGCTACCAGTGTCAGTCCTTGAGCCGCCATTGGGCCACCCTCTGCCCACTCCCGATTCTGCAAGGACACTTCCTCCAACGCATCGGACAGTGCTAACCGGACATCACCCTCACCCGGCAACTGCAAGACATAACCTGATTTAAGCCCATTAATATTTCCACCCTGAAAAGCAGCCGGATTGGCGGCCACAATTTCGAGCATAGTCTGCTCTACCGATACCCCCGGCGCGGCCACATTGGAGGCGATCCGCCACAGCGTATCGGTATTGTTGACCAGATAACGTCCCCCTGGCGCGGGGCGATCCGAGACGGCTCGATCGTATTCCCGGGTCTCGGTCGCACCACCGACACCCTCCGCATCCCCCGTTGCCGCCCGCTGTGAGGGCGTTGCCGATGCTGGCTCGGCAACCGGCTGGGGCCTGGGCGGCAAATCAACCAAGACAGTGTATTCGCGCAACAGACGACCGTCAGGCCATCGCGCTTCGATAATCAAGTCGAGATAAGGTTCGCGGAGCGGCGTATCCGTGCTCATCAGTACGGTCCTGCCGCCTTCACCGGCTTGGATCTCAAAAACGATCTTGGTGAGATAAAAATCCCGATTTACGCCAAGTCGCGCGAACTCGGACTCTGGGGCCAGACCCACGTGCACATCGTTTTCGTCAAGGCCCTCAGCCTCGAGGAGCTGCACCTGAGCACTGAGTGGCTCATTGAGATAAGAGTTCAGGGTCAGAGCACCCAAACCGAGTGCCCAGCCGTGGCTTGATGCCAATGCGGTGAGGGTGAAGCCTGCCGCTAATCTAAAGTGTGTTTTCATGGGCTCGTCGCCTTTACCTTCCTTTGGTTTGGCTTAAACGTGGCCCTGCTACCTATCCATGGCGTCTCTACTGACGGGGCCAAACATCACGAATTGTCTGAGAGATGCTGTTCCAGCAATATTTCTGCAATTTGCACGCTGTTCAGCGCAGCTCCCTTACGTACGTTGTCAGCCACGACCCAAAGATTCAAGCCTCGTGGGTGTGAAATATCTGCGCGAATACGGCCGACAAAAACCGGGTCCTGACCCGCCGACTCGGTTACCGGCGTTGGGTAACCGCCCGCCTCATGCCTATCCAGCACTGTCACTCCCTCCGCAGCTTCAAGCAGCGCACGCGCAACCTCAGCAGAAATCTCCGCTCGAGTTTCAATGTGGACTGCTTCCGCATGACCGAAAAAAACCGGCACCCTGACACAGGTCGGATTGACCTTAATGTCGGGGTCGCTAAGGATCTTCTGCGTCTCCCAGACCATTTTCATTTCTTCGC
>Ga0181569_10004965_pt1 | contig 10223 bp, 8 predicted proteins | sample 101ome_19_FD_132452 | JGI IMG/M metagenome (GOLD analysis project Ga0181569, IMG submission 132452) | Coastal salt marsh microbial communities from the Groves Creek Marsh, Skidaway Island, Georgia - 101405AT metaG (megahit assembly) | ecosystem: Environmental > Aquatic > Marine > Intertidal zone... | reverse complement strand
ATGAAATGCCACAAACTACCCCGCTTCAGCCTACCAAAGTCTCCTCCAATCACAACGACGACATACCTCAGGCAAACCGGATTCCCTTCTTTCGGGGAATCGCTTGACCTGACGACTACCACCTTCGGCACAGCCTGCGATCCGAGCAATTTTTCAATCGAAACGAAAGAGCTCTACCAGAAAAGCGCGTAGGTTCCAAAGTAGACCACTGCCACAATAGTCACCCAAACCAAGAACTGTTTGTTCTCCTTGGCGGTGGGCTCAATGTCGGACAGGACTCGTTTCCGGGAGGACTCGAACAACTCCTTGCCGCTTTCTTTGGTCAGAAGCGAGATCCCAAACAGCAAGCATAAGCTGAACACCGCTAGAAAGGCAGCGGCGTGGAGGAAGTGCATCTTAAGAAAGCCCAAGCCTATCTGGTCCACCCAGGCCCCCACCATCGCATTGTCCGCGGCTAGCCACATGACGACTCCCATCACCGACCCGATTACCAAGGTCCAGAAACCGGCTTTCCGATTGGGTATCGGCGAGAGCAGGCCACCCATAAAACAGGCGAGGACTCCACCTACTGAATACGAATTGAATTTGGCTAGGTAGTCGAAGAGGAACTTGAAATTCGGGATCACCCAAATCGCCCAGAGTATGCCTGAAAAAATAATCAGCGCCCCAGCCACTCTACCGGCAATCACAAGCTCCCGCTCACTGGCATGTGGTTTGGCCTTAATATACCAATCCATAGTGATGAGGCTTGAAGCGGAACAGATACTTGAATCGACCGAACTCATCAAGGCCGCCACGAGACCGGCCAAGGTCAACCCGATCAACCCCGTCGGCAGTAGCGTCCGGACCATGGTCGAATAAATCTGGTCTGGCGAAGACGGAGCCGTCGCAAAAAAGCCATCCTGTATCAACATCAGCCCAATCACGCCCGGAATGACGATGATGAAAAGCGTCAATGATTTTAACAACGCCGCGAACAAACCACCCATTCGCCCTTGGTGAATACTCTGTGCCGCTAAAGCTCTCTGGACCACCGAATGGTTCATAGAACAGTAGAAAAGCGAATGTACCGTTAGACCAAATACCACTCCAGTCCACGGAACATAGCTATCATCCGTTCCTCGCACAAGCGACATCAACTCGACGCCTTCTGCCTTTTGGTAGGTATTCACTTTGGTCATGAACGCGTCGATTCCCCCCACTGCATAAAGGCCAAACACAAGGACTAGAATTCCACCCAAGACCAAAATGAACATTTGGATATAGTCGGTTACGACAACCGCCTTCAATCCTCCCAGTACCGCATATACACCGGTTGTCGCTGCTAGTATCAGAATTCCAGGCACAATCGAGTTCCAGCCAAAGAGGTCCATCATAACCTGTCCCCCCGCATAGAGCGATAGAGGCACTACGTTTAGTGCCAGAAACAGAATCTGAAAGATCGAGGCGAACCGCAGAGACTCCTTCCCGTATCGCACCCCCAAATACTGAGGGGTTGTGACGATTCCGAGTCGAATGTAGACCGGCAGAAAAATGATCCCCATCAAGGCGAATCCCAAAACGCCCGCCAACTGGTAGTTGGCCACCGCTACACCAATCACGACGGCCAAACCCGCTTGCCCCACAAACTGCTCTGCGGAGATGTTAGTAGCGAAAAGCGAAGCTCCGATCATGGGCCATCTCATCTTGCGCCCGGCCAGGAAGTAGTCTTGGGAGTCCTTAACGCCGCTGCTCAATCGTACCGTGATCCAAAGGATGACGACAAAGTAGCCAATGACGATCGATAGATCGATGAGGGAAATATTCATCAGGGAGTATCAGTAGGGAGATAAGAGGGACTAGATTTGTTTCTCTAGAATTACGCTAGGATAGCAATAATCAATTATCCAAGCCAATGGACAAATGCATTCGCCCATGTGAGAAAGCGTACCTCGGTCCATGAGTCAGCTGATTCCGTCTCAATTTCGAATGCGTCCGCCAATCGTGCGGACGTTCCAGCCCGCATTTCGGTGGACCATTCTCTCGAGGGAAACAGGTTCACCACTAGTCGTCCAGCCACCTAGGTCCGGATCATAGAACTCCAATGGAAACGAAGCTCCCGGCTGCACCAACGATGTAGTTGGGAATCCAGTATAGTTCGGGTGTATTTGCCCCGGAGACACAGGGTCACCCACATAATAAATGGCCATCGAGCGACGGTCAGAATCATTTAGGAGTTCATCTTCAGTCCAGGCTGGGTGGTTGACGCCGTTTGCGCGCTGCTCCCATGCGTATGTGAATCCATCGACAGTGCTTTCCGTGTAGAGAGCAGATAGTCTATGCAGACCGAGCCAAGAATTGTCCGCGACTTCTTCAAAATCCAACTCGTAAGATGCCTGTACGCGGAAACTCTCATTCTCCTCGTCGGTATAACGACCCACTGGAGATTGAAAACGTTATCGATGAGCCCACTTGCTCGGGCCAGCTCAAAACGCTCAAGCACGCCTGCATCGAACGATTCCAACTAGATGGATACACCGAGCCGCTCGATGGCGACGACTGGAAGCGCTTTCCCGAGACAAGACCTCCCGCTCAGTATACAGACGATGGACTGCTATTTCAGGACCCCGAGGACCTACAGAAAGAGATCGACTCTCTCGGTAAATACGCTCGCTCTTCAAAATTCACTAAAGACAGCCGCTTTGATCTCTTGGGTAAGCTTTGCGACGTCTCCCAACCAAAGAAGAAGGTTTTCTGAGGGCAATGGGTATCCGGTCGAGGGATGGGAAAGCTCTAGCATCGCGGGTAGGGCTCGACGGCCCAGCGAGCCGTAATGGTTGAGTTGCTTGCACGGCACGCCGGGCCGTCCTGCCCTACCTTGGCGACTCACCAAAGAAAGCTACACATGCCGGTTAGCCCAATCGAGCGACGCTCCGTTGTTTCGCTCTTCCTCAATGAGGGTCTCCTCGAAACTCAAGCCTGAGACTTTGGGCGGCGGTTGCTTCGGAGGATGAGCCGCGACCATGGACAAAGTCCGCTTCAAGTCGGACTCACGACGGCGAGGAAAGACCGCCCAGTATCCATCCGTCTTACACGGCACCGAAAGGGGATCCCGCGTTGCCATCTCGACATGAAAGTCAGCGAACGGATTCGATTTGGCTAGGGTCCCAACAATACGTTCCAGATCGAGAAATCCCGTTCCAAAAGGCACTTCGCTCAATAAAAATCCGTCATTACTGGGCTGAACGGTCATATCCTTAAGATGGACACTCAGTACGTAGGGAGCGAGTGCATCAATCACCTCGTAGGGCTCTTCACACATGGCGATGTTGTTGCCTGTATCCACGAGGACCCCTAACCATTCGCTGTCAAATTTCTTAAGCACTTTGAGCTGCTCGTCCACAAGCAGGTCCTTGTGATTCTCAATTGCCAGTTTAACGCGATGCTTGCTAGCGAGGGGTTCTGCCAGCTCGAGACGCCGAATGCTATCCCTGTGAAAGGTATTAAACTCGTCCAGCGACTTAAAAACTTCATAGCGCCGACCGCCCATAAGAACGACGCGGGCGACTGTCGCTCCCGTCTCGCGTACGCGAGTCAGCTCGGCTTCAAACTGGGGCAAATCGCCTTCTTTTTTGGGAAATTGAACATCCCCTTCGAAATACCCACCCGTCTTTTCGACATGATCCCGAATGGAATATGCGTCTGCTGAACTGAGCTCGCGGACACTGGTCTGCACACCATCACCTCCCAGTTTTCGGGAATAGTCATAAAAGGTCTTAGCGTCCGAAAACGCAGCATCGGCGCGTCCCTCACGAATTGCTTGCCATTGCGTTTTACAAGAGAAGTTGCAGAGCCCCACCTTTGGTTTCGAACCCGAGGGAGCGCTGCGAGCAATCCAGGACCGCATCGCACAGAGGGCAGTTGAGAGGGCGATAAACGTTCTGCGATTAATTGGCGTTGGGGGTTTGGGCAGTTCGGGGCACTTACATTCAAAACCATGTCGCAACAAACGGATATAGCAATTCGATAAACGCATCCCCGGGGCCATTCCCCGAGGTATTTACCCGGGGAGAAGTAAAACGGAAACGTTACTTCGTGAGAAAGGATTCGCTCAGGACCAGCTCGACGATCAAGTCCTGAAAGCCGTTTCCTCGCTCCTTTGCTCGGGCGACGATTCGGTCGAGCTCCTTGCGGTCGCCGAAGCTGGGTTCTCGGCCCGTAGCATAAACCATGAGCTTCTCCGCTAGGCAGTGAGAGAAGATATCGATGTTGTCCACCAGGTAGCGCTTCAAATCCGTCACATCATTAAGGCCCGTTCCATCGACAAGCTGACCTTTGGCATCCACCTCTTGCCCATCCAGGGCGACGACTTTGTCTCCTTTTTTTTCAAACACCGGATAGTGCGTTCGCCATCTTCCCACGGGGTCGAAATTCTCCAGGGCAAACCCGGGAGGGTCGATTTTCCGGTGACAACTGGCGCAATTTTCATCCTCCTGGTGACGCTGGAGCAGTTCGCGGATAGACTGGGCGCCGCTCGTATCCGGTTCAACAGACGGGACATTCGAAGGCGGCTCGGGCACGGGATCACCCAAAACGTTTTCCAGCAGCCAGACTCCGCGGAGGACTGGTTGCGTATCCACGCCGTTTGCCGTCGCCATCATCACGCTCGCTTGTCCCAAGATTCCACCATAGCGTCCTCCTCGTTCCAGAGCAACCCGCTCCATTGCATTGCCTCCTTTAAAGGGATGATCGTAGAGCTTCGCATTGTGGCGATTCAGATAAGTGAAATCCGGATCGATGAAGGTTTCGATCGGGTGATTCTCTCGCAAGATCTCAGCAATAAACATTTCCGTCTCCGCAGTGATTGCCTCGAGATAATTGTCGTTCCAATTCAACAATCTAACATCCGGCATAATTTCCGGCAAAAGCCGCAGGTCCAGCCACTGCCCGGTAAAGGAATCGAGAAAATGCTGCACCCGTTTCCCCGCCAGCAATCTACGAGTCTCCTTGGCCAATGTATTCGGATCAGACAGCGTTCCTTCAGCGGCCCGCTTCAGCAGCCTTTCGTCCGGAGGAGAGCTGGTCAGGAAATAGCTCAGGCGACTCGCCAAATCAAATTCATCCAATGGCCCGTCCTCCAATCCGCGATAGAGAAAGCTGGGCGAACAGAAAGCGGCCCGTATGGCAAGGTGGATACCATCTTCGAATCGATAGCCTTCACTCGCATGGGCCAGCGTCATTTCGACATACTGAGTCACCTGATCCGCCGTAGCTGGGCGGCGGAACGCGCGATCGAGAAAACGCTGCAGAATCGCCGTTGCGTATTCACTATCGCTACGCCCCTGACGTTCACCCATGAATCGGGCGGTACGGAGACGCTGCACTTTCATCTCGTTATCCTCAACCAGACGAAGCGGTCCCTCTATCGTCGTATTTCTTAAATCCAAAGCCGGGCCGTAACGGATCAGATCTTGCACCGCAATCCAGGTAAACGCGTTTCGCGCCGCCCCAATGCTCAAATCAGGCACCTTCTGCAATTCAGGATCACTGGTATCCAAGTCATCACTATCCACCAGTTTCATTATCTCTGTGTAATACTCCGGCGGCGTAAATTCACGCGCGCGGCCAAGCTTGAGATAGGCGGCGTGGATACGCTTGTCATTCACGAGCCGCTCGAACGCCTTCGGCGAAAATTGCCTATTTCCTTCTTCGGAGTAGAGCGGACTGTTTCCCCAACGAAACCCAATCGTCTCGCCTTTCGCCAACTCGACTTCCGCGGAGAATGTCTGAAACTGAGAAGTCTTGGCGTTCAATCGAAACTCCGCCAGTTTTCTCATCGAATCAATCGGATCATATTTATCACTCACGCTTTTCCGGGCAAATAACTCGATCAAGAAACTATCATTCTTAGCCTCAAACAACGCTCTCGCATCCTCAAACGAAGCCGCATCGAATACGACGCTGTACACGCCACTTACCTTCGCTTCAAAGCGCGAAGGCGAAGCAACGCTGCCTCCTACGGTGTTACGCGAAGAAACCAGTCGATAGCGATCAGTCTCCGTCAGGGTCCCTGAAAAATCGACGGAAGTGAAATCCTTTGGAGTCAGTTCATAGGTCTTTCGATCGGCCAACATGGGACCCGTGACAGCCAGTTCGTGAACATCCAAGCCTGGCCCCTGAAAAAAGCGATAGCAGCATAATGTCTCGAAGATATTGTTTTTCGTTCGCGCCATTTTGAGAATAAAATCCCTCGTTTCCGGCGAGTCTGGATCAAATCCTCTCGCCGAGAATCCAGGCCGGTTCTTTATTTTCTGAATACGGTGCCACCAGGACCAGCCACGATCGGAGCGCTGGTACCCCGCCTCTTTCCAGGCTGCCCCCAGCAACGGATCCTCTCTAAAGACCTGCTGTAAGATATCCGCTATCCGTTCTAGGGATCCTTCTTCGCCATCGCTGCTCAAGTCTGCATTCTCGTAGTGGATGACCACGGTTTCCCCCTTCTGCAGATCGACTTCTACTTCGTGCCTTTCGGTTTGTTCGCCGTCCACACGTACCTCCGCAAGCTCTCGAAGCGTAGAGGCGCGAGTGAAACTGTTTTGCGAGGTGCGGAACGCCAATAGCTTCACGATTGGCCGATGCCCCTCAACGGGACGGTAACTCGATAATTTAAGCGTTGCTTGGTAACGTCCCGTCACTTTTGCCTCAAAACGATTGGGCCAAACAGACGAACGGGCCAATGGGTCCGAAGAGCTAACCATTCGCAAAACTCCGTCTATGGGATGGCCCGTCGTAAAATTCAACGTGAAGTCATTGGGACCGACCAATGACGTTTCTATAGGAACGACCTCTCTTTCCTTTGCTGCGGGAATAACGATGTCCGCCGCCTTGGTGGCGATCTCGAAATATTGAGCCATCAGCGGAGGGGAAATCACCAGCCCTGAGCCGACATTGTCGAATCCATGATGCTCCAAATCCGAGGGGAAACTCTCCGGAGCCGTGAATGGAATTCCGAGAACATCGCTTACCGAGTTTTCGTATTCCTGCCGGTTCAATCGCCTCAGAACTGTCCCTCCAGGCGGGTCATTCCTAACGAGCATCTCGTCCAGCCAGCTTGCGACCGAATGCTGTTCCGCCGCTGATGGTTGTTTCTTCTTTTTAGGCGGCATCTCTCCCGCCTCGAGCATTTCATGAACCTTAGCCCAAAGATTCGTGGCATGCGGATCGCTCCAGTCGATTTCGACAAAGTCAAGGCTGACTTCTCCCTTCCGCTCGACCTCGTCATGGCAATCCAAGCAATACTCGACTAAAAACTTATCGACGAATTCCGGAATGGCCTCGATCGGCCCCTTTTCGCTAGCAAAGCCGAATGCAGAACAAAATAAAACGATGAAACACGCTAGCTTCGCCGATATGCACGCGTTAGACATCGCTAAAGCAGATAGTCGTTCATATTTCGCTTTGCCAAGGCGAAGCGATCGGTTTCGACGCCCATCGACTGCATGAGCGTCAAGTAGAGGTCACCCAACAGCGGGGTGGTATCGGAAGGGTTTTCGCGATCGATCGACTGATGCGCGCCATGCTTGAAAGGACCCCCTGCGACTAGGACTGGCAGGCGGCTATTGTCATGCGTATTTGCATTGCCCATACCGCTTCCATACATCACCGCCGTGGTATCGAGCAAGCGACGCCCATCGGGATCCTTCCGATTCGACAATTCCCTGAGGAATTTCCCAAAGCGTGTCACATGCTCCGAGCCTACCTTGTTGTATTCCGCTATCTTGTCCGCGTCGTTGCCGTGATGCGACAAGCCATGATAGCCCGCGCTGAGAAGCTTGCCATCGATTGAAAAGACTTGCCCACCCCCAGGTACCAAGAAGGAAATCACACGGGTTGAATCGGTCTCCAAGGCAAGCGTCATCAGATCGTACATAATCGATTCACACTCCAAGGAAAGATCCGGGGCTACCGGATCGAATTCCGGCATTCGGTAGTTGATTTGCGGCGACGGCTTGTCCAGCCATTCGCGCTGCTTTTTGAGCTGCTGCTCCACATCTCGAATCGAAGTGAAGTACTCGTCCAGCTTATCGCGGTCCCTTGAGGTTACTCGGCGTTCCAGCGCTCGCGCCTCACTCATCACCAAATCAAGAGCGCTACCCCCGCTGTCGAGCAAATATCCCATGCGAGCCTTATCGGAATCCGAGCTAAACAACTTTCCATACAACACGCTAGGGCGGCCGATCGCGGGAAGCAGGATTCCTTCCTTCGTGAAACTCATCTGACCATTCCCGGACGGCGTGCCGCAGGTAACCTGCAGCGATTCGAACCGAGTATGGCTTCCCACCACCTTCGCCACAATCTGGTCGAAGGAAATGCTCGGCGTGCCTTTGCCCGTCAGAAAGTTCTTCCAGTTCTTATGTCCATTGGGAGCTCGGTGATCGAGCCCAGAGAAAATAGTAAAATCCTTCCGCAGATCGTCGATCGGCTCAAGTACCGGTGAAATCGCATAGTTGGGCCCCGCCTGTTTGGGGAACCAACTAGGTGCATGAAAGCCGAGGTAGGTACCGATCGTGACCAGCCGTTTTACTGGAGCCCCCGCGTTTGCGGCCACTGCCAAGACCGGTTGAACGGACTCCAGAGCCGGTAATGCCAGACCGACACCTAGGGATTTCAAGAAATGACGGCGGTTAATCATGGACGTTTGTATATCTCAATTCATCGCTTTGGCAATGCTTTTCCTATAACCAACCGTACCCTTCGCTGCACACTACGGCAACCTCAGCATTCCACTTCTATCTCCAGCGAACTTAAAGCTAGTTCATAAATAGAATGTAGGCGTTGAGAGATGTGGCTACCATGAGCCAGAGAAAGTAAGGCAGAATCAAAACCGACTTCAGCCTCAATCGCGAGCAATAGCCGAATAGAAACCAGGCAATCAGAACGGTCAGCAGAACGATCACCACCAAGGCAGCTCCCACTAGGTGATAGCGAAAGAACAATGGATTCCAGGATACATTCAAAACCCATTGAATCGTATAAAGAGTGATCCACCGCTTCTTGTCAGATAATTCGCTCCATCCGAGAGCCATGTATGCGGCAAAGCAAAGCATGACCGTTGTCCAGGCGGCTCCAAACACCCAACCCGGAGGCGTCCAGGGCGCTTTGTTCAGCTGGAGATACCAATCAGATGAGGGACCATTGCCCATCAACAATCCCCCGATCCCTAAGGCCAGGAAATTCAATACTAGAAACCCTATGAGTCTTATCGCTACGTTCATTTTTTCTCTCTTAATCTCCTTGGCCTATTTAGCTTTCAAATTCATTCCTTTCCACCAAAACGATCTCTCTTCTTCAAACCCTATACCCTGCCTCATGTAAAGATTTCCTATCAACTCATGGATTGCCTAGTGATTGCAGCCATTTCACATAGGCTGACAGCAATTCTTTACTAAAAGGCATAAATATGCTTTATATGGTTTTATGCGAACAACTGTGGAAATTCCGGATGGCGTTTTTCGAAAAGCGAAAGCGAAGGCTGCCCTTCGAGGCGAGTCTTTCAAACATTACCTCGTGAACGCTTTGCAGCGAGACTTGGAACAGGTGGCACAAGCGTCAGGACATCGCCTCAAGCGACCCTTGTTCTCTTCGCAGCAACCCCTTGTCTCGACTGCGGAAGAAGTGAGCAATCTGCTAGAGGAGGAAGATCGTGAGCAGCTTGGGTGACGTTAATTTCTGGCTCGCTCTTGCCTTTGCAAAGCATTCGCACAGCGACCAAGCATGGAAGTGGTTCGATCAGCAAGAAGCAGATTCGTGCTACTTCTGACGTATGACCCAGCAGGGCTTTCTTCGTTTGGCCACGAACCCCAAGGCGATGTCTCGACCGTTGACGCACCTCCAAGCGTGGAACGCTTATGAAAAATTCCTGGGAGACGAGAGAATCGATTTCGCTGATGAACCCCCGGAGATAGAAGAGCGCTGGAAAGCCTACTCCAAGGGTTCGAAATATTCCCCTAAAATTTGGAATGATGCTTATTTAGCGGCCTTTGCATCCTGTTCTTCGATGACTATGACAACGTTCGATCGAGGGTTTAAGAAGTATGATAAACTCAAGGTACAAGTCCTCGAATAATGTAGCCGAATGTGGACTACAATTAGGGGATCGACTTCGCTTTTTAAAAATGGAATCCTACTGCTCCACCACCCAGATGTTTCTGAATTGAATCTTATTGCTGTGATCCTGGAGGGAT
>Ga0181569_10004954_pt1 | contig 10232 bp, 6 predicted proteins | sample 101ome_19_FD_132452 | JGI IMG/M metagenome (GOLD analysis project Ga0181569, IMG submission 132452) | Coastal salt marsh microbial communities from the Groves Creek Marsh, Skidaway Island, Georgia - 101405AT metaG (megahit assembly) | ecosystem: Environmental > Aquatic > Marine > Intertidal zone... | reverse complement strand
TGCTTTGGCCGACAAGAAGAGCCTTTCGATATGCTCATTGAGCCGGAAAACACGCCCTTCATAAAAACGGATTCCTTCAAAAATCCCATCCCCGTACAAAATCCCATGATCAAAAACAGATATTTTCGCATCCGCCTCATCGACGATCTGACCATCTAACCATATTTTTCGACTCATTGATTTGTAACACTATAGGGTTCGGCGCGGAATCCTGCCTTGCCGGCGGCGGCTTGCAATCCTTATTGCTTAAGAATTATCACCTTCCATTTTTGCGAGGATCGCCACTCTAGCCTGCTGAGCGTTCTCATCCTCTGGGTGATCGCGTAGGATATCATCAAAACATTTTAAGGCAGCCTCTAAACGATCTGTTTCAGCCAAGATCATCCCACATTCATACTTCGCAAGCACGAGATTACCTTGAAGTGTCAGGGCTTTTTCTAACGCCTTTAACGCTTCCTCTTTTTTACCCCTCAAACGAAGAATCCGGCCGCGGGCATACCATGCCGAGGCATCATCCGAAGCCAACTCAACCGCCTTTGCCGATGCCTCTTCTGCATCAGCAGGATAACCTCCTTGCATAAGGGCCAAGGCATAACTCACGTAGACCTCAGGGCGATCTGGCTCGAGCTCAAGGGCATCTTCATAGTGGGTGATGGCGAGGCCTATTTTGTTCTGCCCGATTGCATCTGCAGCTTTCATGATCAAATCATCGACTTCACTTAAACCCAATTCACGAATCTTTGCTTGGGCCTTCTCAGCTTTTTCTGTTTGACCCGCTGCATTCAGTATTACGGCGTACAATTGCCAGCTTTGAACATCGGCCGGCTCCTCAGTTAAAGCAGACTCAATTGCCTTGAGAGCACTCGCGAGGTCTCCAGACTGAGCTGCATCAATGGCGGCGTTGTAATATTTTGCGTTCGGCGATGACATCGGTGAGACTCCTAACAAATCCCTATCGTCAGGCCGAGAGGGAAAATAGCCTCATTTCAATTCACGCTGTAGTCTTGCAAATCAATCCTTCCTGATCATCTTCAACCCAATGGCTCAAGTCACTCGAGAAATCCTGGTAAACACCCTTGAACAAATCGCGCTGCTTCTCGAACTCAAGGGTGAAAACCCATTCAAAACTCGAGCCTACCGAAATGGTGCCGAGATTGTTCAAAACTTTGACGGAGATATCGTCAGCCTTGCTGCACAGAATGAACTCAAATCAATCAAAGGCATTGGAGATGCTCTGCAGCAAAAACTCTTTGAATTAGCATCGACAGGAACCTTGAGATATTTTGAAGATCTCCGCTCAGAATTCCCCGCGAGCCTCTTCGAACTCTTCGAGCTCCAAGGCCTTGGACCCAAAAAAATTAAAGCTCTCTACGACAATCTTGGCATTGATTCGATTCATTCACTCAAAGAGGCCTGTGTCGGCACAGAAATCACAAAACTTTCGGGATTTGGATCCAAAACCGTCTCAAAAATCCTTTCTACGATTGAAAACAGGGAAAAATTTGCCGAGCGCTTTCGCCTTGGTGAGGTCGCTCCACTTGCCGAGACTCTTCTCGAGAGACTCAAGAATCACCCAAAAGTCTCAAGAGCCGCGATTGCCGGATCTTACCGAAGATCTAAAGAAACTCTTCATGATCTGGATTTTCTTGTTGCCAGCTCGGAGCCAGTAGAACTGACCGCTTTTTTTACGAGCTTTGACGAAGTTCACGAAATCATCGTTCAGGGAGAGACCAAAGCATCGATCCGACTCAACAATGGCCTTCAGTGCGACCTGCGTGCCGTCTCCAATGAGCACTATCCTTTCGCACTCCAGTATTTCACTGGAAGTAAAGAACACAATGTAGCCCTGCGCTCAATCGCTCTCAAACAAGGGCTTTCTTTGAATGAATACGACTTTACTGGAGAGGTTCAACTCCCGGAAGTAAGAGAAGAATCTGATATCTATCAAGCTCTTGGACTCGAATGGGTTGCCCCTGAATTGAGGGAAAATCGTGGGGAAATTGAGGCGGCCCAGAGAGCTGAGCTTCCTCGCCTCGTAGAGCTCGATCATCTTCGGGGGACTTTTCATAATCACACCACCGCTTCCGACGGAAGCCACACCCTTGAAGAGATGGCCGCAGCAGCAATTGACCACGGTTTGCAATACCTTGGCATCGCGGATCACTCTCAATCGTCTGTTCAAGCAAATGGGCTAAGCGAAGCAAGACTACGCGAACAAATCGAAAAAATCCGCCAATACAATCAAGAGGCTCAGGACTTCAGATTATTTGCGGGATCTGAAGTCGATATTCTCAAAAATGGCGAGTTAGACTTCGAGGATGAACTTCTCGCACAACTCGACTACTGTGTCGCCTCGGTGCATAATGCCTTTGGCCTTCCGGAGAAAGAAATGACCCAGCGTATCATTCGCGCCATGGAAAATGAACATGTCACCATGCTAGGCCATTTGACCGGGCGGCTCTTACTGAAGCGAGACCCCTACGATCTTAATATCGAAAAGATCATCGACTGTGCAGCAGAAACCCGAACTGTCATTGAGCTCAACTGCAACCCGTGGAGGCTCGACATGGATTGGCGGTGGTGGCACCGAGCAAGAGATCGCAACGTTTTAACTTCCATCAACCCAGATGCACACAAAACCGAACAACTTCAGTTTCTAGCATACGGAGTCCGACTCGCTCGTAAGGGTTGGCTTCGCCGAGAAGATGTTCTTAACACGATGAAGCTTAGTGAAATCCAAAGCTGGCTCGCACTGCCCAAGCATCAACGATGAATACCTTAGACATCATCGACTTGGGTCGTGACTGCGACTTTCAAGAAACATGGGACTACCAAGAATCCCTTGTCAAAGATCGCCAGCAAGGAACCGCGAAGGACACTCTACTTCTGCTTGAGCATCATCCAGTCTACACGATCGGAAGAACGAAAGATCAAAGTAGCTTGAAGGCTCGAGAACACCTTCCTCATCCAGTTGTTGAAATCAACCGGGGCGGTCAAGGAACTTACCATGGCCCAGGGCAACTTGTTGGCTATCTCATTCTTGATCTGAGCGCATCTCATAAAGACCTCCATCGCCATCTGAGAAATCTGGAACAATCGCTCATCTTCACTCTTGGTGATCTTGGATTAGAAGCCAATCGACGCTCGGGGCTTACGGGAGTGTGGGTCAAAGAACGCAAAATTGCCTCCCTCGGTGTTGGCGTTCGACGCTGGGTGACCTTGCATGGATTTGCTCTCAACGTGCAACAAAAGTGTCTCACAGGCTTTGAACACATCACTCCCTGCGGAATTGATCAAGTGACGATGACCAGTGTGGAAACAGAAACGGCTCAACCAATCTCCATGCAGACTGTGAAAGACCGAATCGGTCACAACCTTCAATTAGTCCTACAGCGTGAAGGTCTCAATGGTGGTCAATAATTTGCCTCACTCGCTGGTTGGAGAGTCCGTAACCTTGGGTTTTGTCAACCGATCCCATAGATCCTCACTGGTTTCTTCGATGATGGGGCGTTGTCCTGGAAGGGTTGCTTCGAGTCCGGTCACGATTCGAAAATTATCTTCGGGTTCGGCAACAGTTCCCCCAATCTCAAAATCAACTCGAGAGTAGCCTTTTTCAATCTCGGAGAGACCAGGCAAACTTTTGAGTCTTGGCTCTGAATTAATCAAACCACGATTAATCAAAAGAGTCATTTTACCAACTAACTCTCCTTGTGCTGAGGCAACAACACTTCCTGATAAACGTAAGATGTCTTTCTGAGACATTTTAAAAGTTTCCAGCGCAACACCCTCAGGACGAATTTTTAGAGCCCCCTCAATCTCCGTGTCAAAAAAGATCCGATCATATCCTTCGTTAGGAAAAACCTCTTGAAGAGCCTTTAGAAAAGGAAACTTCTTTAATTCAAACTGGTAGCCCCGGAATCCAAGACTGAGCTCGGCAGGGAAATCTTCTCCCATTTTGTAAACCAACTTCCCCTCGTTACTGGACTTAATCTCCCCATCAAATAATTGACCCAATTGAATCCCGAAAAGTTTTGAGGCGGGGAAATTACTGACCTCGACATCCAATTCCGAGCTTTCGCCCTCCTCCAAAGAAATCCCTCCTTGAATCTTAATCGAAGCATTGAGGGTCTGGAGGTTATCAATGGGCAATTCCAAAGTCAGAGGCTGGATTAACAACTCATTTGCTTCGACCCGCATGATGGCATTTGCGATCGGGAGAGGTTCCCAGCCTTGGAGTAGGAGTGTTCCTTCATCAATACCAATTCGAAAGCCCTGCTGCCCCATATGCCGAAGGCTCACACTCGCATCTCTCAGCGCCAGTGAACTCTCTTGCCCAAAAACGACATTGAGCGCATCACAATAATAACGGTCGAAAGAAAATGGAAACTCATCTTCTTCGAGTGCTTGAACAACCTCTCCACCACGACCGACAGGCATTCCAAGGAGCACTTCACCAAGGGCACCTCCGACCTCAACCCCGCCCATCCGAGCGCCTAAAAAGCTCACGAGAGACACATGTCCTTGCAGACGCTTGAGCTGCAAGGACCGAACAAAGGAATTCTCCCCCCAGCTAAATGAAGCCTCGTTCATTTTAACACTTGAGGGCCAAAGCTTTAAGCCATTGAAATTCGTCTGCGCACCAATCCACTCACTCGTTGCCTGCTCTGCCTTCTCGCGATAGGACTTACTGTTGTAATATAATAGGACAGAGATTGCGGCCAAGACGAGAAGCAAGCAAAGGGAAGCTGCAATCAGGATCTTTGCGATGATCGATTTCTTCGCTTTCTCGGGAGAGGCACTCGCAGGCTGATCAGTCCTACGTTTTCTCCTCTTGACCTTGCGCACGAGAGATCCATCAGCACGAGTCACCATTTCACCCTGTGCCTCTTTCTCTCTTTCTTTATCTCGAAGAGCTTTCATCATCTCATCGAGACTATATTGCTCTTTACCATCTCCAGCATCGCCCGTTGGGCCGTCATGCGGAGAGGGGTCTCGGCGAGGCGGAATGGTAGAACTCATTAACGAAAGCGATACGGGTTCCCAGCGGGATCTAGAAGCTCTACGTTGACAAAGATAAGAACAGATCGCTTCTCAATGGAATGACCTTTATTTTGAAATACTCGGCCAACCAAAGGTAAGTCTCCCAAAAATGGCACTTTGTCATTCACGGTCTTGCTCACCTCTTCGAGAAGTCCACCCATCACGATGGTCTGACCATCTGCAATACGAATAGCGGTTTTGCCCCGCATTGTCTTAAACAAGGGCATCAAAATCGAGTTGTCCGTGATCTTACCAAAGGTGCTACTACTGCTGCTCGTGAGGCCCACAAAATCAATAGCGGTACTTGTCGATGATCCCGTAATCGGACTTCCGTAGTTCACAAATCCCTCAAAATCAGTAATGATTGGGTTGACCTGAACTTCGATAATTTTGCGATCAGCACCCACCTCTGGAAGAACTTCTAGGGAAACACCAAGGTCTTTCTTTGTGAAACTTGAGGGGTGCGATGGAGTCACCACCGTATCGCCTCCACCCACAGCATTCGGAATCTCGGGCGGCTCGTATTCTTCTGGATAGATAAACTCAATGACCGACTGAACGACGGCATTTTGTCCTGGGCGAGTCATCACCTGTGGTCGCACCATCAAATCAGTTCCCTTCTTTTGCGACAAGGCACGCATCATCATCTGGTGTGCCGAATTATCGACCACTCCGATCAGGCTGATTGCTCCAGGTGAACGCAGCGCATTATTACTCCCACTTGGAGAAGGAAGGCTCAAAGTTGAGCTATTCCCAATAGCGCCACTTGTGAGAGTGCCTGTCGCGGACTGAGGCTGATCTCGACTCAATAGAGCATCGAGGCCATCAGAATTATTTACCAAATCTCCACTGCGTAATCCCGAAGTCACCGGATTACCAGAAATCATATCATTGATTGGAACGCCTGAACCCGTTGATCCGCCAGAAAGAGAGTAGGCACTACCGACCGACAACTCTCCAAGCATGGTGTCAAAACCTAACTCCTCAAGATTCTCCTGGCTAATATCAATGACTGTCGTGCGGACGGCAACGATCACCGGCTCGTCGAGCGAGGCACTTTCGACAATCGACTCAACAAGGGCCAAATTATCGGCCGTATTGATGACGGTGAGAAGGTTCGTTGCGGCATTGTATGTCGCTGTTGCTCCTTCCGGGAAGGGAAGATCAAAAGTCTTGAGCTTCTCAACTGCGGTCAGACGCTTTGCAATGAGTCCCCCTTCTTGCGCCCCACTGAACGGATCATTGTCCTGAACCTGATTGGCTGTCGTAGCAGTAAGAAAATCGGGAGGAACGCGAAATTCCCGGCGAATCAAAGTCGGGTCAGAAAATCCTGCCGCATTAATAACGACCGCGAATTCATCGACTCTGTAATTGGTCTTGGTCGCTGCCGTGATTTGCTCGAGAACCTCAATCATCGGCACGCTTTTGAGCTTGAGATTGATTCGCTGTGCTTGAACTGCCTTGACCGCCGGATGATCTTCGTCACCTAAATTAATGACAAAGGCCACTCCTTTGGCAGACTCCGTGATGGTGCCGCTGTCCAATTGCACAGACATCACCCGCAAGTATTCGATTGCCTCAGCGAGAGAGGCATTGTTGAGATTTACCTCCGGGAAATTGATCGTATTGAGTTTCTCAAAGAGGTTTACAATCGATCCATTTTCTGCGGGGACACTTTGACCAATCGGCACAAAGCCTTCCTTTTTCGGAACCTTAAGTTCCCAGATCTCATCAACATCAGCAAGAAGCTTGGCCCTTGCCTGATCACGAGCTGATTGCCCATATTCAGATTTTGCTGCAACCACCCTCTCGAGACCCCGGCGCGCCGCTTTGTTTGAAGGGTCAATTAAAAGCACATCCTCATACACCATTTCTGCGCGATCAAACTGCCCGAGATCATAATACCCCTGGGCTTCGTGTAAGAATTCAATCACTTGGTCGACCTCTTCTAAATGCTTGGGAGAGAGGGCAGGATTGGTTCGAATCGGGTCTTTCTGCCCCGCGCGAAACTTTGCCACATTGGCATCCCCCGGAGCAAATTGATCCACATTTGCTAAAAGTTGCTCAATGGCCTCACGATCTCCCGTGCGTCGGAGATTCTGGCACTGAGCCAGAGATGCTTTAACGAGACGCTGCACCGCAAGCTGACGAACAGCCGCAACCGTCGGCGCCCCTTTTGGCAACATTGAGAGTGCCTTATTGTATTGGGAAATCGCCTCAACAAGCCCTCCATCCCGATAGGCTTCGTCTGCAAGCTCAATGACAGAAAACGCTTTTTCGGCATCTTCAGCACGACTTGCCGCCTCCTGAGAAAGGGGGTTCTCTTGCGCCAAAATCGGGGCCGAACAGGCTAAAAGCCCCGACGCAAAGACTCCGTGGAGATTGAATTTCAGATTACCCATATCGTAGGAGCCACTCTTATAGGGAGGAAATCGGGCTCCGATAAGCCGAAAATCACGAAATTTCAACAATCGAGCAATTCTCACTCCTCACCCAGATCCGATGCGCTGGCCCGCACAATCCGATCAACGGTGAGCTTCGTGACAATATTGCCTTTCGCTCCCCGCCCCTTCACATCGATTTCTCCAAAAGAGAACAAACGAGAAACGTTTCGGAGGCGCAGTGCTGGCTTAAGATGGATCATCACGGTATTGGCCGCACTTTCCTCGGCTGTCTCATGAACGGCAAAATACATCACTCGCGATCCTTTGCTGCCCCGACCCATCTGGTAGACCTTATCTCGAGTCACTCCTCCAATCTGGAAACGCTTCGCGTAGTACGGCCCATCTCGACCTTCGCGGTAAATCATCGAATAATACTTAGGGGCATCTTTACGGAGAATGGCCACATGAACCGGCCGCTTACCCACAAAGACTTTATCGGCAACCTTGGTCACCCTCATCTCACCATCCTGAGAAAAGGCGACAATCTCATCGAGTGTTGAACATTTTTCGATGGCTTGTTCCTTTTTAAGCCCAATGCCGGCAAAGCCATTTTTGACATCAAGGAACAAGGTCTCACTGGCCACCACAACAGCCGAGCGCTTCACGGTCTCAAATTCCGTCAGTTCTGTCTTTCGCTCACGACCCTTTCCATACTTTTTGAGAAGCGCTTTAAAATAGGCAATCGAGTATCGGGTGATATTTCGAATGTCCTTTTCGGTCTCTTCAATTCGCCCTTCAAGACCACGAATCTCTTCGTCCGCCCGAAAACTGTCATACTTTGAGATTCGCTTAATCTTAATCTCCGTAAGACGGATAATATCGTCTCGAGTGACCTCGCGCTTTAAAAGTTTTTTGAAAGGCTTTAGGCCCGCATCAATCGCCTCGATGACCCCTTCCCAAGTTTCACATTCCTCAATGTCTCGATAAATTCGATTTTCGATAAAGATCTTCTCAAGAGAACTGTAATGCCATTTGTCATTGAGCTCACCCAAAAGGATCTCGAGCTCCATGAGCAAAAGATCTTTCGTCATGAAGGCGCACTTCTTAAGAATCTCTGAAACGGGCATGAAATGCGGCCGCCCATCGTGAATAACACAAGCATTTGGAGAAATACTCACCTCGCAATCGGTGAATCCAAAGAGAGCTTCGCGGGTCGTTTCGGCATCAGCTCCAGAGGGAAGATGCACTAAGATTTCAACGTTTTCTGCCGTGTTATCTTCGATTCGTGAGATTTTGATCTTTCCCTTTTCGTTGGCACTTACGATGGAATCCATCACCCCTCCCGTTGTTGTTCCAAAAGGAATCGAGGTGATTCGTAGAAGCTTTGATTTTTCAATTTCAACTCGTGCCCGAACTCGGATTTTCCCACCTCGGAGGCCATCACGATAGTCACTCACGTCAGCCAAACCACCGGTCGCAAAATCAGGGAAAAGTTGAATTGGTTTTTTGCGCAAGGCCTCAATGCATGCCTCGATTATTTCACAAAAGTTATGCGGCAGGATCTTACAAGCCAAACCGACTGCAATCCCCTCCACACCTTGAGCAAGAAGCAACGGAAACTTCATCGGAAGGGTGACGGGCTCTCTATTGCGCCCATCGTAACTTCGAGTCCAATTGGTCGTTTTGGGGTTGAAGGCAACCTCCAAAGCAAAGGGCGTGAGCCTCGCTTCAATATACCGAGAAGCCGCCGCTCGGTCACCAGTAAGAACGTTACCCCAGTTTCCTTGCGTATCGATGATGAGATCTTTTTGACCAATTTGAACGATTGCATCGGCAATCGAGGTGTCACCATGAGGATGATACTTCATGGTATTGCCCACGATATTGGCGACCTTGTTATAGCGCCCGTCCTCCAACTCGCGCATCGAATGAAGAATGCGACGTTGAACTGGCTTCAGACCATCATTCAAATGAGGCACCGCACGTTCCATGATGACGTAACTTGCGTAATCAAGAAAGTAATCTTGATACATCCCTCCCAGGGATTGATTTTCTCGGGGCAAATCAGATTCTTCCATGGCTAATTGCGAACTACCTAAAATTTGTTAAGAGAACTTAACAATCCCACCGCCACTGCCAAACTAAAAAAGGCAGGAATCAACTTCCTGCCTCTTTTGATCGACTTCAATCAAGCAGACCGTTACTGACCGACAATCCGGTAAAACAAACGCTGCCCCGTGGTTGCCTCCAAGTCCGTAAAGATAAACTCAACTCCTTCCGCCACGTCGACTTCGGAAAATCCACCAGAGATCTCACTCCATGGATCGCTCACTCCTAAATCAGCGGAAGATTGGATGACATAAGTCGCTGTTCCTAAACCTGTGGCTGTCAGAACGACCCGACCGGTAGATGCGTCCACGCTGATCCCTGAAATCACTGCATTTTCCTCACCTCCAGGATCGACCACCCCTCCATTGTCAAAGCCAGGGGTGTCACCAGCCTCGGCGTCGTCAGCGAAGTAGATCCCTTGGACCCACTGGGATGGATCATTCGAATCGCGATAAGCATGAGCTACAAGATAGCTTCCATCCGGCCCAATGACTGCAAACCCAGGATCCAAAGTCGCTGCGTAAACCTGCTCATCTTCTCCAAAACCGGCATCTGGATTGATTAGAGAGACCGCGTCAAGCAGCTTACCCCAAGGCGCACTATCAAGTGTTCCATCATCATCCCCATCCAGGTCGTCTCCCACGATCGAGGCAAAATCGGAAACCACTAAAATCGTGCAGTTATCGTCCACAAAATTCA
>Ga0181569_10004939_pt1 | contig 10242 bp, 7 predicted proteins | sample 101ome_19_FD_132452 | JGI IMG/M metagenome (GOLD analysis project Ga0181569, IMG submission 132452) | Coastal salt marsh microbial communities from the Groves Creek Marsh, Skidaway Island, Georgia - 101405AT metaG (megahit assembly) | ecosystem: Environmental > Aquatic > Marine > Intertidal zone... | reverse complement strand
TCGAAAGCCCTTCAAACTTGGCAAAGAGACTTTGAGGATCCTCCGCTAAGCAAGCTGCGGTTGCAAGAGGGTCCGTGTATTTCGCTTGCGGCATGATGATCGAGGCCGCTCGCCTCGTGGTCAAACCGAGCCCTGTTTGAGGGTCGATGATGTGTGAAAAAGTTTGTTCACCAATCATCACTTTTTGGAAGAGATCTCCTGAAGTAGAAACCGCGCAATGGGTCAAATTGATGGTGGGCGTTGGTGTGAGATGAAAAGTTCTCAATCCGATGGTCCAACCCTCTTTTTCTGGAGGAGAATCTCCCACGCGGATATCACCCGCAGCAGCGACTAACGTTCGTGGATATCCTTCCTTGTCGAGGTAATCGAAAATCAAATCTGCGGCAAACCCTTTGGCAATTCCTCCAAGATCGAGCTGCATCTTCTCCTGAAGCACCGCCACGGTTCGTGCTTCGCGATCCAACTTCAACAAGTGAACTCCACAACGAGAGCGAGCCGATGCCAAGTCTTCCGGAGTTGGTTTTTCTCCCGTCCTTCTCATCGTTCTCCACAAGTGAGTGAGAGGGCCTAATGTCGGATCAAAAACCCCTCCAGTTTGCTGCGCGAGCTCGACACTCAGCTCTAAGACATCGAAGAGCTCTTGATTGACTTTGATCGGTTGACCGACAGGAGCCGCGCAGAGTTGGTTTAACTCAGAATCAGGGTCATAATCCGTGGCTCGACCTCCAAAATCTTGGGCCAAATCGAGCGCTTCTTCCATGACTTTTCTTCCCTGCTGAGGATCTCGAGCGTAGGTCACGATGCGAAATAAAGTGCCCATGAGAGGACGCTGAGTCTCGATCCGCACCAACGGGATTTGCTCCTCCTTCTCATTTTTTTCCTGACAAGAAATGAGCAAAGAAGTGAATCCTAGAAGGACAATCCAAAGCAACTGCTTCATAACTGCTCAAAGAATTGTGACATCGAAGAGAAGTGAAACTCTGCTTGCGAAAAATCAAGACAAGACGTGATCCGGTTGGGAATGGCTACCACTGGGCACCCAGCCGCATGGGCCGAGAGCATTCCATTCATCGAGTCTTCGATGACGAGACAGTCTGCGGCCGGTAATTTCATCCGCTTTACCCCTTCAAGATAGAGGTCAGGTGCCGGTTTGATGCGGGCTGCATCCCCACGAGTCACGATCTCATCAAAACAGCCATCGAGCCCCAACTTCTGTAACCAACCGACAACCCAGTCTTGGGTGGAACTCGAGACCACCCCGCAAGGAATCGAGCGCTCCTGGCAACGCTTTAGAGTCTCCCGCACTCCCGGCATCGCATCGAGCTTCTCAATCTCGGAACGAATCCATTGATTTCGACGCACCCAGATTTCATCCCAGTCAAAGCTCTTTCCTGTGAGCTCTTCTAACATCTTTTCCGGAGACCACGTGTTGAAGTCAGAACCGATGCATTTGACGTATTCTTCAAGGGGTAATTCGTGGCCATTCTCGCGAAAGACCTCGAGCATACTTTCATAGATCGACCATTCGGTATCAAGAATCACACCATCAAAGTCAAAAAGAATCGCCCCCGGGCTCATTGAGAAGAGCCTGACCTTTCCTCGCTTCATGGCAAGAGCCGATCTTGCGTGGCCAGCCTGATTATGTCAGAAACTACCAATGGAATTTTCCCTCGATGATTGCCGTTCTCATCTCCTGAGCCTTCCGCAAGTGACTGAAAGCTCTCCCTTTGGGCCAGAGACTCTTGTCTACAAAGTCGCCGGGAAAATGTTCGCTACTCTTGGCTTCAGAGAGCAACAAGGGCGGATGAACCTCAAATGTAATCCTGACTGGGCGCTGGAATTACGAGAGCAATATGAAGCTGTGATCCCTGGTTACCATATGAATAAAAAGCATTGGAATACCCTGAGCCTCGATCATTCGCTTCCGCCTGCGCTGATTACCGAACTCATCAATCATTCCTACCGCCTTGTTGTTCAAGGGCTTCCCGTAAAGGTCCGCAAACAGATTGAACCATCAACATAAAGTCATTCGTCAATCGGGCAATCTGGTGCATCCTAAGCCTATGAAGACGCCACTAAAAATTCGCCGAGCAGACGACCGTTTCCATTCCAATCATGGCTGGCTCAATGCTTACCATTCCTTTTCCTTTGCAGGCCACGATCACCCAGATCATCGAGGCTACCAATCCCTGCGAGTCATCAACCAAGATACCATTGCACCTGGACAAGGGTTTGGAACCCATCCCCACCATTCGATGGAAATCTTTACCTACATTATTTCTGGCGAACTCCACCACCAAGATTCGATGGGCAATGGCCGCACCATCCGTGCTGGTGAATTTCAATATATGTCTGCCGGCAGTGGGGTCGAGCACTCGGAGTTTAACCCCTCGCCTGAAACACCCACTGAACTCCTTCAAATATGGATCCTCCCAAACCTGAGGGGGGGGAATCCCCGCTATCAAGATTTTGATTTGCCCAGCCACACGGCAGGTCGCGCGCTCACTCCCGTAGCCTCGCCAGATGGCCGGGAAGGCTCTATTGAAATCCGCGCTAACGCGACAGTGCACTACGGTCATCTAGACACGGGCTCCTCATTGGAAGCTCGCGCGGAGATTCAGAGCAGTTGGCTTCAGCTAATCACGGGATCCTTAGAAATTGGGGGAGAAAAGATCACTCCCGGTGATGGGGTGGGTATCGATGGTTCGCTTCCAGAAATCATGGCGCTGCGTGAGAGCACGTTCTTTCTCTTTAGCTTTTGAGCGCCAGATCTGCTTTTAAAAACACACCGCAGTCGCCCGAGAGAAGACTTGTTATTCTGCACGAAAAGTCGCTCGGCCATCGGGATGGACTTGAGATTGGAAGCGGGATCCTCCGGCCTCTACCGTCAAGATCCCTTTGGCCCAATCCGCACTGATAATCGGACTTTCATAGAGCGCCAGGTCTTTTAAATCTCGGCGGGTTCCATTACGCCAAACACCTAGATTGAGAGGGTCATCATTCCAGTGAAAACCAAGATATTTTCCATCAGGGCTTTGACACCGAACAATCCCTTTTTCCAGTTCACTCAGATCAAACTGACTGGCAAGAACCGCCTTCTGAAACTCTTCAAAAGATCCATGAGATTCTTTCTCTCCAGTTTGAATCGCCATTCCGCAGAAGTTGGTGCCAGTCCCTTGGGAAACTAAAACCTGGTGCTCGGGAAAGCGCTTTTCACGGAGATCTTGGACCTCCTGATCCACAGGCCCCTCTCTTCGAAAGACTTCGATTCCTAATCCCTGAATGGCAACCCAAGTCCGGTCGCATCGTAGGAAGGTCACTCCCCGCTTTTCGCTAATCTTTACCTTCTCGGGAACGACCCAACGCCACGGAGCCTTTCCAGATTTTGCGAGCCAAAGCACAAGATTTTCCTGCTGAGCCACTCGGTTGGGAAACGCAATGACTCCTTTTTGATACATGGGCGAGCCCACGTAACCCGCATGCGAGCTTGGAGCCGCATGGAGGGCAATTGCTCCTTGCTCTTGGTCATAGGCGAGGATTTTAAAACCATTGACGTCGCCCCCATCGGTGGAGGTTCCACCGGTCAAGGAACCCATTTGATAGTGGTGGGCCAGATACTGAGTCTCGGCATATTCGGGAACGCTTTCAAACTGGTAAGAAGTCGTTGCCGAATAGCTCGGCTTAGCGGCAAAAATCTCTACCGGGCGTTGAAACTTCTTACGAGCAAGTTGGACCACGGCCATTGGTGGCCGATAAGAACTCGTGATTTGATGCACCTCATCCGCCTCCCATTGATCCTGCTTTCCACTCGGGTGATCACCAAACCACATCCATAATAAGTTCGCTGCACTTCCCCCAAAGGGTTGAGCATGGTTGTAATCTCTTTTTGTTGGGCCATTAAACCCGCCGCGATAATATTTTACCGCGCCAGCTGCCGCGAAGAAATCTAAACAAGCTTTTGCCGCTGCCTTCACCTCTCGATCTTTGGCGAAGTCATAGAGGTTGAGGAGTGGGGCAACTGAATGCCCGTGATAGTTCTCGGAGTCCCATTCCCCAATGCCCACCCGGTAAAGTGTTTTGGCATAGTTCAAAAGATGCTTTCTATAGAGATTTCTTGTGTCTTGATTGTTGGTCTCTTCGGCCATCAGATAAACTGAGCTCACTCGCATCAGGTAGAGGTTCTCTGTCGAGCGAACATCGACCCACGAGTTCTTAGCATCCGGACCCCAGCCCGTCTTTTGCGCAAAGGCATAATGCGGTTTGTTTAAGGGATCAGTCTTTGTCCACTTCTGTGCTCCCGTAAACATCTGGCGCTTGTAGGAAGGGGCCAAAAGGTCTCCAAAGTAAAAGTATTTTCGCATCTGGTGCTTGAGCGTGAAGCAGGCGTAGTAATCAATCCCATCGGTCTCACGATGCCAAATTTCGTGCTGATGATCCTGCTGCTCGAGAACCTCCAAGCCTTTCTCACGCTGACCGGCAAGCACATGCGCCATGGCTTGGCCATAGGTCCGCTTCTCATTCTCGAAATAGGTATTGCCCTTTGGAGTGGAATCTTTGACTTGAAGCATAAGCACACGGTGCGCCCGTTCTTGAAACTCTGCTTCTAAGTCCGCAGGCCATGGATTGCGCAAGTCATCAGGAATGGGAAGACCATGATACGTCACCTTGTCCCCCTTGGTAGAAATCATTTCCTCGATCGCCCACTTCCCCTGGCAGGGAAAAAGAAGGATCAGGAAACTAAGAGATAGGAGTCTTCTATACGGCATGACATAGCTTACGGTAAGCTACCGAACCTCATATCAAATATGATTTTCTCTCGATCATGAAAACTCAACCCCGCAACGCCCGTATACTCCTCCCATATTTTATGAGACTCGTTTTCTTTCTCCTCGCCATGCTTCCACTTGCTGCCCAGATCACTTACGAAGGTCAAGAAGGCCCCGGCAAAGGGAAGCATATCGTCTTTGTTGCTTCTGATCATGAATACCGGACTGAGGAAACCTGCCCGGCACTTGCCCGGATTCTCGCCCAGCATCATGGGTTTAAAACGACCGTCTGCTTTGGGGTCGATGAGCAGGGGTTCATCAAGGCGGGGGCTTCCGATGTGAGAGGCCTTGAGGCCCTACAAACTGCCGACCTCATGGTCATCTTTACCCGCTTCCTCGACCTTCCAGATGAGCAGATGAAGCACATTGATGACTACCTTCAGCGGGGTGGCCCCGTGGTGGGGCTACGCACCGCGTCCCACGCCTTTAAGATCAAGCCGGGCAAAAAATACTCTCACTACGACTTTCAGTATAAAGGCAAAGAATTTGAAAAAGGCTTTGGCCATCAGATCCTTGGAAACACCTGGGTGGGTCACTATGGGCGCAATCACAAACAAGCGACACGCATTCAAATCATTGCTGACCAAAAAGAGAATGTGATTCTAACAGGCGTCGCCGACAACGCGCTTTGTATGGCAGGAGCCTACGTGGGGATTGCTGACGAGACCTTTACCGTGCTCACCGAAAGCCAACCTCTCAATGGAATGACGGCGAATTCCCCGGCGGACGAAAAGAAAAAACCAAGCCCCTCGACGTGGACTCGCCACTACACCACCAAAGCTGGCAAAAAGGCGCGCGTCTTTCACTCCACCCAAGGGGCTTCGCAAGACATCCTCGATCCAAACTACCGTAGACTCATTCTCAACGGGATCTACTGGGCAGCAGGGATGGAAAAAGAGATTAAAGCTGATTCAAACATCGCTTTTGTCGGAGATTATCAACCCAGCAACTTTAGCTTTGGGGGCGAGGTCAAAGGAGTCAAGCCGGCCGACCTCGCTGATCTCAACACGCCGATCATGCCTAAAAAAAAAGCCGTGAAGTAGAAGCGCCTGTTAAAAAAAAAGAGCGTCAAACTGACGCCAAAAATACAAAACTTGATCAGCCTTCTCCCAAAAGGGACCCAGAGCTCGCGCAGTATTACATCAATCTCCAAACTTCGCCTCGCCCAACTCAAGCCCAACCCGTCGAGACCAGACTTCCGCTCAAGCTCGAGCCAGAGACACGGATTGCTCTAATTGGAAATCTCCTTCTCGATGCCGAGCGCCGTTACGGACACCTCGAAACCTTACTTCACCAACATCACCCAACGCACAAACTCACGGTGCGCAATCTGGAATGGCCCGCTGATGAAGTTGATCTCATGCCAAGGCCTGATAATTTTGGCGATCTTGATCAGCATCTCCACTACTTCAAAGCTGATCTCATTATCGCTGCTTTCGGCTACAATGAATCTTTTGCGGGAGAGCAAGGGCTTGCTGCTTTTCACAAGCGCCTCGACGAATTTCTCACTCATTTAAAATCTCAGGCCTACAATGGCAAAAGTGCCGCACGGATTGTGCTGCTCTCTCCGGCCGCCAATGAAAACCTGCCGGAAGTTCAAGCCGCAACACGCAACAACCCTCAAATCGCTCTCTACACGCAAGCGCTTGCGCAAGGCGCGGCCAAACACCAAGTGGCCTTTATTGACGTCTTTAATCCGACTCTTCCTGAGGTGGTTCTTAGCCAGCGCATGGTGCGCACGATCGATGGGCACCAACACAATGAGCAAGGACACCTTCACTTCGCTCAAGCTGTCTTGAGAGGTCTCTTCCACAAAGACCCCACTACCATCAATGAAGACCTGAGAGAACTTGTGGTCGATAAGGCCTCACAATTTCACTACCGCTACCGCCCTCTCAATACCTTTTACTACACTGGGGGGCGCAACAAATCGTATGGCTATCTCGATTTTTTACCCGCCATGCGCAACTTCGACCTGATGGTTGCCAATCGGGACCACGCCATCCATCTCACTGCCTCGACCGGGAAGAAAACCCTCCCTGATGACTCCAATATTCCCGAGCTTGACGAGGTCCTGCTCTCCCGAGGGGCCAATCAATTTCTCTCACCAGCCGATGAGCTCAAGGCCTTCAAAATCGATCCCCGCTTCGAGGTCAATTGCTTTGCTTCAGAAGAGGATTTCCCCGAAATGGCCTGCCCCATTCAAATGCGCTGGGATCGCCATGGTCGCCTCTGGGTCTCCACTTCTGTGACTTACCCTCACATTTACCCCGGACAGAAACCCTGCGATAAAATCATCATCCTTGAAGATACCGATCAAGATGGCAAAGCAGATCGCTGCACGACTTGGGCCGATGATCTTCACATTCCGCTTTCCTTTGTTTTGGATGGCAATGGCGGAGTCTACTGCTCCGAAGAACCTCACCTGACCCACCTCACCGACCGAGATGGTGATGGAAAGATGGATCATCGTGAAATCGTCTTTACAGGATTTGGGTGTGAAGATTCCCATCACGCGCTTCACGATTTTACGTGGACCCCAGGAGGAGATCTTCTCTTTCGCGAATCGATTTTTCACAACACTCAGACCGAAACTGCTTATGGACCACTGCGGGCAAAAAACTCATCTTGGTTTCTCTACCATCCCTCGACTCGTAAACTGACTGCCTTTGGGGCCTACCCCAATACCAACCCTTGGGGCGTCACCTTTGATCCATGGGGCAATCACGTGGCCTCTCATCCTGTCTTTGCCTCAAGCTTCCACGCGACCAATCCTGATTATCCGAACCAACACCCTCGTGCCACAGGGATGCAGGCCTACTCCGGAGTCTGCGGGCAAGAATTCGTGAGTCACTCATTCTGGCCCAAAGAAATGCAAAACGGGTTTATCAAAGTTCGCTACAAACCAACCAACCGAGTGGAGTTTCACCAATGGATCGAAAAGGAAGATCACTTCGCCGAGCAATATCAATCCGATGTAATTTTCTCTACCAACCTTTCCTTTATCCCCGTCGACTTTCGCTTTGGCCCCCGAGGTGCCGCTTATGTTTGCGATTGGTATAATCCCGTAAAAGGTCATGCTCAATACTCGCTGCGTGATCCGCGCCGCGATCGCAAAGCGGGGCGAATCTGGCGCATCACTCCGAAAGGAGCCAAGCTTGCACGAGCACCCAAGATTGCCGAAGCAAGCGTTGATGAACTCTTTGAGCATCTCCGCTCGCCTCATTATGCCATCCGTTGTTGGGCTAAGCGAGAGCTTCGCGCCCGCTACCGAAACGGCCACACAGATGATCGTGGTCAGTCAGCTCGTCATACCATTGAGAGTTCTCTGGCTTCTTTTATTCAACAAAGCACCCAAGCCCTTCACCTCCTTGAAGCCCTCTGGCTACATCAGTCTTTTGATCTTCCAAATAACGATCTCTTAGAACGTTTAATCAAAGATCAAGATCATCTTGTCGCAGCCTCTTCTTATGGACCTTTGCGGTTTTGGCATAATCAACTTGAACCCCTCAAAGTGATCAGTTTACTGAAATCTGGAGCGACTCACCCATCGCAACACGTTCGCAGAGAAGCAGTCATTTGTGCTTCCTACATCGGGACAAAAGATGCCTATCAAGCGGTCACACCAGTCTTGGCACAGCCAGCCGGCACTCACCTTGCTTATGCCATGAATACTGCGTTGAACTCAGCAGCCCTCAGGAAGAACTGGCAAGAAACCCCCGAAGCGCCAATGATTACCAAAGCAATGGCCGCCTCTACGCAATTATCTAAAATGAGGCCGACAACTCGCAACGCCGATGAAGCAGCCTTTGATGCCCAAAAAGATCTTCAAAAAATTGAAATCTCCTGCCTTCCAGAACGCCTCTTATTCACCAAGGACAAGTTCAGTGTCCAAGCTGGTAAACCCGTTCGTCTCCACTTTACCAATCCGGATGCTACTGAGCACAATCTCATTATTCTAGAGAAAGGAACACCCATTTCGGAGATCGGAGAAGCAGCCAATCAGATGGCAGCTGATCCTGAGTCCGCTAAGAAATTCTTTATTCCCCAGGACGACCGGATTCTCCATGCAACCAAACTACTCAAACAGAATACAGCGCAAACCCTGCGCTTTATTGCTCCCCAAGAACCTGGAGATTACCCCTTCCTCTGCACCTTTCCTGGCCATTGGGTCATCATGAAAGGCGTCATGACCGTTCACTAGGCCCCGGAGATAAAAAGTTGAATTCCCAAAGAATCATGGAACAATTCTCCGTGAGGGCGTCGCTCTCAAAACGAATCTTAAATATATTATGAAAAAACTCCTCGTTTTATTGTCTGCCGGTTTAGCCTTTGCTCTCTCTTCATGTTGTGCCACTGGCAACTGTGGTGGTGGCAAGTGCTCAGCGGGCAAATGCTCGAAAGCAAAGTCTGAGTGCTGCGGTAAGTGCGGTGGCGAAAAGAAAAAGGAGTGCTGCGGCAAGTGCGGTGGTGCACATACTCACGCTGAGAAGTAATCTCTCAACTCAGATTAGCAATTTCATCAGCCCGTGGCTCGTTGAGCCCGGGCTTTTTTGTATCTTGCTCTCTCACTTCCTTGGATCGATTCCATAATTCATCACACAATACCTCAAATTCTGGCCCCAATCCAGAGACCTGCACAACAAGGTCACCCTCAGCGTATTTCACAACAACTGAACAATCGTCACTGAGCCTCGCGCTATGTGCATCTCCTTCAACAAGCTCTTTGGCTCGAACCACGAGATCACGACATTGCTCTTCTTCGAAAGCTCCCTCAACACGACGATTGGCGGCGAGAAGAGCAAGTTCCAAATTCATCCGCGCCATCACCGCAACAATACTTCGACGCACCTTGGTGACCTCAACCCCTTCCCAGTCGATTTCAGTGCCATCTCGACGTGGGTCTAAAACATCACCTCCGAGTAAAAAGTCAGCGACCTTCTCGGCAATCCATTCTGCCACCCGCTTAAAAGGTCCGTGATATTCAACCATCACCAGACTATTCCCCCAGTTGGAGGCTGATGCAACTCAAAGCCTTGGATGGGAAAAATCGTTTGCTCTGATGAATCAAAAGAGACTTCACCATCGACCAGGCCCCAAAAACTCCGCTTTTCATTAAAGATTTCCTAAACATTAAGCTCAAGGGGAGCCCCTTCATTCTCGAAGTTTCGAGGCCCAACCCAAAGGGCCGTTGGGCCCTCCCTCACTTAACCTTTTAAATCAAGACGATCACTCTTTACAAAACTCCAACCCCTTGGCAGATACACGAAGTTTTAGCCACATCGCTTTAAAAACATGCCCAAGGATACCAGCATCAAAAAAATACTCGTCGTCGGAGCAGGTCCGATTGTCATCGGCCAAGGATGCGAGTTCGACTATTCCGGCACCCAAGCCTGTAAGGCACTACGGGAAGAGG
>Ga0181569_10004937_pt1 | contig 10244 bp, 5 predicted proteins | sample 101ome_19_FD_132452 | JGI IMG/M metagenome (GOLD analysis project Ga0181569, IMG submission 132452) | Coastal salt marsh microbial communities from the Groves Creek Marsh, Skidaway Island, Georgia - 101405AT metaG (megahit assembly) | ecosystem: Environmental > Aquatic > Marine > Intertidal zone... | reverse complement strand
TGTGCAACGGTCCTGGCGAGATCTACGAGTGCGGATGTTCTGACATCCCCGAAGGAGATTGCGACTGCGACGGCAACCAGCTTGACGCGCTCGGCGTGTGTGGCGGGGCGTGTGCGGCCGATGCCAACGGAAATGGCATTTGCGATGACGAGGAACAAGGTGCAGGATGCACCGACGTTTGGGCTTGCAACTACGACAGCACCGCCCTCGAAGACGACGGATCGTGCGAATACGAGACCTGCCTTGGCTGCATTTATGGAACGGCAGCCAACTACGATGCGCAAGCCACGTTGGACGACGGCTCATGCCTTTTCATGGGCTGCACGAACGACGATTACGCATCCTACAATCCACAAGCCAACGAAGAAGAAATCGGCGCCTGCACGAACACGCCTGCAAGTGCTGACTTCAATCAGGATGGGCTGGTCCAACTGGAGGATTTGGTCATGTTCCTCCAATCCTACCGGCTGGCCGGACCTGAATGGGGAGGCCTCGATTGGATCCAAAACGCGTGCAACGTGCCTTCGTACACCGAGGAAGAACTGTGGGATGCCCTGTTAGATTCCCTCGGATTCATGCCCAACCTCGAGGACCCCGCAGTGGGGTGTTCTTACCCAGGCGCACTCAACTACTCGCCCGACGCGACGTTGGACCTGGGGCTTTGCCTGTTTGCGGGATGCACCGACCCCGCGGCCTTCAATTTCAACGCGTTGGCCACCGTCGACAACGGCGGCTGCAATTACGAGGTTTGTCCTGACTTCAATGGAAATGGGGAAGTCCAAATCAGCGACTTGATGGACTTTCTCTTGCTCTGGGGCAATTGATCAATTGCAGGAAGCCCCGAAAGCGGTCAACAATTGAAGAATGTCGGCCACAGAGATGCTGCCGTCTCCGTCCAAATCTCCTGGGCAGGGTTCGTCCACGAGGATTTCGCATGACCCGTCGTCGAACAGGGCATCTGGGTCGTAATTGACGGCCTCGGGATAGGTGCAACCTCCCCCCTCTTGCAACGCGCAATCGTAAGGTGGGAACGTGCAGGTGCCGTCGTCAAAAGCCGCATCCGCATCGTAGTTGCAGGCAAGCGGGTAGGTGCAACCGCCGTACTCCACCACGACGCACGGCCCGGCCTCCCACGAAGTGACTCCTCCGGCGTAGGTCGCGAAGCAGGAATTGGAATACGTCACCCCGTCGCAACCGCACACCGGGTCGTAAATCTCGGTGCAGAAAACGTCGGGGTCAATTAAGTTTTCATCCACGCAATCCAACGCGCCGTTGGCATCGACACCCAAACTCCCGCCGAGCGTCCAACTCCCGAGAAACGTCCCAGGAATGATTTCCGTTTCGTTCCAATAGAGGTAGTCTTCGATCAGACATGCCACGGGATTGCCATTCAGGGAGGCAGAATCGTTGGTCAACAGTACCGAAACGAACATCGTGTCGGTCAACGGCAATTCGAATGAAAACGAAACAAAGTTGTTGTTGACCAGCACCTCCTCGTGAAGCACGTTCCCCTCGGAGTCGGTGAATTCCCATTCCATCACATTCTCGCTCGGGGGCCACGTCAAATAGCCCCCTGGGTGATACACGTTGATGTAATCTGGGTTGGACCCCACATTCACCACGAGGCCCATCTGGTCGCAAGGGACGGCGGTGATGACCTGTGCCAGGCCATGTGAAGAAACCAGGGCGGCTACGCACAGCACACCAAGCTGAACTTCCTTTGCAAATGTAGTCATTTCAGCAAGTTAAGCCATCCACCAAACTTCCGCAACCCAGGCGTCGATTTGGACGGGGCTTCAACCCAGCCCTCGCAGCTCGCGACTCTCTCGGTCAATCGCAGCTCGAATTGAATACCGTCAACAAGTCCAGCAAGTCTCCAGTGTCCACGACGCCACTGCCATTCAAGTCTCCAAAACAACCGTCTTCCCAAACGCAAGTGCCGTCGTCCACAGTTGCCGTCACGAGGTAATTCGAAGCTGTGGAGTACGTACACCCTGAAATGCTAAGGGTCGAAGCCAAACTGAATGTCGACAAGGTGCCCGTTTGGTCGTTGGCTACGAGAATGGCATCAAAGCCCTCTGAAATCCCGGACACCGAAGTGGCGGAAGTGATGGCTTGCGCCAAAAACAAGACATCCTCGGCACCGAGGTCGCCGATGCTGCAAGGATCGGAAGTCAGGTCACCAAACTTCCGGTTCGACGCGTACCCTTGGAAAGAAGCCCTCATGCCTGGCAGTCCAAAATTTTCCAAGACATACACCATGGCCCCTCCCATTTGCTCCAAGGCGACAAAGAGATGTGGCTTGCCCTGGATCAATCCCATCGTCACAGAAGAAGGCTCCGGTCCCCGAATGGAAGAGGCCTGGTCGGCCGTGCCGTTCGCTGTTTTCAGTGAATTCGCATGATTGGGCAACAAACGTGAAAGCACGGACTCGAGGTCGGAACCGCTGTCGTAGGCCAGTTGAGGAGCGCCTCCGGCAGGTGGAACCGCCCAAATGGAAAAGTTCCGAGATCCGTAGACATAGACTGTGTCACTCAACGACCCAGATTCGCCGTAGCCATGTTCGGGGTCGATTTGCAACCCGTTGTATTCACTGCCCGCGCCGGACAACGTCAATTCTTCGATCAGCAGGCTCCCGTTCGCCAAGCGACGTGGCTGCCCTTCGTTGGCGGTGATGATCCAAGTCGTCCCCTCGGCCTCCACAAGGTGCATGTCCCCGGGCTGACGCCAACCCACGCATGGGAAGCTTGAAGCCTCCAAGGCCGAGACCCCGTCGTTTTTGCCGTCCCACCCTTCGCCAGAAGACATGTTCCTCGTTCCCCATCCGTATGCACCCAGAACCGCGTTTTCACCCAAATCCAATGCGCTTAGATCAACCTCGAGCACGGCGTTGTTGATGCCGCAATTCACCCAACACGTCTCGTTGTTGGGCGCAACATGAACCGAGGATGGTTCCAAGAGATGCCCCAAGCTCACTTGTTGGCCGTTTGAGGTCAAGCGCGCTTCGAGGCCTTCCACCCCGCTGAGGCTCTCCAACGAGACCTCGTAGCTTGGGAACGCCTCGATGGCAACTTGCCCCGGCGTTTGGGTGAAGGCCGAAACGTCCCAACACGTCAAGGAACCCAAGGGGTTGCCCCCACCTGGATATTCGGCCCCGCCATTTGCGGCCACCAACCACTTTCCGTCTGGGCTGAAGGTCACGTCTTGCGTTCCCCAACCAGCTTCAAGCCATCCCCATTCGGCACTCAACATCTGTCCATCCGTGTCGTACAATCCAACGAATCCCGGTCGATCCAAAACTGCCGTATCCACCCAGGCTACCGCAACCATGGTCGAACAGCAAATGATGGAATCCGGCAGAGCCACGTTGAAAATGTCGACCCCACTCGGGACCAAAGAGCCGTACAAGGGGTCAATGTTCATGGGCACTCCGTTCACAAGAGGGCTTGGCTCATTCAAGTCGCCGTAGTCCAAAATCCGAACGCGTTGGTTCTCGTCGTCAAGCACAAACGCCCTCTGACCCACATTGCAAAACGCGATTTTCGAGGCCGACGAACCGCACATCGTCGCATTGGAGGGCGGTTGACCTGAGGACGAACCCGGAGGTGGCATCCCAATCAACCCTCCTGCTTCAATCTCGTCGTTGCAGCATGTGGATTCCCAAAACTCCAAGGTCTCAGCCTCTTCGCACAAGACCACGAGCGCCGAAGGACTGTAGTTAGATGCATTCACGTTGTCACACGAAACGGGCAATTCAAGTGCATCGCAAACCCCGTCGTTGTTGGAGTCCAAGCATTCTCCGCTCTCCGAATAATACACCACCTCAACGGTCTCGGTCAACGTCCACAAACTGGAGAAATCCAGTTCCTCGTTTTCCTCAACCACCCGCCAAGTCGCAGCCACAAAATCAACGTCTCCACGAAGGACCCACCCTTCTCGCAGGAGGTTGTGTTGGCCGGCCGCACGAGGAATGTTGTTCAGGGCCAACTCACTTAGCGGTTCGTTGCCGTCCCCAATTCGGTCCAGCAACTCGTCCCCCATGGCGGTTCGCAACTCCACAGAAATCACGTCGTGGGTTGACATGCCGTTGGGCAATTCCAAGTTTGGCCAACTTGGGGATGCCATGGGTTGCACAGGACCCAAGTCGTAGCTGAATTCCTGCCCCGGCCCGGCAACGCTCAATTCCAGCATCACTACAGCATCCGTCGGATTGAACACCCCTACGCCGATGTCGTCGTCGTCAAACCACCCCGAATAAGACGTCAAAAACGGGGTGCGGTCGTCTGCGACGTAACTCAGCTCATAAAAGGGGTTGTTTACCGGAACAAGCGCCAAACCCGGTGGATCAATGGGCGGTCCGCAAGGCGGAGCGTCGCAAGAACCGTCGTCCACGGTCGCCGTAGAATCGTAGTTGCACGCCTCTGAATCGGTGCATCCCGCACAACTGTCGAAGTCGCACGACCCGTTGTCCAGGAATGCTTCTGCATTGTAATTGCACGCCGAGGGATACATGCATCCTCCGCAAGCGGCACCGTCAACGTTGATTTGAAGTTGATTCAACCCGACTTCCCCTGCAAGAGCACCCCACTTCGCTTGCCACAAGCCCGAGGCATTGATCAAATCGGGGTCCCACGTATCCATGAACAGAACCCCTGACGAGTCGGAACTCATGCTCACCGAATAAACCTCGACGAGGCATTCGTTGCACGACGTCAACCAACTCGACGCCTCATCCGCTTCCGGATGAACCCACGTTCGACATCCCACGGGAGTCGCGATTTGAATCACCACATTCACCCATTCGGAGTTCGATAGACCTGAAATCGTTGCCTCCATCGTCGGCCATTCAGCAACAACCAGATCTGCCTCAAGCGCCGGGGCCCAACTGCCGCATCCCTCCTCTTGAACAGTGGAGGTATCCAACCACGAAAACTCAGCGTCCACGCCCAAGCACGACTGACTCCAAGCAGCCTCAGCCCAAGGTGTGAGCAAAAGAAAGACAAGGGAAACTCGAAGGGGTGTTGAGGCTGTCATAGCACAATTGGACTCTTCTATGTAATACGTAAAACGGAAGGCAAGGTTGGGTTTATGTGTTGTTTTTTAGACAAAGGAGGTTAGACAGACGACCAACCTTCATCTTCTCGGCATGAATCAAGAGGTGTTCTCTTCAATGACTTGGCTTAGCCTCTCGGAATCAATGGGTTTGACCAAGAAAGCGTCCACCCCCGCCTCCAACGCCAATTGGCGTGTTGACGATTCCGCATCCGCCGTCAACGCCACGATCGCAACGCGCGCTGCCTGGCGCTCTTCGGAACGATTGCGAATGATCCTTGTTGCCTCAAGCCCATCCATGCCGGGCATTTGAACGTCCATCAAAATCAAATCCGGACGGTGTTTCTCCCATTTGACGAGGGCGTCCTCTCCGTCCACGGCTGTGACGGTTTGGTGTCCCATGGCTTGAACCATCCGGTCGGCCACCAACAGGTTGATTTGGTTGTCGTCCACAACCAAGATGTTCAGGGCCTTGGGGGTCCCAAGGGCCTTTTGCTTGGACGGAGGAGTGTCGGCCTCGCGGCCCTCCACTTCCGGCATGGCCATCTCCAACGTGAAGGCCGAGCCTACACCCAACGTGCTGCGCACGGTCATGGTTCCGCCGTGCAGATGAACCAGTCGCTTCACAATGGCCAAACCGAGGCCGGTGCCCTGGTTGGACTTGGTGTTCTTGGTTCGCTCATTGACCACCTGTTCGAAGGGATCCGTGATGCGGTCGAGGTGCTCGTTGGGGATTCCAACGCCCGAATCTTCCACCGAAACAACCCATTTGTCCTTCTCACGGCCTTTTCTGGCGGTCACCGTGACCGTGCCTCGCGAAGTGAATTTGACGGCGTTGTCCACCAAATTGTGCACGATTTGGGACACCCATCCCCGATCCGCCATGACGTTGGCCGTGGCGGGGTCAGGCAAATTGACCTTGATTTCCGTGTTCCTTTGTTGTGCGCGTGCTTGAAAGGACCCGGCGATTCCTTCCAACAACTCCGTCAAATTCACCAGTTCGGGACTCAAGACGGCCTTCCCGCTGTCCAAGCTTTCCAGACTCAAAATGTCATTGATGAGGGACAACAAATGCCCTCCCGAATATTTCATGTACCGCAGCTGCGTCGCCTGGTCCTCGGTCAGATCCTCTTTCAAGAGCAGGTCATTCAATCCAATGATCGCATTCAGCGGTGTTCGGATTTCATGGCTCATCACCGACAGGAAATCGGCCTTGGCACGCTCCGCTTTCTCCGCCCGGGATTTGGCCTGTTGCAAAGCGGTCACGTCGGAAGCGTAGGCATTCACACAAGCGAAGGCAACGTTGGGCAAAAGGTGAACCTGGTACACCTTGGACCGATGCTTGAATTGGGCAATGCGAATTCGGTTGGATTCCAGGGCGTGTTTGGCTTCCTCGACCAATTCGGGAAACTTCAAAACCTCTCCCAGCATGGCGTCCGCGCCAAACTTCTTTTTGGCGCTGTCGTTGGAAAGAAGCACCATGCCGTCTGAGCTGAGCCGCAAGACCGGACCTGGGTTTTGCTCGTACACCTGGGAAAGCTCCTGGGTCCTCCGCTCGCTCAAGCTCCGCCCGATTTTTTGGCCGCAGATGTTGGCCACGTTTTGGATGACTTTGAGGTGATTTTCGGTGAAGGACTGGGGCGCTGAGACAAAATTCGCGATCACGCCAATGACGCGTCCGTCGCAGACGATGGGAACGGCCATTTCCGACTGCGGCATCCCATCTTTGTACGTGGAGCGGGAATCGCGGTCCAGACGCGAAATGCGCTCCGCCGTTCCGCTCATCCCCACAGCCCCCACAATTCCCTCATTCAACGCCACGCTGTCGGCCATCTTCAACATCTCGGATTCGAAACCCGATTTGCTTCGAAATGCCTTTTTCTGCCAGCAGCTCCGCTCTTCATCCAGCATGTAGATCAAGCAATGGTCAAATCCCATGCGCATGACCATTTGTTCCGCCATGTCGTTGAGAATGGCATCGGCCGAGTTTTTCCGGAAAATGCTTTGAGAGAAATATCCAATGACCTCGAGTTGTGTCGAGGTGGAAGCCAACTCTTCCTTGACCAGGCTCAACTTTCGGGACCGAACGACAAGCCCCGTCAAAAGTGCCGTCATCGAAATCAGAATTGCCCACATCCACCCGGGATGAATCGCCGCAGATTCCACAGTGTGCGTCTTGGGAGGGACGAAAAGTTGCGATTTGCGCTGCAACAACTCTTCCTGTGTCGTTTCATAGGCCGCGACGTGGTCCGAAATGTCGAGGCGATTGACGACAACGCCATCGGCGACAACCAACAACGAATCTCCCCGAAACATCCACCCGTTCAGCCCGGTTTGGGGTCCCAACGGCAGTGGGTGGTCTTGCTTGAGAAAATACCATTCCCGGCTCGACTTGTTGAGCAAGCTCATCGGAGCACCCTGGGTCCATTTGGGCGAATGATGCAGGATGACCCACGATTGAGATTCAACGATTCCGACCGGAGGGAACTCCCCAAACAACTCGACGTTGACATCCGCAACGTGGCGAAAAGAATTTTGGCCTTTTCCGAAGTCCAAGTCTTCCCAAAGCTGAAACCGACTCGTCAGCGCCTTGAGGGAGTCTGGAATTTCGTAGCTGGCATCCTTGCTGTTCGGTTCATCGAGCGCATGCCGGTTGGTGAAGTAGCAGTACAAATCCCGTTCGTCGTCACGCCAGATGCCATGAATGACGTTGGGAGGAGCGGCATCCATGTGCGGAAAACTCAAGGGGGTCGCTTGGTCTTTCCACAAGCCTACCCCGCCGTTGGAGCCCAAAATCCACCAATTCCTGTGGAACCGGAAATAGCCGTACCCTCCAACCCAACCGAATTTCTCACGAAAGACCGTCGGATAAGCGTTCAGGCTGATGTCTTTGGTCTGAGAACGGCTGATGTTCCGAAGTGAATCCAGGTCGTGGATGACCCAACGAAAATCCCCGTCCAAAAAAAGGTAGCCGTCCTCATCTTCCGGGTGGCGCTTGTAGATGAAGTGACTTACGTCCGCATTCCATGGCACCCAACTTCCCGACGTGCCCTCTTCCTCTTCCGCCACCGCAACGTGGAGTCGCGCGTATTCCGGTTGCTCTTCCTTCAGCAACTTCGCCATCTCCCACAGGTCTCCCGAATCTTCCAATTCCGTGACCGGTTGGGGCAGAATCTGTTGAGCCATCCCGGTGGAGGACAACCAACCAGCGGCCACCATCACGAGGAAGGCCAACGAATTCTTTGAGGTGAAATCACGCATTGCAGAAAGTCCGGACTTTTCTAAGATAGCTGAATTTCCTCCCCTTGCAAGTGAAGTGCAACCCAAGTCACATGAATCGCGAGGTTTTGAAATTTTCTTCTCCCGAGTGCGACCACCCGGTTTTATCCTTCCTCCAAAACCAGCGGATTTGGTCAGGAGTAGGCCTTGCCAACTCGATCTGGATGTCAAGTCCACTCAACATGTTCCACTCAACATGTGGAGCCGGGGGGAGTTTCTGACCTGCGGTCAGTGTTCCACCCTTTCACTCAGAGGGAACCATCTGAGCACCGCATCCTGGAGATCTTGGCGCTGTGAATCAATCACAGAAGCCAATCAGGAAGACAGCCCTGGGCTCCTGGCTGAAAGGCAAAGCACCCCACAACCTCATCCGTTCATCACTCTCCTCCTAACTTCAACAACCGTTGAGTGTGGATTACGTGACCCTGGAAATCCACCATTTGGACGACGTACCCCCCATGACCAAGGTGACTTACATCCCATTCAGACCTTGTGGAATTTACCTGAAGCATATCCACTGGACGGCCCGTTAAATCGTAGACAGCCAAATACGCAATCCCTGCTGGCTTGGAAAGCTCAACCCGATTGGTGACGGGCATAGGGAACAAGCGAGGTTGATTCAGCTGCACAAAATCCACCAAGCTCGTTTCGCAGGGGACCCCCATGCTACCGCTTAGAATTTCCCAATCCGCCGTGGGTCCGAATGGCCCCTCTCCTTCAACCCAAGCAAGCGTATCTGAAATACAACACGGAAAATCGACATTGGGATTGATCAAAACCAAATCCACCAGCAGTGTTGCCGGAAGTTCCACATTCGGTGAAAAGGTCATGAACGACTGATCCGCCCAAGCCCCCGTGGACGTTGTATCCAAGACCAAATCTCCGTCTAGAGTGACCACGGTCCACTCACAAACGGTCTCGTAAGCGCCAACATTGGGCGTGGCACCGAAAAGAAAAAATCCGGGATGGTAAAGCTGGACAAGGTTTGAATCTGCCGCAGATAGCCCCACACCGATGTCTTCACATAAGTCGAAGAATTGTCCATAAGCCTTTGAAATTGGCAACAGCCCAAGCAGGGTGAAGAAGGCGATCGAAGTCGGATTTTTCATAGCACTGGCTTCATTTGATGACCGAAAAACAGGAGGTTCCCCATGTTCATGCAATAATAACGCCCTCAGGCATTGAAGGGTGGCAAGAGCACACATTCACAATGCAAAATCCACTTTACTGGTGGACCCAGCAGGACAGAAGCCGAACACCGTCAACCCCGATTTGGTCAAGTAGGTATCACCAACCCAAGCCAATTCTGGCATGAAAGGTTGGAACCAACACTACTTTGAAGTAATTGCCTGAGGTGTGATTCAAATCCACCCCTCCCCCAATCTCAAGACGCCCAAGCAAGCCAATATTCTTGTTTCGACCGACGAAAAGAGAGGTTTTCGTGGAATTTTGTTGGATCGACAAAGCTTCAGATTCCTCCGAACCGCTACCATCGGTCCAAATCCGACCAGCCTTCATGGAAACAAACAACGAGGCGGATTCTTTTTTTGCCGACCAATAGTGACGCAATTCGGTTGACGTTGCCGGCGAAGCTGAGAGCATTCCTGTTCCTCCTCCTTGCTCAAGCGTTTGAACTTGCATGTCGTAACCGAGATCAACCCTGTAAGTCCAAGCTCTGCCGATGCTCCTTGCGGTGTACCCATGAAAACCAAGGGCCCCAATCTGAATCCCAACTTGATTCTCGAATCCAACAACTTGCTTCAGCTTTGTCTCATCTGTCTGCGCAGTGAAGCACAAGGGAATCGCCAAGAATGTGAAGAACAACGTTTTCATGAAGGGCAATGTCGGCAACAATTTCCTGGGAAATCGAGAAAAAACGTCAAGTCCACTTTACATGTGGAGCCGGGGGGAGT
>Ga0181569_10004931_pt1 | contig 10249 bp, 8 predicted proteins | sample 101ome_19_FD_132452 | JGI IMG/M metagenome (GOLD analysis project Ga0181569, IMG submission 132452) | Coastal salt marsh microbial communities from the Groves Creek Marsh, Skidaway Island, Georgia - 101405AT metaG (megahit assembly) | ecosystem: Environmental > Aquatic > Marine > Intertidal zone... | reverse complement strand
TTGTTCAAGTTCCAACCCGTAGAGACGGGAGGCGTCCGCTTTCTTGACATAAAAGTAATCGTGATTGTCGTTGTACTGATTGACGATTCTTATGCGGAAGGGCTTAGTGTTGCCAAAGGTGCAGTAATCCACCCGGTCGACATAGAGATTGGGCAGAATGCGCTCATCTCCCCCGGATCGCAGGAGAACATAGATTTTTTTGAGGCCCTCAAACATCTCGCGACCATAGTTCTGATCGTAGACCATGGTTTGCCAGAGAGTATCCTCGTTTTTGGCGTTCATTACCGGATAGCAGTCCTCGGACTGGAGGAGGTTTTCATAATGCACCGGCAAATCGAACTGTCTCTTGTAGTGCTTGAGGTATTCCCGCAGGGGATCGCTCAGCGGATAGAACTTTTTTTTCTGCTGCTGGACGAGGTCTTCTTTCATCCTTTTTGAAGAGGTCTGCTCATGATATCAGGATTATTTATACACTAGATTGACTGACCATGATCGACAAGGTGCAAAGCACGGGGCAGTGAATCTATCCTTCCTGGAGCAAACGAACAGGTTTTTCCCGGAGGGCTCGTCGGGCGGCGAAATCCGCGGTGATGACCGAGAGACCGGCCACACCTGTAACCACCAACAGCGGAAGATCCCAACGGAAACTCCAGACCCGGTCAAATACCTCGACGGAGAGAAGGTAGCTCGTCACCAGACTGAGACAGGTCCCAATAATGGAGGCACCTGCACCGAGTAACCCAAACTCGATCCAGATCTGCCTGCGCAACTGCCCGGTTGTGGAACCGAGCACTTTTTGCAGATTCATTTCCCACCGTTGGGAACGGGCTTTTTCCCGCACCACGCAAAAGAGAATGACCAACCCTGCAAGAATGGACAAAGTCGCCATGACCTGCAGGGCCCAGGTCATTTGGCCGACCACTTCGAGTATTTTTCTTCCCGTTCGCTCGACATCGAGAATAGACACGGTGGGGAATTCACGCACCAGTAAATCCTGCAATCGGCTCTTTTGTTCCCTATCCAGATGGTGCAGTGTGCCGAGAAAGGTCTTGGGTGCCTCCTCGAGAACACCAGGTTGCATCTGGACGAAAAAATTGGGCTGAAAGCTCGTCCATCTCACCCTACGGATATTAACTACCTTTGCCTTGATGGGAATGCCTGCCACCTCGATTTCTATGCGATCGTCCACACCCAATCCCAGTGCCTTGGCATATTTTTGCTCGATCGATACCTCTGCCGGTTCTCCGGAAGAGGAATTATAATCCCCAGAAAAGGGTTGCCCCTCAAGCAGTTGCTCGCTGGAGAGTAGGTGCTCTCGGTAGCTGAGGTTGAAGCTGCGGTTACGAAAGGCACTACGTCTTTGCTCGTCCGGATTGTTCAGTTCCTCCTCTTCGCGAATGGACTTTTCATAGGGTATACCCTTGATCGTTTTGATCTTTCCCCGCACCCATGGAGTCAGGTTGCTCAATGGGGCGTCCTGCCTCGCTAAAAATGACTGTACTTCTTCCAGTTGCTCTTCCTGTAGATCAAAAAGAAAGAGACTGGGTAGTTCGCTTAGCGGGTCGTTCAGGCCGATCTCTTTGCTCAGGCCGTGGTGAGTCTGGGGAATCAAGGTGAGCAGAAGCACGCCCAGACCGAGGGCGAGAAACCCGGTCACCGCACCGGCTCGGTTGCGAGCAAGCGAACGGGCGGCAAGTCGAAGGGGGAGGCGGGCCCGCCTAAACATCTTTTCCATAAGGACAAAACCGAAACGGGAGAGCAAATAGAGCAAGACCAGCGAGCCGAGAAAGCAGAGAAAAAAGAGGTTGGCCAGTTTGTCCGAATGGGCCTGAGTCAAGCAGAGTGCCCAGAAGGCGAGAAGCCCGGGCAGAGCCCAGAAAAGATTCATTCCCATGGAGCGGGAGCCTGGGCGGGCAGCCTCGCAGAACAATTCGGCAGGCTGCAGGTGCTTGACCTTTTGAAGGGCGGGCAGGGCGAGTAGCCAGCCGGATGCCACTGCTACCCCAAAGGTGAGCAGGATGCTTCTAAGGCTGACGAATACCTGGACGCCGGTGGTGCCCATGTCCGCCACTGCAGAGCTCAGTGCGGGCAAAAAGATTGAGCAGGCAAGGCAGGCGGGTAGGGCGGCAAAGATGCCAAGCAGGCCGAGTTGTAGGCTGAATATACTCAGGGCGGTGGAACGGGTTGCTCCGATGCTGACCAGGGTGGCCAGTTCGGGCATGCGGTGGGCAAGGAAGCCATGAAAGAGAAACCCGCTGCCCAGGCAGGCAAGAAAGAGGGCGACGAGGGAGACGAGAGAGAGAAAGTCGGTGAGGTAGCGCAGTAGTCTACCTGCACGGTGGCCTGCCTGGCGGTGAGTGTAGACCCGAACCTCGGGTGACTCGATCGCCCGGTCAAGGGCCGGGCCAAAGATTTCCGGGTCCGCACCCTCAGGCAGACGGAACATTTGGGTATGAAAAGCGATATTTCCTTCACCGAGTAAACCGGTGGAATTGAGAAATTCTTTACTGATAAAAACCTTGGGTGCGAGATCGGTCGGTTGGAAGGAAAGACCCGCCTCCTCGGTGATCAGATCGGCGATGCGAAATTCGGTATTTCCCAGTTTCAATTGCACGCCCAGATCAATCTCCAATTGGGCTCGGGCTTCGGGATAAATCCATGCATGCTGGCGTTGGTGGAGTAGGTCGATTTCATCCCCTCCCAGTTCGCCACCTAGTCGCAGTTTGAATTTTCCATGAAAAGGAAAGCCCCGGTCCATGGCCACCACTTTGACCAATCGGCTCCTTCCGGTTGGGCCAGCGGCCATCGAGAAAAAATCGACTGTTCCCGCCTCGCGGGTCTCCGTAGGTAGGGTGCCGCGTGCTTGGTCTAGTTCCTGGTAGGTGATGGGGCGCCTCGCACGGATGGCGAGGTCTGCACCGAGCAGTTCTCTCGACTCGCTTGCCACCTTGGTCTCGATCGATTCTCGAAAGGAGTCCACTACCACAAACCCGACCAACCCGAGAGCCAGGTTGACTGCATAGAACAGACAGAAGGACCGACTATTGCGCATCTCCCGCCAGGCCTGGCGTAGGATGAACTTCATTTTCCGAGTTTGGTCAATGCACCGTCCTTAAGCAGGAGAGCCCGGTCGCAACGCTTGGCCAGTTCCCGATTGTGGGTAACCAGTACTAGGGTGAGCCTATGCTCCGTGCATAGATTGAAGAGTAGGTCCATTACCTCATCGCCAGTCTTTTGGTCGAGGTTTCCCGACGGTTCGTCTGCGAGCACCAGGGAGGGACGGGTGACCAAGGCCCGGGCGATGGCCACACGCTGGCACTCACCTCCCGACATTTCAGAGGGGAAATGGGCTACCCGATGGGACAGTCCCACCTCTTTGAGAGCCATTCTTGCCCGCTCCGCATAGTCGGCCAGTCCAAGGATTTCCATGGGCAGGCCGACATTTTCGATGGCGGTAAGGTTGCGCATCAGATGGTACTGTTGAAATACAATTCCTATTTTTTCGGAGCGCAATCGGCTGCGTTCGTCCTCGCTTAGTTTGGCGAGGTTTTTACCCTCCAGTTCCACCGTGCCCACATCGGGTTTATCCAACCCGGCAAGGAGGGAGAGTAGGGTGGATTTTCCGCACCCGCTTGGACCAAGAATGGCAAGTTTCTCTCCGGCATTTGCCTGCATGCTTAGGTGTTCGAGCACTTCCACCCGGTGATTACCCTGTTGGAAGCACTTGCATGCCCGGTGGACTTTAAGGATGGGATTCACGAGGATGGGAGGTTGAATTGTTCGATCAAGTGCTGGTACATAGTTAGGCAAATTCTTTCGTGCCCCTTGGGGTTGGGATGGATACGGTCGGGCAGATTCATATCCGCCCGTCCGCCCACATCTTTGAGCAGGAAGGGGAGGAGGGGCACCTTCTTTTCCCTGGCCAGTTCGGGGAAGATGTTTTCGAAGGACCGGCGGTAGTCCAGTCCGTAGTTCGGGGGCATCTTCATTCCCGCAAGCATGGCGGGTACTCCTTGCTCTTTCGCACGATCGAGAATGCTGGCCAGGTTCTTTTTCGATTCCTCGGGAGATATACCACGAAGTCCATCATTTCCGCCCAGGGCGACCACTAGAAAGTCTGGAGGGCTTTTCATGTACCAATCGATGCGCGATGCCCCGCCACTGGTGGTGGAACCGGTGACTCCTCCGTTGATCACTTCATAGGGAGGGAGGTCGGGTAAACGAGATGCATTTAATTTTTTCTGGAGTAGGGCGGGGTAGGCTTGGTCTGGGGATACCCCATAGCCCTCGGTCAGGGAGTCCCCGAGTATGAGGATGCGAAAAGGGGCGGGGCCATCGCTCTGGGGTACATCATGGACCAATGGAGAGGAAATGGTTCCGCCATCCGAGCATCCGCCCAGAAAAATGCTCAACAGAAGAAAGCAAAGATTTGCCCGATTACCCAAGATCATCATAAATTAGAACGATGCCCGCAGAGTTTACACATTTTCTAAAATGAGCCTAGTACTTGAATTTCTGCACGAACATGCATTGAGCATCGATTTTGCCATGTTTGTACTTATATGGCTGGTGCAGGTTATCGTCTATCCGGTTTTTCGGGAAATCCCTGATGTGCGGTTCTCCACTTGGCATCCGCAGTACTGCAATCGGATTGGTTGGTTTGTGCTCCCTCTGATGATTGCTCAGTTGCTTGATTCCGCCTCCACCTGTTTTTTCGTGGGAGATGATCTCGCATGGGCACGGCTACTTTGTGTGCTCTTTGCTTGGGCGGTCACTTTTCTGATCTCGGCACCCTGTCATCGTCGCCTGATGAGGGAGGGCAAGATTGACCGGGTAATTAACCGCCTGATTCGCACCAATCTCTGGCGGGCGGTTGCATGGACTGGGGCACTGGTTGTCTCCTGGATGCAATACTGATGGGCGTGAAGAAGTCTCAACTGGAAGTTAAGGACTGTGCCCGTTGCGGGCGTCCTTTCCGCAATCGCAAGAAATGGATTCTACGGGGCATCTGGGAACAGATTTTATACTGCTCGGAAAAATGTCGCCGGTCGAGGAATTGAATAATTCCATAACTGTTCGGACTGTCTGGTGGATCAAGCGTGATCTGCGCATTACTGACAACCATTGCCTTTTTCTTGCCAGCCAATCATCCAAGGAGGTGATTCCCTTTTTTTGCTGGGAACCGAGTGTGCTATCAGGCGAGGACTATGGTTTGTTTCATTTGCAGGCTCAGTGGCAGGCATTGCGTGGGCTTGAGGCCAGCCTTAGAAAGCGTGGGTCCGGACTGGTAGAAAGAGTAGGTGAAGTGGTGGACGAGCTTGATGCCCTCTACCGCAAACATCCCTTTCAGTGCTTACGATCCTATCAGGAGACGGGAAACGGAATAACTTTTTTCCGGGATCGGGCGGTGCGTACATGGTGCCGGGAGCATGGAGTGGATTGGGTCGAGTCGGTCGGTTCCACCGTGGTTCGGGGAATGACAGCCGAGCGCAAAAGAGAAGTGCTCGCTCAAGGGCCACGTGGCCGTCTGGCCGTGCTTCCGATTCCCGATAATCTTTGCTTGCCGGCCGATCCTTCCTTGTTTGCCTGTCCGATGGAATGGAAAGATTTGCTGGATCATTTTCCCCAGTTCACCGGATCTCCTTCCGATAGTCTGCAAACAGTCAACGAACGGGCGGCCTGGGATACTCTCCATTCCTTTTTAAAGGATCGGGGAGTGGCTTACTCTGGGGGCATCTCCTCTCCCAATACCGCTTTTTCGGCAGGCTCCCGTCTTTCTGCATATCTCGCTTGGGGGACGATCAGTTCGGGGAGTGTCTTTCATGAACTTGATCAAAAAAGAGAGGAAGTGAATTCGGCCAATAAGCCGAGTCCATGGAAGCGCAGCCTGCGTGCCTTTGAGTCGCGCCTGCACTGGCGTGATCATTTTGTACAGCGCTTAGAGGGCAGTCCGCACATGGAGTTTTCTGCTATCAATCCAGCATACGATGCCATCATTTACGAGGATGATCCAGAATTGCTCGCCGCCTGGCTCGATGGCCGCACTGGTTACCCGATGATCGATGCCTGCATGCGTTGCCTTGGACAAACCGGATTTATGAATTTTAGGATGCGGGCAATGGTGGTCAGTTTTGCCTGTTTCGGGCTGCACCTCTCCTGGCGTTTTATCCACGGACCGCTGGCTCAGATTTTTTTGGATTATGAGCCGGGCATTCACCTTTCCCAATTGCAGATGCAGGCGGGCATCACCGGAATCAATGCCATCCGGGTGTACAGTCCAGCCAAGCAGTTTTTAGACCACGACCCGGAGGCAATTTTCGTAAAGAAATGGGTACCAGAATTATGTGAGTACACTGCAGTTGAGATTGCCCACATGGGGGAGATCGAGCTGCCCGGCTATGCCAATCCCGTGGTTTCCTTGAAGAAACGAACCAAGGAAATGAAGGATCAAATTTTTGCCATTCGCAAAAGCGAGCAGGGTCGTGATGGTGCCCGTGTCATGCTCCAAAAAAATGGATCAAGAAAAGGGACTAGTACAAAAGGGAAAAGAAAAAAACCGGGCGGTGGCCAACTCGCTCTTTTTAAGGACTAAGGCCCTTCACGGCCTTTAGGTCACATCGCAAATCCTCCATCGATACGAGATTTCTCAACCACTTCCGAGGAACCCCGCATCCAATTCCGAGTATTCCCCCAACTACCACTGCCCGGTGACAGTTATCTCCCCCGCACTTAGCATTTTGAAGGAGAGCGAGAGAAAAATCGTCGTGGTATTTCCACACAAAATAGAGAGATGCGACGAAAGATTCTGGTAGGTAGCATGCAGTGGAAAGTTTTTCCCCCACCACCACCCGATCGGGTAGATCCACCCAGTTCATGAATTTCGAGACTGAGACACCAGGGATGGGCAGTTCCCTGAGCACATGTTGGATGGGCATACCTTCAGCGGCATGAAGCAGAATACGGGTGTAATCGGCAGCTGCCCTCAGGGAGTATTCATGGTCGTGGGTTGCACGAACGAGCGAAACCGCATGTTGAATGAGGGTAGTGGGGTCAGTGATGTCCAGTGCTTCAAGTCCAGCAAGAAGCCCAGGGATCAGACTGAGGGCCCCAATGTGTAGATCAGCCGAACCACAGGTGTTCAGGGCACATCCTCTGGCGTATTTGGTAAAGAATTTCCGGTGGTATTCCTCGGCGTAGGTATCACGGTGCCATCCTGGAGTAAGCATGACTTCGGCATAGCGGCGTAGCCAGCCATCTAGCTCATATTCTCCTCGTAGAATGATCCAACGGTACAGCTCTACGGAGAGTTGTAAGTTTAGGGTATTTTCCCCGGAATGTAAAAATTGATGATAGTGAGTTCCCCTGACTCCCCAGTACTTTGCTTGATCTCGTAAGATGTCGGCTTTGGGTCCGATTGGATCGTACTGCGATCGCCAAAGGATGCTGTCCGGGTGGGGATTGCGAGGGGGGAGGTAATCGTCAAAATCGCCATAATCATGATCTAAAGCATCTCGATCATAGTACCAATGAACGGGCATAGCGAGGGCGTCGCCAACCAAGGAACCTAGAAATGCATTTTGCAAGCTCAAGATATACAGGATAGAAGAGATAGGGAAATGGACAAATTAAAGACATATGAAAATTCCATGCCAAGTGGTCGAATGTGTCTCTTTTACGATGAAATTTATTCATCTGGGCTCGATCGTACCGCCCGTTTCCCAGTCGACCGATATTCCCGGATTGCCCAGCGAATCAGGGAGGAGGATGGTGGAAGACTGATCGAAATGAGGAGGCCACGTCTGGCCACTCGCGAGGAAATTTTGCTCGCTCATGATTCTGACTATATCGACCGCTTTCTTTCTCAGACCCTTGGGGAGGATGAAATCCGCCGAATTGGGTTGCGTCCATGGAAGCCGGAAATTGTTGAGCGTACCTTGCGGTTGGTCGGTGGGGCCCTTGATGGGCTTGATCTCTTAAAGAATGGGGAACCTATTGCCGGAAATATGGCGGGCGGTACCCACCATGCTTTTGCTGGAGAGGGTGCGGGGTATTGTATATTCAACGATCTTGCTGTTTGTGCTAAGGTTGCTCTTGGGTGTGGGATGGCCAAGCGAATACTCGTGCTTGACCTTGATGTTCACCAAGGGGATGGGACCGCTGAGATTTTTAGCGAGGACGACCGTGTATTTACCGTATCTCTTCACGGGCAGGACAATTTCCCCTTCCGAAAAAAAACAAGCGATTTTGACCTAGGTTTTTTTAAAGGCACCGGGGATGAAGAATTTTTGGCCGGACTTGACCGCACTCTTGGGCAATTAGATGACTTATCCTTTGACTTGCTCTTTTTTCAGGCCGGAGTGGACGGCTTGGGGGCAGATTCACTTGGTTTACTAAATCTTACGCGAGAGGGAATGAACAGGAGGAATGAGCGTGTTTACATTTGGCGGAGGGAGCGTGGGGTGCCTTTACTCCTGTTTATGGGGGGTGGGTATGCCAACCCGATCGATCCCACAGTCGATGCCTTTGCCGATCTTTTTTTCGGTGCCGCTCGGGAGTACCAACAAGCAATTCGCATTTAGATTTTAGAGCTATTGGTTTGCTCGTCCGATTGAGAGAGTGGTTCATCCCGTTTTTTTTGAGGGAAAGAATCGCCGGAAGACCGAAGAGAAAAAGAGAGCAAGGTGCAAGAAGGTTGGTAAAGCGGCGGATACTCCCATAATCACCCCGAAATAAATATTCTTGGCGTTTTCCTGACCCGTGGGGTCCTGGATCGCCTGAATTGCTCGGTTGGTGTACTTGCTTCCCCGGTCGGCCAGTAGTTCGGGAGCGGTTTCCCATAGACTGATCATCCACCCTCCAAAGGTGAATACAAACAATACCCAAAAGGTAGCAATCACGGCGACGAGCAGGTCGAGAGATAAATGAAATACATATTCCGAGGTCTTAGAGGAAGCGAGAGCTCGACGAATAATCCAGATGGTAACAAAAAAGGATAGGCTATCGAATAGAGCTCCAAGAATACCCACCGGAATCTGTAATTTTATGTAGTGTGTCGCCTCATGGGTCATCATATAATGAGGGAAGGCGGTGTAGATAGCCCACCAATAGCAGGTAATGTTGAGCACGATGAAAAATCCAAAAAGTACCGGAAAAAAGTATTTCAGCGATCCACGCTTGCGCTCGTAAAGATCGAGCACTTGGTGAAGGGTATCCCTCCACAATTCCATAATTTTGTTCACTAGGGGCTATACTTTGCAGGCTAAAATAAATTTAGCGAGAACGGATTAGGAGGCCTAATCGATTGGGGGAATCGTTGTGGTGTAAACTTTGAGCATTTCTGTGCACATGCCTACAAGAGTTTGCACAGTTTAACGATCTAAGAGAGAGTTGTGCCCTTGCATTTTTTTTTAGGATTAGAATATGATAATGAAAGATGGCAGACACTTTGCAGAAATTACATTTTGGGACATTAAATCCATGCAATAATTTCCGTTTATCCCTAATCTTTTTCTTTTTATTATCCAGCCTTGATCCTGTTTTTGCCAAAGTGTACAGGCTAGATTCTGGTGAACTGGAAGGCATTCTTACTCAAAAAAGTAAAAACTGGATCGATGTGCGCGATGATAGGGGCTATATCAACCGTTACCTTCCTTATTGGGTGGGCGACTCGCCAAGCCGTGGAGGAGAGTTTGATCCTAGTATGGTTCAACAGATAGCTGATCTGATTGTAGGAAATCGGGTCTATTTAAAATGGGTTTGGGATGGGCACCTTCGTATTGATCGAGTCGAAGTAACTGAGCCTTCTGAAAAGTCGGGTATGTTCGAAGGATACCTACTTGAAGTGGGAGATAAGTGGATAGATGTCCAGAACCATCGTGAGGGTAGACCATGGCGCTTTTACCTGCCCTGGTTGGGTGGATATCCAGAAAATGGAGGAGGGTATGATCGGGAAATGCTTCGGTTTTTTCATGATCACAACCCTAGATTGCCTGTCTATTTTGACTGGGTTTATGACTTGAGGCCTAGAATTACTCGGATTTTGAAGTTTGAAGAAGCGAAATTTGTTCCTTTTTTCGCAGGGAAAGAAGAGGTCACCGAGGTATTACTCCGATCGGGCGACAAAAAGGAGCAGGCATCACCTGGTAACCCTTTTGAGCAGGCATCACCTGGTAACCCTTTTGAGCAGGCATCACCTGGTAACCCTTTTGAGCAGGCATCACCTGGTAACCCTTTTGAGCAGGCATCACCT
>Ga0181569_10004929_pt1 | contig 10250 bp, 8 predicted proteins | sample 101ome_19_FD_132452 | JGI IMG/M metagenome (GOLD analysis project Ga0181569, IMG submission 132452) | Coastal salt marsh microbial communities from the Groves Creek Marsh, Skidaway Island, Georgia - 101405AT metaG (megahit assembly) | ecosystem: Environmental > Aquatic > Marine > Intertidal zone... | reverse complement strand
TTAACCTTTTTAATTCTACTTTTATTCTCATTTGGAGTAATTCCTGCTCAATCTGCAGCAGACTGCCCTGCAAACCTCAGTATTTTTGCAGAGTTTGCAAAAGTGAAAAACTACGATTCCGCCTATGCACCTTGGCTGGAAGTAAAAACGCATTGCCCAGAACTAAACGAGGCCACATACATTTATGGGGAGCGGATTCTAGGTCATAAAATCAAGAACGAAGAGGATAATTCAGAATACATTTTAATGCTAAGTACTCTATATGATGATTGGTTGAGTTATTTCCCCACAGACCGCAGAGGGAAATCACAGCGTGGAAAAATCATATCTGCCAAGGCACAGTCTATGTTGGAATATGAAACCGCATCGTTAGCCGAAATCTATTCTACCTTTGATCAGGCCTTTACTTCCGATATGGAAAGTTTTGCCAATCCAAAAGCACTCTATAATTATTTTAAAACCTTGTATACTATGTACAAAAACGGGGATGAGAATGTGACTATGGATGCCCTGTTTTCAAAGTATGAGGATGTATCTGAAAAGTTTACTCTTGAAAATCAAAAACTCTCCAGAACTTTTGATCGTATTTTAAAAAAAGAAGATGCAGGAGAAGCCTTAACGTCTCGTGACAAACGCAGCAAACGTGTTGCTGAAATCAATTCTCGAGCGAATTCGACTTATGCCAACAATTTGGATGCGATTATTTCTCAAGAAGCTTCATGTGAAAACCTGATCCCGCTATACCGATCAAATTTTGATGAAAATAAATCCGATGAAAAATGGCTCAAGCGCGCAGCAAGCCGGATGGATGCGAAAGAGTGTTCAGATGACCCATTGTTTGTTGAGCTTGTTGAGGCTTTACACAGTTTGAGTCCGTCTGCAGATTCGGCTTACTATTTAGGGATTTTGAAAGATAAAGCCGGAAATACAACTGAAGCCATCGCTTTTTACGAGGAATCACTTGCTCTTGAGTCGGACGCTTACAGAAAAGCAGAAATCTTATATAAAATAGCGGCAAAACTCAAAAAGAGAGGATTGAAAAGTCAAGCTCGAAAATATGCAAACCAGGCTTTGTCCAACAAGCCCTCCATGGGAAAAGCTTATATCTTGATTGCGGGTCTCTATGCAGACAGTGCCAATGATTGTGGAAACAATCAGTTTGAGAAACAAGCCGTGTACTGGTTGGCCGCACAAACCGCACGAAGGGCAGCTATCGTAGACCCAGCATTGAAGAAGACTTCACAGAAACTCGAATCGAGCTACACGGGACGTGCGCCTTCCAAGACAGATATCTTTACCCAAGGGAAAGCGGGTGAAGTGATTTCATTCGACTGTTGGATTCGATCTTCTGTAACGGTTCCTAATTTGTAAACAGATGATTCGCAAGGGATATCTTGCTTTATTGGGTGCAATCACGCTCACGAATTGTACCGATCAGTTTTCTGCAGTTCAGCAAATGAATAAGTTTGACGAGATCCCAGTTGGAATTACAGAAGAGCTCCATTTGATTTATTCTGACTCTGCACGAATAGAGGCAGAACTCATTGCACCGATAAATATTGATTTTACCAATCAAAAGTTTCCGTACTCCGAATTCCCGCAGGGCTTGGATGCAACTTTATATGGGAATCGAGGTGAAGTCACATTCGTTCGATCGGATTATGGCATCTATTATCCAAAAACAGAAATCATTGATCTGAGAGGGAATGTGGTGATTTCCGATACCACAGGAACAAGATTAAATACCAGTCAGTTGTACTGGGATGCTGGTCAGGAGTGGTTGTTCACAGAAAAAAACTTTACTTTTACCAATGCCTCGTATGACATTGAGGCAGTTCGACTGGATGCCAATCGATCTTTTCGAAAATTGATGACGGGGATGATTAGCGGAAATATTCAAGTCAAGGACGAAGACATAGACTAAATGAACAAGTTTCACAGATTTTCTGAAAAAATGTATCTCTTTTTTGGGTTTATATTTACCATTGAGGCCATCGCAAACATACAAAGTATAAACCAGCGATTTTATATATCATGTATATTGGGAGCCGCTGCATTCGGGATGTTTTTCTTCCGCAGAAAGTATCGTAAAAAATTTGAAAGTAGAAATCAATAATGACAAATGAACTGCTTGTCATTTTTGGTTGCTTGATGCTCTCCGCTTTTTTTTCTGGAATGGAAATTGCTTTTGTATCTTCCAATCGCGTTCGTTTGGCACTGCAAATCAAACAACCGGGACTGGTTTCTACTGCTTTAGCAAAAATCACTGAAAACCCCTCAAAATTTATTGCAACTACGCTTGTCGGTAACAATATTGCCTTGGTCATATACGGCTTGTTTATGGGAGATTTTCTAATCCAAAAAATCTATCCACAATCGGTTGGGATTGACGATTTGGCCCTTTCTATTGTCTTTGTGCAAACTTTGATTTCTGCAGTCGTGATTATGATTACAGCCGAGTTTTTACCCAAAGTAGTATTTCAGATTTACGCAAATGCCTTATTGCAATTTTTTGCTATTCCAACGGTACTTTTCTACCATGTTTTGAGTCCGTTGACCAATGCATTTTTATGGTTCTCAAATGTGATTCTCAAGCGGTTTTTTAAGACAAGTGAAGACCATATCCCAACTGCCTTTTCACGGGTTGACCTAGAAGAATATGTGACTGAGCAGGTTGAGTCAACTGATGATAAGGATTTGGACAGTGAGGTACAAATTTTTCATAATGCTCTGACATTCAATGATCGAAAAGCAAGAGAGGTAATGGTTCCGCGAGCAGAAGTTACAGCTGTAGATCGGTACGTTTCTACCAAAGAGCTGATTAGTTTGTTTTCCAGTACAGGATTTTCAAAAATCTTAGTTTACAAAGGCAACCTTGATAATGTTGTTGGTTATATTCACGCTTTTGATTTGTTTAAAAAACCAAAAAATATTCGTTCTATAACGCATCCTGTTGAATTTGTACCCGAATCCATGCTAATCAAAGATATATTGAACTCTCTTATCAAAAAGCGTAAAAGCATAGCCATTGTCCTCGACGAATATGGAGGTACTGCAGGGATGATAACCCTTGAAGATATTGTAGAAGAGTTGTTTGGAGAAATTGAAGACGAATATGATCAAGTTGATTTGACTGAGCTCAAGTTAGAATCGGGAGATTATGTGTTGTCTGCTCGACTTGAGGTGGATTATCTCAATGATAAATACAAGCTCGATTTGATTGAAAATGATCAGTATGAAACGCTCGGAGGTTATATTGTTCACCACACTGAAAATATTCCACGCAAAGGTGAAATTGTGAATATTGGGGATTACAATTTTGAAATTTTAAAGGTGACAGCTAGCAAAATCGAGATCGTTAAAATCCTCGCTCAATAACCCCTTGTTTCACATCTTTTTTTTCAGCTAAAGAAGTTGTATTTTCGCCTTTGTCAAAAAACAGAACGCATGGCCATATTAGGTAAAATTCGAGAAAAATCAATTGTTTTAATTCTAGTCATTGGTATGGCACTTTTTGCCTTTGTCATTTCAGGTGTATTCGATGGAGCAGGGGCAATGAGCCAAGAACCAGTTGCGATTATTGGTGATGAAAAAGTAAATATCGAACAATACAGTCGTCGTGTGGATGCGGTAGAAAGAAACACGGGAATGAACAATGTACGTGCTGTCAATACAGTATGGGATCAAATTGTAACGGAATATTCATTCAATCAATTGCAAGAAGAGCTCGGTCTTGATGTTGGGCGAAGTCATGTTGAAAATTTTATCGCCAACGCACCAGGTTTCAGCCAAGATAGCCGTTTTCAAAACGCTTTGGGCGAATTTGATGTGGTTGCGTTTACCGACTTTATTAATGATAGCAAAAGAAACAATCCAGAAATGTACCGCCAATGGCAACTACAAGAAGAGTCTATTCAGAGTAGCATCAGCAAACAACTTTATACAACGATGATACGTGCAGGGATTTATCACACAGCATTTGATGGTAAAGCAGCCCATGCGCTTGAGAATGACAAAATCAGCATATCGTACGTAAAAGTTCCTTACAGTTCAATTCCAGATAGTTTGGTAACCATAACAAATCGTGATATCAAAAAATATATTAACACACATTCCGCTGATTTTGAAGTGGAAGAAAGTCGAGCGATTCGATTTGTTGTGTTTAATGAAAATGCCTCTGTTGAAGATAACCTAGCCATTGAGAATGAGCTCAAAAAACTATTGGAACCACAAGTTATTTTTAATGAGGTCAGTAGATCCGAAGAGACTTTGGCATCTTTTTCCCAAACCGATAACGTTCAAGAGTTTATTGCCGAATACTCAGAAGTACCCTATACAGATACATATCAAACTAAAGTGCAACTGGGTACTTATGCAAATACTCTTTTTGAACTTAAAGAAGGCGAAGTGTTTGGCCCGTACAAAGACGGCTCTCAATTTAAGCTATCTCGTATGATGGATATTGACCGTGGCGGATCAGTCAAGGCACGCCATATTTTACTTGCTTACGCAGGTTCTCAGAGCGCATCTGGTGACGTGACCCGAACAAAGGCAGCAGCACGCCAAGAGGCTTATCGTGTGTTACGCTTGGTACGTGCAAAAGGAGCAGATTTTGCCGAGTTGGCAAAAACCTATTCTGACGGACCATCAAAAAATCGAGGTGGTGATCTTGGATTTTTTAGACGTGGCGATATGGTAGAGGCGTTTAACGATTATGCATTCGCTAATCCAATTGGTGCTACTGGAGTTGTTGAGACCGACTTTGGCTTCCACATTATAGAGATTCAAGAAAAAGAAGATGTTGTTTTAGTCGCTTCTGTGGTAAAAAAAATTGTACCGTCAGAAGCCACGAGCAACGAGGTGTTTCGTGCAGCCACCGAATTTGAAATTGAAAGCAAGAAAAATGGATTTATAACTGCAGCTGAATCATCTGGATTTGATCCACGGACTGCTGCTAACCTTTCACTAATGGAAGAGAGTATTCCAGGCCTAGGTGCTCAACGTACCATTGTAAAGTGGGCATTTGAAGAGGAAACAAAATTAAACGACATTAAACGATTTGACCTTTTGGGCGGTGGATATGTGGTTGCAGAACTGACTGAGAAAACAGCAGCGGGTACTTTGAGCGTAGAAGATGCCCAAAACCGGGTTCAGCCAATATTATTACATGACAAAAAATATGAGCTTCTCGTTTCTAATTACGGGGATAACGCATCCTTAACAAATCTTTCAGAGGATTACGGTCAAACCATTTCAACTTCATCTGCGATTAATGCCGCCGCAGGATCAATTGCTGGGGCAGGGACAGAGCCCTTTGTCGTTGGCTCAGGGTTTTCGTTACAAATGAATGAAACTTCTGGTTTGATAAAAGGAAAGCAAGGAGTTTTTGTATTGGAAGTAGACCTATTTGAAGAAGCGACACCATTACGTTCATATGAGGGCTATTCCAGTTTGTTAAGCGAGGAAGTAATTAATCGCCTGCGCCCACTGATCGATGAGGTTATTCGCGATCAGTACGAGGTTGTTGACAATCGCTTCGATTATTTTTAATATTTTGACTACACCTTATTGCGTATTTTCTTACACAATTATTTTTTCATTTTCTACAGTTCATAACTGTTTTTTGGCTTCTCAAACTCAATTTTAGTGGATTCACAAGAAAATAATTGATTCCTCTATTATTTCTTTCACCTTTGGAAATGTAAAGACGATACAGACTTGTTTATTGTTTTTTCATTTTTAGTTTTCTCATTTTAGTTTTCAACGCCCAAAACAATGCTTTTCGATTGCGGTGAGAAAACACAAAGAAGGCAAGACCTCTATAGCCAACGCTCACACTCTGCTCGTGGGCAATTGCACAAGGAGTTGTTTTATGGAAAACGGAAGTCCCCATATCATGACACCCATGGATTTCACATTCGAAAGTCTATAGAGCACATTCAAACAGCCAAGCATGTTAAAAAAATCGTCGATCCAGTCTTGAGACAACGAATTTATGATTTGGTAGATGCCAGTGGAGGGTTTGATAATGGTAAAGTTCCAAAAGATGCACTATACTACTCTGCAGATGATGGTGGAATTCACTCCAAAGTGACCATACCCAACAGAAGAGGGGATGATGTACCAGTGAAGAAAGTACGTTTGTGCGAGTCAATTACAAATGTCATTCAGATTTATGATGGGGTAAATAAGTACGTAAACTCCCGCAACAATCACCATGTACTGATATACGAAGACCTCGATGGGGTTTATAAAGAGAATTTGGTGCAATTTTGGACTGCAGTAGAGCGTAAGCGCAAGAAAGAGCCCCTGGTCCAACTCCCTGAAGATGGTCAACGTATCATCACGACCTTGCAAATCAATGATTATTTTTTCATGTGGCTTTCAGATGAGGATTTCTTCAATTTGAACAATCTGCCCAAACGAAAAATTATGGAGCACCTCTACCGCGTACAACGAATTTCAACGAATTTCGGCAGGTCTATGATGCAGATATTTACGACACCTCGTTTCCCAACTATATTCGGATTTTGAATTTTGGGAGAAGAAAAACAGGATGGCTGACTTATAGCCCTAAAAAAGTGTTTGTTGATAACCTAGGTAATATCCAAAAAATAAAAGAAATATGGACACATAAACAGCCCCAAAGGCAATCTTAGAGCGAAAGGAAAATGCTGCCAACTTTCATAAGTTTTCGTGAAGTTAAAATTTATTGTGATTTGATCAATTATGGAAGTATCAAGCGTATCCTCACATTGAAGAGTTCTTTCTTAAGTATAGTATTGTGATTTGATAAGAACTGCCGATTGCCGGGGCTTTTTTAGAAAAAGAGTTCTTTGTGTTTCCAGAAAATATTGACAAATAAAATCAAGTACACCACAGCAAGTGTAAACTTCATCATTGTACCAGCTAAAAACCCTACCAAAGATCCAAAAGCCGCTCGGACTGCTTTTCTCAGGTTGGAGCTTTGTGTTAACTCTCCAGTCAATGCCCCCATAAAGGGACCTAATATCAGGCCAATTGGTCCAAAGAAAAAACCGATAAGCAAACCAATACCCGAACCAATTGTACCCATACGTGTGCCTCCCAATTTTTTTGTTCCCCAAACAGGAAGTAAGGCATCCAACAGAAAAATCAGTAGCGTAATGGCAAATGTAATTGTCAAAAAGGAAGTGTTTTGCGGAACACTATCCGTCAGATGAAGAACCAACAAGCCCAACCAACTGCAAACTGGCCCTGGAATAATGGGTAAAAAGCTGCCTGCCACCCCTAACAATATGAGTAAGCCACCAGAAATCAAAAGAAAGATATCCATCAATTATATTTAGGGATGCTAAATTAGCGAAGAGGTTACATAACGCAAATGATTCCACAAATTTTTTTGTACTTTTCAATACCAATGTTGAGGGCTTTTTTTATTGGAGCAATCCTTCTGGCGAATTCCTGTAACCAATCTGATGCAGAGCAAGTTCGCAAGCCCAACACGTCTTGGCAGTCTATTGATCAACCTCCCGTTTATCCAGGATGTGAAGACAGAGACTCAACCTCTGCACAATGGAGTTGTTTTCAAGCTTCGATTTCTAGAGCCGTTGGAGTGTTTTTTACTGACAACCCATTTCCGCTCAACCCCAATGCACCCAAGGCGGTCGTTCTCCATTTGACAGTTGATCAAAGTGGTAAGGTGGTATTCAAAAGTATAGAGCCAGCTACTGACAATGCAACTCAAGAGGCGATGCAAAAAGCCATTGATAAACTCCCTATGGTAATTCCAGCGACCAAAACTAACCTGGGAGTTACTGCCCAAGTGCAGTTTCGCATTCCTATCCAACTGCAAAATTGATTTGACCTGACAATGAAAGAAACGACTCCTTCTTCAAAGCGTATTATTTTGGGTGTTGATCCAGGAACAACAGTTATGGGCTATGGCCTGATTGCAGTGAATGGAAAACAGATGAAACTTTTGCATATGGATGAGTTGGTGATGAACTCCAAAGAGAACCATTATTTACGCCTTCAAAAGATCTTTGAAAAGACCATTGCCATTATCGATGAGTTTCACCCTGATGAAATGGCTTTGGAAGCTCCATTTTTTGGAAAAAATGTGCAATCCATGCTTAAACTTGGGCGTGCGCAAGGGGTCGCCATGGCTGCTGGTCTTTCCAGAGAATTGGCGATTACCGAGTATTCTCCGAGAAAAATCAAAATGGCAATCACTGGCAATGGAAATGCTTCTAAAGAACAGGTTGCCAAAATGTTGCAACAACTTGTTGATCTGAAAACTTTACCAAAAAATCTTGACGCTACTGATGGCCTCGCTGCTGCCGTATGTCATTTTTTTAATCCTGGTCAGCAATCAGGGAAAAGCTACTCGAGTTGGGGTGCCTTTGTCAAACAAGAAGTACACCGTGTAAAAAAATAGCATGTCGGGTATATATCTTCATATCCCTTTTTGTAAAAAGGCATGTCACTACTGTAACTTTCATTTTTCGACATCGATGCGCTATGCAAACGATATGATCACTGCAATCCGACAAGAAATTCGACTCCGAAAGCAAGATGCCAAAGTTCCTGTAGAGACTATATACTTTGGCGGTGGAACACCTTCTGTTTTGAGTCCTACTCAACTCCGCCTTTTGCTCGATGAAGTCAACAGCTCCTTTTCGGTTGTGGCAGACCCTGAAATTACTCTTGAAGCCAACCCAGATGACTTAAGTCCTGAGTATATCAATGACCTCCAAAAGCTAGGTTTCAATCGTCTTTCGATTGGTGTGCAATCGTTTTTGGACGATGAGCTCACTCTTATGAACCGTGCTCACAACGGAATTCAGGCCCTATCTTCAGTTGAGCATGCAAAAAAGAGGTTCGACAATGTATCAATTGATCTTCTTTTTGGAAATCCAAATACTACCCTTGGGGATTGGAAAAGAAATCTTGACTATGCCCTTCAACTCGAGGTGCCACATATATCGTCTTATGCCCTCACCCTAGAACCCAAAACAGCGCTAGAGCGGTTTGTGGATAAGGGGGTGGTTTCACTTCTCGATGAGGGTGTGGTGGAGGCGCAATTTCATCATTTGGTTGATACCCTAACGCTAGCGGGTTATGATCATTATGAATTATCTAGTTTTGGTAAACCGGGTTATCACTCTCAAAATAATACGGGCTATTGGCAAGGCAAGACCTATTTGGGAATTGGCCCCTCTGCCCACGGATTTGATGGGGATCAGCGGTATTGGAATGTGAGTAACAATGCGAGTTATTTGAAGCAAATCGCAAAGGAAGAATTGCCGCAAACGATTGAAAAGCTAAGTGTTGTTGATCGCTACAATGAATCCATTATGATTGGACTTCGTGCATCATGGGGAGTATCGCTGCAAGCAATGGAAAACGACTTGGGGTTGCGTTATCGCCAGCATTTGGAAAAACAAGCTAAACGTTTTGTGGATGAGGGTCTTCTTCACATCGAAAACAATGCCCTAAAAACCACACGAAAAGGTGCGTTTTTAGCCGACGGGATATCTGCTGACTTGTTTCTTATCGACTTTCTTGGTGCATCGTCGTAAAGTGCTTGTAAAAATGCGGAATGGTTTCAATCCCCTTTAGAAAGTTAAACACCCCAAAATGCTCGTTGGGAGAGTGAATGGCATCGCTATCGAGACCAAAGCCCATCAAAACGGTTTTGCTTTGTAGGGTCTCTTCAAATAAGGCAACTATCGGGATACTCCCCCCATCACGAACCGGGATGGGTGCTTTGCCAAAGGTTTCAATGTATGCCTTTGAAGCTGCTTGAAACTCGAGTCCATCAGGGTGCATTACATAGGCCTCACCCCCGTGATGCGGTGTGACTTTTACGTTTACCCCTTCGGGAGCGATAGACGTAAAATGATCTATAAACAATTTGGTGATTTCCTCCGACTTCTGATTTGGAACCAATCTCATAGAGATTTTGGCATAGGCTTTTGATGCGATAACTGTCTTTGCGCCTTCGCCCGTATAGCCGCCCCATATCCCATTGACATCTAGCGTAGGGCGAATCGATTTACGCTCGAGAGTCGAAAAACCTTCTTCTCCATAAACGGACTCAATATCTAGGGCATTTTGATAGTTTTCTAACGAAAATGGAATATTTTTAAATTGCTCACGTTCTGCAGCGCTTAGTTTTTCCACTTTATCGTAAAAACCAGGAATTGTGATTCGGTTATTCTTATCGTGTAGAGAAGCAATCATTTTTGTCAGGATATTGATGGGAT
>Ga0181569_10004926_pt1 | contig 10253 bp, 7 predicted proteins | sample 101ome_19_FD_132452 | JGI IMG/M metagenome (GOLD analysis project Ga0181569, IMG submission 132452) | Coastal salt marsh microbial communities from the Groves Creek Marsh, Skidaway Island, Georgia - 101405AT metaG (megahit assembly) | ecosystem: Environmental > Aquatic > Marine > Intertidal zone... | reverse complement strand
TACACTTGTGAGGATTTTTCCACCAAATCACTTGAGTCAGCAAAATCCGACGATCTTGAAGCCCGCTTGCTGAAGTTTCGAGAATACTCCGGATGGTAGTTTTTGCCCATTTCATGGGGGATTTCAGGCCCAAAGGGCTTCTCTGGAGAAATCGGAGCTCACTTTTTTTTAAATCTCGCGAAAAAGGCGTTGACGAATCCACCCAAAGATAGATACCTTTCCGGTGGATTGCCTGCGAAATCCTGTCTTCCCCGTGTCGACAGGCCTTCAACATTAACAGAAAAACGAAAACAAAACATGAAAATGACTACCCTTAAAGCCGCTGCTGCTTTCGGGCTTTCGGCTCTTCTCGCAGGGAGCGCTGCTGCCCAAGAATCAGCTTCTAAGCCAGTTGGTTATGAGACTCTTACCGTCGCCAACGGTTTTAATTACCTCGGCCTCCGCCTTCACGAAGCACCCGTTGCTTCTGACGCTGCTGTCGCTGTAGATGGTGCAACCATTACAGTTCCAGACGGAGTTGCTGATGCTCTCGATGCAGGCACATCATATCTCTTTGAAGTCACTGATGGCGACGCTGCTGGTGCCGTTGTGACCGTTGCATCATTTGACGCTGCTGCTGACACCATCACGGTTTCTGACGCTGCGATCTCTGACGATTTCTTCGAAGGTGAAGCTTTCACCATCCGTCCTGCCGCAACACTTGCGAGTGTCTTCGGTGCCGCTAACGAGTCTGGCCTTGACTCTGGTGGTGGTGGTCCTGTGGGCGCCGACCAAGTTTGGGTTCCAGACGGTGCTGGTGGTTTCGACAAATTCTACTACGACAGCTTCAACTTCAACAGCTTTACTGCAACTTGGACAAACGTCAGCACTGGTGAAGCAGTTGACGGTTCGACTGTAAGCATCGTTTACACTGACGGAATCATTCTTCTTGGTTCTGGAACCGACGGAAACACCTTTGTTGTTTCTGGTTCTGTGAAGCTTGGTGAGTCAAGCTACGCATTTGGTGAGGGATTCAACTACATCAGTTCTGTCTCTCCTGCTGGTGCAACTTTGGCCACCATGTTCGGTGGAAGCAACGAAGCTGGCCTTGCCCAAGGAAACGGTGGCCCTGTGGGTGCTGATCAGATCCTTGTTCCTAACGGTTCAAACTTCGATAAGTATTACTACGATGCGTTCAACTTCCAGAGCTTCGCTCCAACTTGGACCAACCTTGACACAGGAGCACCTGTGGATGCTGCATCCGTCTCGCTTGATGACGCAAGTGGCTTGGTTGTCTTGAATCCAGGCGCTGCTAAGCAAGTGATTGCTGGTGTTCCATCATTCTACAGCACTCTGTAAACCCCATCTTTTGATCTGCAGATCAATTCCAAAAAAATGAAAAAAATAACACTACTCAGTCTTGCTGCAACGGTTGCAGCATCACAGGGAGCCACAACCGTGAGTGTTGGTAACGCAACGTTGCCTACCAGCGGTTATGCAATTGTGGACAACACTGGAGCTGCTGTTGCAGCTGCTGACTCCAAGGTCTGGGTCGGAACTTTCGACGCGGGTTTTGCTGCCGGTCTCGGAGGTTTGGACACAGCAACTGACGACCAGTTGGTTCTCGACAACTTCACGGCTGCCGCAGATGCAAGTAACTTCTTGGCAAACGGATTGTTCAACACCGCGATTCAAGGTGCTGATGGTGACGGTTCTTTAGGAGCTGCTTCCACACCACTCTTCATCGTTGTGACCTCTGGTGACGAGGTGCTTGTCTTCGACTTCGGCGGAGAAGCCTCATTCCCTCAGCAGAACGCAACTGGTGCCGGAGCAATTGACTTGGGCATCGTCGAGCCTGGTGACGTTGTCTTCGGTAACAATCAGCCTGTCGCTGTTACATCTGGACTTCCTCCATTTGCAACAGGTGCTGCATGGGCAAACGGTATCACCTTTAACGCTGGTGGTGCAATCCCTGAGCCTTCAACAAGCCTCCTTGCTGGCTTGGCTGGACTTGCTCTTGTTGCTCGTCGCCGTCGCTAATCCGGTCTTCTACGGAAGACACCTTGTTTTCAATTTTCTCACGCTTACCTTCGCAAGAGGGTAAGCGTTTTTTTATTCGGATCTCAACGACTCAGCCCTCTAAAGTTCTCATCTTATGGATCAATCCGTCAAAAATACCATCCGTTTGATTCAAGAAGCTCGAAAGCGGTGGGACGCTCACGAAAACAACGCTTGCCGCCGATTGCGCACGAGAGCCTTAGAATCCTATCGAAAACTCGACATCGAACAAAAAGATCAGATTCCCCAAACGCTCAGAATCTGGCTTCGCTACCGCAGCGAGAAATATTTTGGTGACCAGTCCCATAGGCGAAGCGCACGCAAAGGTGAACACCCCCCCAAAAAAATCCATGCCCCTCAACACGCCAAGAGTTCAAGAATCATCGCAAGTCCGGTAGGGAGCCTTGTCGCCTTATCCACAAAGAAGGCAATCTGTGGCCTTTATTTTAATCACTGTATTGAGCCCACAACACTCCCGAGCCCAAACCCACGCGACAAGATCCTCAACCTCCTAGAAAGGGAACTCAGCGAATATTTCCTGAGCGGCCGAGAAACATTCACCACACCCCTTGAGTATCGAGGAACTGCCTTTCAAAAACAGGTTTGGAGACATCTCATGGCTATTGCCTATGGAACGACTCAAACCTATGGAGAGCTTGCGCGCCGGATGGAGAATCCTGGAGCGTTCCGAGCGGTAGGAGCTGCAAGTGGGGCCAATCCCATCGTGATTTTGATCCCTTGCCACCGGCTGATCGGCGCCAAGGGCTCCTTAACCGGTTTCTCTGGTGGTGTAGATCTTAAAAAAAAGCTCCTCGAACATGAGCGAGTCATGTTGCGACTGAATGAGGACAAGCCCTGCTAGAAACCCGCGGGCGCTGGATCTGAAATCCCATTAGGATCTCTGAAGTAAATTGACAAAAACCAATGATGGTCTCAAAAGACCCACAAATCTCCCTAACTTACTGCTAATCAATGTTTTACATCACACTGCTGAGATGTTGTGTCGAAGGGCCGCGTAAACCTTGATGTATTTACAATTGATTTGCGTGCACAATGTGTATACATAGTGTTCATTATGAAAGCGAAAGCGATTCATTTCCAGGTCAAAGGATTTGCACTGATTGCGACGATTTCAGTTCTTCTCCTGTTAACACTCGTAGCCGTGGCATTTCTGTCGCTCTCGGCAATTACAGTACAAACAAGCCGTTCTGAATGGGCCCAAGAAGAAGCACGAGCGAATGCGCGCCTGGCCTTGATGATTGCTCTGGGAGAACTCCAAAGAGATCTTGGCCCAGACAAGCGTATTGCGGTCAATGCGTCTCTTCTAGACACCGATCCTGAGAGTCTGGATATCGATGGCGTCGCTCAACCCCACTGGATGGGGTATGTTCGCTCCGAATATGATGAAAATCAAAGCGGCAGCCCTTTTACTCGAGATGACGATAAAGCAGGCCTCCAAGATGCTCGCAATGGAACGAACTATAAGCTCGAAAATCTCATCGAGAATTATTTCGTGAGTGGTAACGAAGGTGGGCGTAAGCGAATCCGCGGGAATCGCCAGTTTCTAGATGCCAAAAACGACAACCTGACCGAAGGACCAAAGACGATTTCGCTTGTCGGGGAAGGCTCGGTGATCAACCCCGAGGATGAAGTGATTGTTCGGAAAATGGAGACCGAAAAACTCCAGAAGCTTCCAAATGGATCGACTGAATATCGTTCGAAAGGAAGTTATGCTTGGTGGGTCACTCCCAACAACCAAAAGGCTCATATCGGGCGCGTCGACCGCCATACCGGTGAGGCATTGACTGAAACTGGAAAGGGAATCCAGCGGATGCTCCACGCACAAGATACTGATATTTCGACACTCAATGATATGGAGATGGGAATCTACACCAAAGACGCCCGTATGATCACTCCAAAGACCCTAGGGTTGCTTAATGAGACCAATAAGAGGGGAGTGAAGGAGCACTTCCATGCCCTCACGAGTTATTCTGCAAGCACCCTGACAAATGTCCGCGAGGGTGGATTAAAAAAGAATCTCTCCGCGTTTTTTAATGACCAACAGTCAGGAAGCACCCCTGATCCGAAAGATATTGATGATCTCGATCCTTCGAAAGCTTGCTACATTGGAATCTCTGGTTCTGACCGTCTGATTGGTCCGCCAAACGAAAGCTACGCTCAGTTACGTGGGACAGAGTTCCGGAACTCCGCCTACAAGGATATCGCTCCGACCTTCAAGCTTCTTTGGAATTGGGCCCGGCTTGCGAATCAATTTGAATATGGCGAAAGCACGACCGGAATTCGTCCTCAAAAGGTTTGGACAGGTGCTCCGTTTAGAAACACCGCTTCAGGTCCTGCCAACGTTTACGATAATGAGAACCGGAGACCGTCAGACCCACGCAATCTCTCCGAAGTGAAGATCACCCCAGTGGTCACGGAAGCATGCATTTACTACAATTTGGCAACTTATCCTGAAGCCAGCTCAACAAATGCCAATCAGGAGAACCATGTGTTGCGGATGTGCATCTACCCACGAATTGGTTTGTGGAATCCCTACAATGTGTCCATGCGTCTGGACCGTCCGATGATGTTCCAGCTTTTCTTAAACGGAAAGAAAAGCGTGCGCTTTAACGGTCAGAATGACTTTACGCGTGAGATCTATTATGGTGGTGACCGCAATACTTTTGATGGCCACATGGGTGGGCAAGTCCACTTCCTCTTGCCAGCAGTGACCATTCCTCCCGGTGAGACCTTTATTTTCTCGATGGGTGGAGCTCCGCAGGAGTTTAATATTAACCAATTTGCTGGGAACCGTCTGCAGTGCACCGACCCCCCATCGTCGGCAAGCTACCTTTACAAAGATTATCGCCAAACCTCTTTGAGTGGTCAGCGGCTGAATGCCGCTCGCAACCCGCGGGTCAATGGGCAGACCTTCAATCGGGGTGAGTATATGCCAACTGCTCCTACCAGCTTTAGTGAATATCCCATTAACAATGCGGAGAACGGTGCCGATAACTATATGTTCTTCCTCAAGTATCTGGAGCGTAACCCCCAGAATCCAAGCCGCCAGACTTTCGCCAATGAGCCGATGCTTGTGTATTCGAGCGTGAGTTTGCAGGCAGGTGGAGGCGACGAATACCCCATCCAGTGGGCAAATGGTATTGAGGCGCCAGTCTTCCAGCTTACCGGTCGCAATGACCACATCCCAGCTGGCTTCCCCCCCTCGCCATACACTCGTGATGGATTTAGGATTCGTTGGTTAGACGAGACCGAAGCCAACAAGAGCGGAGGAGGATTTGCAGATTATACGCAATACCTGCAGAGTTCAGCCCTTGGTAACTGGAACCTCCGCGCATCCTATTTCTGTCGAAATCCTTATGATAATGTGGCGACAACCGCTCCTTATTTCCATGGGGTTTACACCCATGACATTCCAAGCGAGGAGCTGAGCTGGGGGAACTTAAGCCCGGTCGCAAGAGGGGGCTATCAGACAGGATTTCCCTTTGGTAAGGCAAACTTTGGGGTGGATACTGTGGTGGCCTTTGAGGTTCCCACGCCCGAGGTTGGAATTCCTTCCATTGGATACCTCCGTCACTTGATGCTCTCTGAGTTTGCCTGGCATCCGAGTTATGCCATTGGAAGTTCGATTGCTGACCCTCGTGTGGATACCTCAGGAACGATGCCTCAGTTGGACCTCGGAAGATACCATGGCTGGAATAACAACGGATTGGCTATTGCTTATTGGTCAGAGCTTCTCAAGAACATTGTTTTCGAACTCCCTGAAGATAATCAGCTGATCTTTGACATGAGCTATGAGGTCAACCACAACCTCTGGTCGGACTTCTTTGTCATGGGGGCAACGAAAAACCAGATTTCGAACTTTGCCCAGGATCCTGCTGGCAAGCCGTTGGATAATGGTAATTTGGTGCTCTGGGATGACTCGGGAGATGTCGAAGCTGACCTCCAGGACTTCTTCAGAGCGGCTGGTCGCTTGATTGTCGAAGGTGGGTTTGATGTGCACTCGACAAGCAAAGCTGCTTGGAAGGCTCTCTTATCGAGCACTCGTGACGTCGGATACGGAAAGGAAGGTCGTTCTCCTTTCCCAAGGACCTTATTCCCTAAGGGTGTGGAAAATGACAAAGCTGACTACAGCCAGAAAGTCTTTACCGGATTCCGTAGCTTGGGTGACGAGGAAATCGATTCATTGGCGACCGCCATTGTCCGTGAGGTGAAAATCCGCGCACCATTTTTCGGCTTATCTGATTTTGTAAACCGTCGTTTAACCGATGATGAAACCGGAAGACGAGGCGCTCTTGAGAATGCCCTTGAGAACTCACTGCCGAACCGAGGTATGGACAATCGCTTCCCAATCGACCGCAAAGAGCTCAGAGGAAAGCCCAATACCTTTGTGGCTCAGTCGAATCGTGGAACACCGCGTCAGACCACCACAACCCCGATGTTCCAGGAGAACCTGCCAGCCTCGACGGGATATGGAACACCAGGATACATTACGCAGGGAGATATCTTGCAGGTTATCGGATCAACTCTCACGACTCGTTCTGACACCTTTACGATTCGTGCCTACGGAGAATCAAAAGACATCAATGGGAATGTGCAGGCTCGGGCATGGTGTGAGGCTGTTGTTCAGAGAACTCCAGAACCCATTGCTCCAGACACCACGACAGGAATGAATCCGCGCGAGGTTTCTGGGAGTGAAATCAACTTTGGTCGTCGTTTCCGCACGGTTTCATTCCGCTGGTTAGCGCAGAATGAAGTCTAAACGAGACGGATCATTTTTTCCAAAACATCAAGGCTCTCTTTGGAGGGCCTTTTTATTTTCAGCTCGACGCAACCGAGTGCTTGAGCGATTTTACTGCCCCCCAATCATCGAGTTTTATGAAGAGTTTCCCTATCCTGCTTCTGCTTTTTTTTGTGCTTTGGCCTGCACTGCTCTCTGGTGAGACCCCTAATGATAAACTCGCTCATGCCATTGAACTTGCTGGGAAAGAAAAGAAAGATCTGATGATGATCCTGACTGGATCCTCTTGGAGCGAGAAAAGTAAAAAATTCGACCAAGAGATCATCGGCAGTGAAGGTTTTAAGGCTTTCACCTCTGAGAAGTATGTCACGGTTGTTTTTGAACTTCCTCTCAGATATGAAGATGCTCATCCGGATGTTTTTGAAATCCAAAAGAAGTATCAATTTCGCCAACTTCCTACCATTATCCTCACCGATCAGGAAGGTCGGCCCTACGCATACACGGGAGTTAAAGAGGGTGGGTTGGAACCATATTTGGAACATCTCGCCGAACTCCATAGCCTTCGTATCGAGAGGGATCGTTTATTGACTCAAGCCGGCGAAAAAGAAGATGCTCAGCGGGTCAACCTGTTGGTGCAGGCTTTGCAAAGCTTACCCCAAATGATCGTTCCCATTTTTTATGAGGCTGAGCTTCAGCTCATCGAAAAGGCGGACCCCACGGGGAGAGATGATTACGTTCCAAGTATTCGTCGGTCACAAGCTTTAGCCAAGGAACGAGAAGGGTATAATGCCTTATTTCGTGAGAAAAAATATGATGAGATTTTTAAGAAGGCGAAAGACGAGGCTTCAAAGAAAACCGGAGAGGATGCACAACGCCTACTCCTCTATGCCATCCGTTCACTGGCAGACCAAGAAAAGTACGATGAGGCCTCTGCTTTGGTAAAGGAGATGGCAAAATTGGACCCACAATCTGAACTTGGAAAGCGCGAAGAGAGGTATCTGACGATGCTCAACAATGCCAAAGAGCGCAAAAATCGCCCCTCCAAACCCGCGGGTCCAATCGTTTCAAAACCTGTTGCGGTCGTGACGGATCTGGAAGAATTGCGAAAAGATGCGCAACAAATCGCCCAAGATTTTAAGCAGAGTGAGGTTGAATTGGTCCAAGTGAACCAAAAGGCGCAGACCGCAGCGTTGAAGATCAAAAACCTCGAAACTCAATTAGCCAAGGCTCGCGAAGAGGAAAAATCTCTCGGCGAAGAGCGGAAACAAGCGGTTGCCAAAAGAGAGAAGTTAGCGAGGAAAGCGAAAGCGATGCAGGAGGTCATTGCCAATCACGAAGCCATGGAGAAGCGTAAACAAGAAGCCTCTCAGCGTGAGAAAAAGCGCAATCGCGCTGAAGTGGAAGGAAATGAACCGGGAGCGAAAGCACCTGAGCATAAGAGCCAAAAGTAAGGGGCTCTCTGAGCGCCAGACCCCTTCCGAGTTGGATGGATTGAGACCTTGGTAGGAGGCCGTTGATTGGTTGGTGTAACCGGTCGATTTTTATGAAACGGGCTGGGCGTATGTTTCGCAACGGCGATGCCAGCCTTCACGCCAACGACTTTCTCCACGTGCCTTGGGCGAGTTTTGAATTCGGAGATCCAAACGCCTCTTAGCGGCCGCTGCGAATTCTTGGGCTGCAGCCTGGCCAGCGGAAGTGGGACCCATCTCCATCAGCACCCACATTAAGCCCCAACCTTGGCCTGCGTAGGATTCGCGAGGATTTGTTCCATCGCCCTTGAAGTTGACATAATCAACCAGCGCATAGATCCCATTTGGGGTGGTCGCAACTTTTTGATAATTGTGATAAACTCTCTGGCGCTGTGCTGCTGGAACGGCCCGCATCATATTAGGAAGAGCGCTGCGCGATTTTTCGGCGATAAACTCAGTTTGAATGCCAATATTGGCGGCCAGCCAATTCCTAAGGCCTGTGAGTTGTGGTTGGTCAAAGTCTCGGGTAAACGCGGCCCGATTTGGCCACGGACATTCTTTTTCTAATGCGATTTTGGGAACGAGTACTCCTCTCTGAGTAGCGTATTGGATAAATTCAGGCCAAGTTTCGGTCCAGCGCCCGTGAAAGCCCTTCGGATACCAAATAAAATGTCCAATCCCTAGCGAAGGGAATTCCTCTCCATCATTCCAGTGCGTCAACCCTGAGATTTTTCCTCCAGATTCGTTGTTCCAAATCATCTTTCCAATCTGGGCCTTTTGATCGGCGGTTAAGACGAGGGTGTTTGATTGGACTCTAGGCAAGGGGCGAGTCTGATCTGGCGGAGTTGTGGAGGTAGGTTGGCAGGCCGAGAGAAGAACCACCGGGAGAAGAAAAAAATGGGCAGCTTGCATCAGGCGTAGATTGAGCTCAAACTGCTCCCACTACAATGGACAAAAGTGAACTTCTTAAGGCCCTCACGCCGAATCTTTTTGATCTCATGAAGGTGTTACTAACCGCAGTGATCATCTTATTTGTCACCAAGATTCAGATTGTGAGTGATAAACTCTCCGCACTCTTGATTGCCCTGCCACTCACCTCGATCATTGCCATGATCTGGATGTGGCATGAACTCAAGATTCCTGAGGAAGCCAAGCGCATCGAGAGCATCGCCAACCACGCTTATTATACTTTTTGGTTTGTCTTGCCAACGATGCCCATGTTTTTGGTGATTCCTTGGATGTTGCGCAAAGGCTTTGGCTTTTACTTCACTCTGGGAGTCAATGCGGTCATGACGACGGTCTTCTTTTGGCTGTTGGTGATGAGTTTAAAAAAATGGACTTCAATTGATCTGATGCCATGAGATTTCTTGTGCCTTTAATCATGATGAGCTCCCTCCACGCCGAAGTTCGATTGTCTGCTCAAGATGCGTCGAGATTTGTCGATCTTGCCTTGGCAGGAATTGGCCGAGAGTTCCCCAATAAGCCGGGGCACGTTCTTTTAGAAAAGGCAGACATCAAATCGCCCCGCGAAGTGACACCCGTTTTTTATGGGCATTTTGATTGGCACTCTTCGGTCCATGGTCATTGGACTTTGGTTCGATTACTTCGCTGTTTTCCAGAGGCTCCATGGGCTCAAAAAGTCAAAGAAGTCTTGGGATCTCGTTTCACAGAGGACGCTTTGAAAAAAGAAGCGCACTATCTTCAATCACACCCATCCTTCGAAAGAATGTATGGATGGGCTTGGGCTTTACGCTTAGGTCTCGAATTACGTCAACTCGGTCTAGAAGAAGCAAAGAGGTGGGCGGGTTGGTTTGAGCCAGTCGAATGTGCAATTGTTGGTCACGCAAAAGAGTATTTACCAAAACTTAGTTGGCCGATTCGTTGTGGCTTTCATCCTGAGTCGGCTTTTCCGTTGAGCCAAATGTTAGATTGGGCTCGCTCAGTCGGCGACCACGATTTTGAACAGTTGATTGTTAAGAAGGCCGTCG
>Ga0181569_10004917_pt1 | contig 10262 bp, 6 predicted proteins | sample 101ome_19_FD_132452 | JGI IMG/M metagenome (GOLD analysis project Ga0181569, IMG submission 132452) | Coastal salt marsh microbial communities from the Groves Creek Marsh, Skidaway Island, Georgia - 101405AT metaG (megahit assembly) | ecosystem: Environmental > Aquatic > Marine > Intertidal zone... | reverse complement strand
TTGTAATGCTTTTTTAAGTATCTCATCTTGATCTTCATATATAAATACATATATGTCACAATGTTGATCCAAAGTATCTATTTTCTTAGTTTGGATTTCAAAACTCTTCATGTAACGCTGCAGAGTTTCAAATTGATACGGTTGCTTCTGTTTTGTAGAATATAAGCCAATTCTTAGATTTTGCATATCATGAAAAATATCATTCTTTTTAGATTGAGAAGTATATGTTTCCACAGGTACCTCCAAAGTAAAACAACTTCCAACACCTACTTTAGAACTTACATATATTTTCCCTTCCATAAGTTCAGCAAGTTGTTTTGAAATTGATAAGCCTAAACCTGTTCCAGCATAGGTATTTACTTCAGTCAGTTCTGCTTGTGCAAATGCTACAAATATATTGTCAATATCTTTTTGCTCTATACCAACACCATCATCTTTCACTTCGAGCTGTAAAATTTTTTCATGATAACTACACTCTACATGTACATTACCTTTGAAGTGACTAAACTTGATAGCATTACTTAAAAAATTTGATACAATTTGTTTGATTCGTAATGAATCTGCAAAAAGCTCTTTTGGCATAGCTGGATCAATATATGAAGTGATGGTTATATCTTTATTTGTAGCGCTTCCAACAAAAAGTTCAAGTGTATGAGAGATCTCATCATGCACTAAAAAATTCTTTGCTTCAATTGTAAACTCACCACTTCTAAGTTTAGAAAAATCCAATATATCATTGATAAGGCTTAAGAGGTTTTCACCACTATTTTCAATTATATCAAGATACTTTTCTTGCTTAGGAGTAATCTCCTCACTGAGCATCAAGTTCACAAAACCCAAAATTGCATTGAGTGGCGTTCGAATCTCATGTGACATATTTGATAAGAAATACTCTTTTGCTTTTGATGCGTTGAGTGCTTCTTGTCTTGCATCTACAAGTTTCTCAAATATAGAGTTTGTATAAAAAGTCAAAACACCTTTAAAATTAGTATCAAAAATAAAAGATATCTCATCTGTAATCTCCCTTGAGCCTATCTCAGCGTCATATGAAAAATCTATCATAGTTTTACGAAAATGGCTACAAAGTTCAAATACTTCATCGGCACTTGTCTCACGCTCTTTAAGATACACAAGTAAAAGATTCATTACAGGACAGTTTCCTAGTTCGGTCCTAGATGCGATGACATCCATAAAGTAATCAAATACCCCACTTCCATAAAGTGTTAAAAAACTATCTCTGTCAATTTGGTGAAGTTCTAATATCTGTTTAGGAGCATCATGAGACAACCAATTGAGAAGAATCTTATCTTTAGCAGTAAGAAAAACCTCTTGATGTCTCACAAGGTTTGGAGCAAGTTTGTGCATCTATCATCTTTTTTATTGTAATTATTGTATTAAAAAATATGATACTACCATAATAAAAGTTAACTTGATGAGAGAGATAAAAATAGTACCTACTATATTTCCAATTTGACAACTTGTACACGAGCTGTACTCTCTTCCCTCGTATTGGGCGTAGAAGAAATATATACTATTGATCACTAAAGCAAGGTATGATGCATACAGTTGATATGTCCAAATTTTAGATACCATTGCTTCATCTTCAATAAAGATCAAACCAATAAGCATTATTACCATCCCAATCAAGATGAAATTGACAAACTTTGTTAAATAGTCACGCTTAAATGTTGTTGGACATACTTCCGAGATAGCTACATCACTACCGTACTCTAGCTTTGCTTCAAAATTTTTTTTCTCTTCCTTATCAAGCTTGTTTAAAAAACTTGAACCAAAAGTGTAGTCAATCTTTCTTTGAAGTAAAATAGCAAAAGAACCCTCAGCTTTGAGTGAATGTTGCTTAAGATCTCTATCCTCATACACAACTGAGATTTTCTCATGACGCGTCACTTTAGCACTTAAATCTGGAAAATATGCTGTAGTTTCGATAGTAGTTATATTTCCTTGAGCGTTTAAAACTCTTGGATTAAGGAGCTCCAAAAGTTCTCCATCCTCATTTTTCACCAAAACAATATTATACATACTTCCAATTTGAAAAGCAGCTAATCCATCTAAATCATTAGCTTTAATTGTATCTTTCATATCTTGAATCAAAGAAATAATCGCATCATTTACAACACGAACATCTGTAGAATATTCGACACTTGGAGGGGTTGGATATGTGATTATTTCTTTAACCATTGATACAACCTTGTGATTTTTTTCAAGAGAGTTTTTTTGAGACTTGAAGAACTTGTAGGGAAAACCCCTACATAAAAAAGTGCTCTAGTGACTTTTTCCAACTACGATTAACATTTTGATATTAATCACTAGAAATCTAATAAATTGAAAAATTACACATGTTCTTAATTTCTTTTGAAATCCACCAGGTGTCATTGTTCCAAAGTTTTGTGTATATGGGCGAATATTTTTTTCATGTTCTGCTGACATTTTATTATTCCTTTAAATTATTTCATAGTTTTAAGAGAATCTTTTTATTCCCTTTTTAACGGTATCGGAAGTAATTCCAATACCTACGCTGGCCACTAAGGCACAAATGCTAGCCTTTAACCCGGCAGAGTCTTTAACTTACAAAAAAAAGTCCTACTCAGGAATTAAAGTCCAGCCTGGCTTTAATTTCGCTTTATGAATAAACATGTAGTGTAGTATATTTTTTATCCAATGTCCAGCAAGACCAATTTCACCAAATGTGTAATCAGTATCACGACCAGTTCCTGGATACTTATCAAAGTCAGGGATAACAGGATAAACAGTCATTGCTGCTGCTGTACCATTAAAAATACCTTTACCTGTTGAAGCAACACAAGCCGCACCCATTTCAGCCATTGAAGCATTATGAAGTGGAGCATTTTCACCTTTGTTAATCATATCGCAAACACTGTGAGCCACTGCTTTACCAATGATACCAGCTGGCATACCTGTTCTAGGTGGTGCTGGAGTAATTACAGTTCCATTAGGTGAACTCATTGGCTTTGAGATTGGGTGTGGAGGAGCAAACGCTATACCTGCTGCAAAGATATTTTTATATCCTGGAGTTTGATAAGTAGATGGCCAATCAGATGCTTTCCACTCGTTGTAATCAGTTTTGCCATATGTAGCATCCACTTTCATAAACTTGTTAGGAGCAAACACTTGATCTGTAATATCTGATCCATCTTTTGCATATGCAGTCATATCAACACCACTAAAAGGAGGAATTAACATTGCAAAATCAAACTCTTCTTCACCAGTTTCACCATCTAAAAGCTCATAATGAACTTTACCTGACTCAACTTTACTTACGTGTGCACCGATTATCCAAGGAATTCCACGTTCAGTAAACAATGACTCAGAGAAGATTTTTGAGCTTACAGCATACCCCATAGATTTCATATGAAGTCCACCCATACCAAAATCTCCTAGGAAAGACTCATTTGAGATCCATTTAATATCTGCCATATCACGAATACCAGCTTGATTTAACTCATGCTCAATGTTAAAAATATACTCAAATGCAGCGCCTTGACATGTACATGTTCCATGACCTGTTCCTATTAAGATTTTTTGGCGTGTTCCACCTTTCATCTTTTCAATAGCTTCATTCAGTTTTTCAGATGCATGAACAGCATGGTCTGCTGTACACACTGAAACTGTATGCTCGCCTAACTCACTCCCTTCACCTAAACCTTCTGTAGCACCAAAGTTAAGTTTTGGACCTGTTGCATTTACTAAGTAATCATACTCAACATTTGAGATTTCACCAGCTGTACTTGGATCCGTTGACTCTACAGTTACAAAGCCTTTTTCAATTGTGTCACTACCTTCAGGGTGAATTTCAGTAGCTTTTGCTTGAATATATGTGATACCAGCTTTTTTGTATACTGGAGCCAAATCAAAAGTAACATCCTCTTTTGACATACGTCCAACACCAACCCAGATATTTGAGGGGATCCAATTCCATTTAGAATTTGGAGTTACTACAACAACTTCGTGACCTGAGCCCAACCATTTTGCAGCGAAAGTTGCAGTCGTATGACCAGCAACACCACCACCTAAAACAACTAATCTTGCCATATTACAATTCCTTTTCGTTTACATAAAAGTAAAATCTACATAAATTGTATCTATAATTCTTTTATCTAAGTTTTAATTTAGTTAATGATATACGTTTATCATATTCAGTGTGTAGGAATTACACAATATTTTATAATAATAATTATTTAAAATTATAATATTTTTGTGATAATCTCATATACATTTTTAGACAAATCCTCTTTTTGGATAATCTTTTCCATCTCTACTTTCATAAGCCTCTTATTTGTTTCATTCATCTTGTCGTATAACTTAAATGCTCCAGCAAGTCCTGAAGCCATTTGAGCATTTATAGAGTCTATCTCGATAATTTTGTGTGCTAAAAATTTATACCCTTTTGCATCTTTTGCATGAAAATACTTATAGTTCCTTGCAAAAACCCCTATGAGTGAGCGAACAAGATTTGGTACTTTTTCATCATATGCAGGATCATTTTGTAAAGCCATAACTCTATCAAGAACACCTTCTCTCTCTGATGCTGCTAGAATTGAAAAATATTTATTCATCGTTAAGGTGTCATTTTTATACTTTTCATAAAAATCCCTCAACGCTTCTTCTGCTAAACTTGCATCATAATTTTCTAAAATATCAAGTGCAACAATACGATCTGTCATCGTTAAAGATTCTTCATATTGTTTTTTTACAAGTGAAATTATCTCTTTATCTTGTAAATTTGATAAGATACGTAAGACTCTATTTTTCACAGCACGTTTGCCTATACTTTCACTTTCAATACTCAAATCTTTAGGATTATGAAACTGATGATACAATGCAAGTAATTTTTCTTTATATATACTTGCAAGAGTACTCAAAAGCTTTTCTTTTGCCTCATAAATTGGATCAAAATCTACAATCTCTTGACGTTGCATCAATGTTGTAATGGAAGGAAGTTCAAGAATAAGTGCTTTGTATGACAAATCTGTATCCAAATCCAAAAGATATCCATAGGCGTCAAGAAAATTTTCGTCAATAGCATCACCTTTCATCACTTTTTCAATAGTTTCTAAGGAAAAAAGCTGTGCTGATTCAAATCGTACAAAACTGTTAGTATCAAACTTCATTAAAAATGGATAATCGCTTTGCTTATGTTCAACAATAACTGGTGCTGAAAAATCACGGTTAAGTGAAGCTATAGGCTTACTACTTAATCCACTAAAGCTAAAAGTCTCTTTTTGCTTAGAGACAATGAGAGTTTCATTCAAAATCTCTTTTGAATCTTCACCGATGAGTCCAATTTTAAAAGGGAAATAATAAACCTCTTGCCCGATGCCCTTTTTCGTTGAAGGTATCTTTTGCTCAATAGTCAAAGAGAAAACACCATTGTAAAAACTCTCTTCAACTATAACTCTTGGTGTTCCATTTTGATGGTACCACCGCTCAAACTGAGCCAGATCAATATCCCCTGCTTTACTCATTGCCCAAAGAAAATCATTTGTTGTGACTGCTTGACCATCAAAACTCTCAAAATAAAGATCTGTCGCTTTTCTATACTTCTCTTTCCCTAAAAGTATATAAATCATTCGTATCACTTCAGCACCTTTTTCATACACAGTAGCAGTGTAGAAATTATTCATCGAAATATAAGATGTTGGCTGAATTGGATGTGAAGTTGGAGATGCGTCCTCTACAAATTGGCGCTCACGTAAAGCTTGTACATCTTCTATACGTTGTACTTCACTTGAATTCAGATCGGCTGAAAAACATTGATCTCTAAAAACAGTGAGCCCTTCTTTGAGAGTAAGCTGAAACCAATCTCGACATGTTATACGGTTCCCTGTCCAGTTATGAAAGTACTCATGAGCGATCACTGATTGTATCCCCATAAAGTTACTATCTGTCGCTGTATCTTCATCTGCTAAAACATAGTGAGAATTAAAAATATTGAGACCTTTATTCTCCATTGCTCCCATGTTAAAACTATCAACTGCTACAATATTGTATATCTCAAGATCATATTCACGACCATACTTCTCTTCATCCCACGCCATCGATTCTTTTAAAGAACGCATCGCATGATGACATTTTGATTCATTTCCAAGGTCACAATAAATATTGAGTTCAATAATATTCCCACTCATAGTTTCAAAACTATCAGTAATATTTCCCAAATCTCCAGCTACAAGGGCAAAAAGGTATGAAGGTTTTGGGTGTGGATCATTCCAAGTAACAGCAACTCTATTATTTGAAACTGCGACAGATCTTTTTTTGTTACCATTACTTAAAAGAACTGGATATTTTTCTTTATCAGCAATCACAGTAGTTGTAAAAACACTCATAACATCAGGACGATCCAAATAAGGTGTAATTCTTCGAAAACCTTCTGGTTCATTTTGAGTACAAAAAATAGAACCTGATTTATAAAGCCCTTCGAGCTCTGTATTATTTTGAGGATAAATCTTATTTCTAACCTTAAGCATAAACTTTTCAGGCACATTATATATACGCAATATTTCACCAAGATATTCATACCGTGTATCTTTAAGCTGAAGATCGTTCATCCAAATCTCAAGTAACTCTAGATCTATGCTATCTAGCTCTATATCCTTAAGCGAAGTATCTACTTTTGTGATCTCCATAACATTTGTAACAATCGTCTGCTCTTCAAAAAGCTCAAACTCTAAACTAACTGAGTCAATTTTATAGCTTGGTTTTGTGTAATCTTTTAAATAAATTTCTTTAACATTTTCCATATTTTCTCTTCAGGTATATATTCTTCGTCATTATATCACTATAGATTAATCTAAGCTCCTATTCACTATACTTTGTTGAAGAAAACGAGAGGATTTGTGATGTTACTAAAACTTTTTTTGTCATTTTTAGGCTATTTTGTTTTTTCTTCAACACTCTTTGGAGCTAATACACATTATGTAAATACTTCAACATTAAAAGTAAGACTTGGAGCAACAACTAAGGCACATCATAGTTACAGCATCTATAAAGGACATCGTGTAAAAGTGTATGAACTGCTAGATGGATGGGCAAGAATCTCACGTTACAAAAATAGTGTTGTAGATGGAAAGTTTAACAAACGTGCACATTGGGTTTACGCAGAATATTTAACAAAAATAATACAAAATACTGAAAAAAAAGAGATCATTGAAAAACAGATCGAAAAAGAATCTCTTCAGGATAATTCAAAAACCCACTTTGTCCATGCAAACAAACTCAAAGTAAGGTTAGGTTCTAACAAACACGCGACTCATAGCTATTCTTTAAATAAAAACGACAGAGTAAAAGTGTTTGAACTTAAAAATGGATGGGCAAGAATTTCACCATTTAAAGAAAATATCGCTCAATGGGTATTTGCAAAATATTTAACGAAAATTCCAACTGAAACTATCAAAGTTTCTAAAACCGAACCAATAGTAAAAGTTGCAGAGCAAAAAATAGAAACTAAACCAGTTACAGATGAACAAATTATAGAAGAAGTTCAAACCTTAGAAACTTTAGAGGATGAAGATACTGTTAATGATGTTATCGACTCTCTACAGTCTCAATCTATTTCTCAAGAATATCTAGGAGTTGATCCATTACTCTACGAAGCGATCAACTCTTCTGACAAATTTGAAATATATAAAGATATTTTCATAAAAACATCTCAAAGACTTTACGAGAAAGGGACATGTCAGTTAAGAGATTTTAAAAGAACAAAAGGCTGGATAGAGATCTCAGACAATGTTCTCTTTTTTATCTACTGTGGAAAAATCAAACGATCCAACAAGATTTATCTCAACGTCGTAACTGGGGAAGCTACGAAGTAAGAGATTTCCGAATCTAACACTTAAATTTTTAATTTATAAATTTTTGAAAGTGGATGAAGAATTACTGGTTCATATAACTTAGGATCATACTGTTCTAAAACAAACATCTGAATATAAGATGAATTGTACATACTTTGATCTAATACTAAAAACTGTCTGTAACTTTTCATAAATATAACATTAACTTGTCCAGAAGGATTTACAGTTTGGATATTTTTATGTAGCTTACCTTGATTATCATATTCAACAACAACAAAATTATTAATCGCTGCAGCTTGATTTCCAAAAGCAACTGCACCTTTATTTTTGAGAAGTTTTACTCCTCTTCCTAATTCGATTTCGTTTCCTTGTTCCCTAAAGTTTTTTGACATATAAAACAGTGGTGCTTTTTTCTTTTCACCAGTCATTAAATCCAAGTTTGAAAACAATGCTACGGTTGGAAATATTTGCATCATCCTATTTGGTAGATAAAGATATACATCTCTTGTCTTAGATGGTAATTCAAGATCCCCCTTAAGTGTTTTTAAAAACGTATTTGTATCATCAAAACCGTAGTCTAGAGTCATTTGTTCAATGTTACTACCAGCCCATTGGACATAATCTTTATGATTTTTATCCAAGCCTTTATTTGATTCATTCACAGCAAATCTTTTTTCAGTATACTCTACATCTAACCTTGCCATTTTCGCAGCACTTATCTGATCTGAGTTCAAAATATAACTAATAGGAAAATTGACTGCACCGCTATGCTTTCCTCCATCTATAAGTGTTTTAACATCGCTGTAGTATCTGATTGGATATCCATAATCCCACCAAGTCACAACATAATCTTCCCGATCTGCAATAGATTTGAACTTATCAAGTACAACAACTTCATCTTTAGTGAAAACAGTTGGAACTTTGTACTCTTGGACATGTTTTATATTTGGATACAACCCTAGTACAGTGAAAAGAACCATAAAGATATACTGAGCATAAAACGAAACTCTTTTATCCGCTAACTGACTTGCTAAAAACTTAGACACTTCTACAACTAAAAAACCAAACCCTAAGGCCATCACAGGAACTGCATACACAGTAAAACGAAGACCGCCGCCACCGATTAGTCCAGGAATACCATATGCTAAAAATCCAAGTCCTAACATTGGAAGTGCCAGTAGCATGACAGGATATCTATATGCAAACCAAATATATCCTACAAGTGAAACTAAAAGAGTAAATGTATGTCCTGAAATTCGGTTTGCAAACATTTCAAAAGGAATACTGCCAGCTTCCCTTACCGTTTGCATAACAGTGAAAAAATTAAGTCCTAATCCATTAGCTCCTTGTGAAACACTGTCTCTAAATACATATCCTTTAAGTTGACCCCAAATAGGATCAAAACCACCTGTAACAAAAAACAATACAACGGCAATTCCAAAAACATAGTAAATATACTTGATGATAAATTCTCTTTGAAATTTTATTAGTCCAAATAGTAGCAATACCATAGCCAATCTTATCCAGCCATCTACATTTATCATGGCAAATATCATAAATGATATCAACAATAGATTGGTTTGAAATTTCTCTTTTTTAAAATATTGGTACATAACATATACAAATATGAAAGCAATGAAGGCAAATTCTAAAGAATAACTTTTAGGATACCACCATCTGTATGCGATGCTATCAAGTCCAGCAATCAAAAAGTACTTTTCATCTTGATCTTTCAATGACCATATAAGAGACCACAACAAAATTGTTGGAAAAACAATATTTAATAAATCCGTATCATAGTATCCAACCATTGTACGGTTATAATAACTCCATGCGATTGATCCAAGGAGTGCAGCGATAAAACCAACCTCTAATTTTTCAAATTCTCTAGTAATAAGGATCAGAGGAATAACAATCAACGATGCAAAAAATGCAGGCATATAAAATATAACAGTTTCAAAAGATAATGGTAGTATTTTTGCCATCCAAGCAGTCAAAATAGATCCAGCACGCTCAAATGGAGATAAATCATTTGTAGATTCAGTTTTACCGGCTAGTATATCTCTAGCACCTTCAGCATAAAAATATCCATCATTAGTATTGATCATAAATTCACCATTAAATTTAAACTGATCAACTCCATTAAACTGATCAACCCATATTAATCGAACTGCAAAACTAAAAACGAATGCAAATAAAATTAGTAATGCAGTTAATTGATTTTTTGTTATTGTCATTCTTTGAAACCTTTTTTTAATAGTTTTGTATTGTAGCTAAAAGTTCTTTTTAGAATCTACATATTTCATAACCATAAATAGCAATACAATCATAAAAGAAAAACTAAATAATGGTGGCAAAAAATATACCAACAAAAAAATAATTCCATTTATACCTAAAGCGTAAAGTGTAACCCTACTGTGACTCCACCCTACT
>Ga0181569_10004902_pt1 | contig 10279 bp, 7 predicted proteins | sample 101ome_19_FD_132452 | JGI IMG/M metagenome (GOLD analysis project Ga0181569, IMG submission 132452) | Coastal salt marsh microbial communities from the Groves Creek Marsh, Skidaway Island, Georgia - 101405AT metaG (megahit assembly) | ecosystem: Environmental > Aquatic > Marine > Intertidal zone... | reverse complement strand
TAAGATAATCTTCCAATTTTGGCCTAATAACCTCTACAACGTACTCAATAGGGCTGTGTTTAGACAAGATGGCAACGTGATACCCTATCATCAAAGGCATTGTATCGTTTGTAAAGTCTTCATAGGTTTTTCTGACAAAAGATAATATCATCTCAAACTTATTTTTTGCATCTTGAGAGCCATGTCTAGACCATGCATCAATACCTTGTAATATAAGAAAATGATACGCATCTGGATTTGATCTCAAAGACGTTAACTCTCTGTCTTTATTTTCATTAACAGTGCCAATATCATCATCCCAAATATCTACAATGTACTGATAAGCCTTACCTCCCATTTCAATAAATTCATCATCACCGGTACTTTGCGAATAATCCACAATTGACTTGAGTATTGCCCCAGCAATTACCGGGTCTTCTTGATTGTTTGAATCTTCCCTTTCTTTATCTGTAACTTTGAATCTTAACCCATCATTGCCAAGGCAGATCGCCCAACCACCAGTATCGCGCTGTCTGTCCTTAAAGCGATTTAATATTGATTTTGCAGTATCTATATAAATTTGATTTTTTGTCAAATTGAACACATCTACAAGCATCCAAATACATACTGCTCGATATATTTCTCCTTCGGGACCCCAGCTAGATTCAACAGTATAATCGCCATTTTTATTGTGGTGACTTACTAGGTAATTAGCCGAATTAATTGCAGCATTAATTCTATCCTTATCCACCCTTCTTGGAAGGTTAGCCATGTTCATATGGTTCATTTTTTCATCTCACATATTGGAACAATATTTAATTCAATCTTTTAAATCCAGAATGACAAACATCCCCATCTAACAATGAATCTATATCTCTGCCATCTTCACACTCTTTTATTATCGAAAACACCCGATCCAAGGTATCAAAATATCCACTTACTATCTCTTCCGTATGCGCCATACAACTATATATACAATTGGCGGCAAGGTAGCCGTTTTTCAGCATTTCTTGTGTAATAAGGGTCTTATATTTCAAAGAATCTTCACTAGCAATTGTAAAGCCTGCCAATGCTGGAAGACCCCATATGTTTATGTTTAATTCGTATTGCTCCGCAAGTTTTAACCATCGCGAGGAAATCGAACCACCAATTTCTGAAATTACATCCCAAGATTTTTCTCTTTGCATTACCTCCAAAGTTTTTAATGCAGCAGACGGCCCGATGCGTTCAGTCCAGAAAGTAGAGCTAATAAAGGTGTTTTGCGCTGCCTGCATAAACTCTTTTTTACCAATACAGGCAGAAATCGCATAACCATTACCAAGGGCTTTGGCAAAAATCGCCATATCGGGCTCAACACCGTATTTTTTATGCAAACCACCATAAGTCTCTCTAAATCCTGAGGTGCATTCATCAAAAATTAAAACAATGTTATTTTCAGTAGCGAGATCCCTTACTTTCTCTAAATAGCCATCCAAAGGATCTTGATTTCTAGACACTTCCATTTTAATGGCTGCAATTTCACCGTTATTATCTTTAATTAACTGCTCTAACTGCTCAATATTATTATATTCAAAAGGCAATGTGGTACCTATTAACCCTCTAGGGACGCCATTAGGCTGCAACCCTGGCAGTAAATATCCATCTAAATTTTTATCACTATTTAGATTGGTCGATATATACCAATCATGCCAACCATGATAGCCACAAATTGCAATCTTATCCCTTCCTGTAAAGGCGCGCGCAATACGAATCGTAATAGAATTAATTTCACCACCAGCTCTGGCGAAACGCACCATATCTGCCCATGGATGAATTTCAATTAATTTTTCTGCCAAATAAACCTCTTCAGGGCAGTTAAGCGTTGCCATATTTCCATCCGTGGCAGCTTTAATCGCCGCCTCATCAACTTCAGGGTGGCTATATCCTAATGTGTTGGTCCCAATCCCCATAATAGACATATCGATGTACTCTCTACCATCTAAATCCCACACTTTGCAACCTTTTGTTTTACTAAAATATGCGGGCCACTTATCAGGTAAAAATAGCTCAGGTCTCTTTGATAAAAGCATGTTTCCGCCTGGAATGACTTGTTTCGCCCTTTTATAGAGTTTTTGCCCTGTGCCTAAAGTTGCACCATCATTTCTATGCAAACTGCTATTTTCAACAAACAATTCTGGATGTTTATTACGTAATTTAATAACCTCCAACCAATCAAAATCAATCGAAGGATAGAAGTGACTGAAGACTGACTTTAAAACATTGTAGTCTGGCAATTCATCCACGGTCCACCTTTCACCTGAAAAATCCTCTTTATAAGCTAAATTATCTGATTTGAACAACTTAGAATTTCTAATAAAAGGAGTTACATGCTCTCGATCAACATCCGAAGTACTGTTTTTCCATGCGTACTCCAAGGATTTAAACGAAAACACCTCAACATCTAAACCGTCCGGATAAGTTGGCGGCATTACATTGGAGACGTAATCAGACTCATCTGATTTATACAGCTCAATTACCGAATCAACAACCTCATGATCTATAAGTGGACAATCACCAGTAATGCGTACCACGACTCCAGCATGGTATTTTTTAGCAGACTTGTAATACCTATCTAGCACATCAGACTCACTACCACGATATACTTGATATCCCAAACCCATCACATGATCTGACAAACTATCATTTTTTTTATCAACTGAAGTTGCTAAGATAATCTCATCTATTTGTCTAGATTTGGATAAACGCTTTAACAACACTTCAATAATGGTCATATCGCCACTCAAAGGCAGCATTACCTTGTTTGGCAGCCTCAGGGAGCCCATTCTGGCTTGAACTATTGCTATAACTTTCATATATTGCTCCAATTTTGAGGACTGATTAAATCCAAATCACTACTGTCCAATTCCTCAGGAAAGTCTAAATCATGTTTTTTACAATTTAATATCTGTCGCAGTTGTTTTTCACTGTCAACTCCTATAACAATGTAGTTAATCATTTCTTCTTGCATTGCAAAAGAAAGACAAGCGTCTATTGCGCTTATTTGATTCCCCTCTAGAAAGTGGTCCCATTTACTCCATATATGACCCCACTTCTTAAATTTAATAGGTCGATCTTGTTTATTTACTAATAACAGCCCTTGTAGAAAAATAGATCTAATATGAACTTCCACGTTGTTATTATGTAATTTTGACAGCCAGTTAGAAGTTTTTATCCTTCTATCAAATACATTGTAAGGCGCTTGAATAATATCCGGTCTATACCTCTCCCAATAACGACTGATCTCTTCAGGGTCGTAGACAGAGTACCCGACTTTTTTAACCAAGCCCAAATTTTTAACCCTTAGAACAGCCCCCCACAAACGATCACTATGTTTGCATGATAATTGATTTTGTTTGTGCAACATCAATCCATGAATTACTGAGATATTTAGTCTTGATAGCGACCCTCTAACTTGATCTTCGACCCAAGCTTCTATATTTTCAATATCTTCTGGAAGTGCCTTTAATTTAGTTACTACCTTCCATTTATTTACCCCCAAATTCCCGAGGCAGAGTTCACTATCCCCATAATCCGGCGCCGTGTCCAAAGTGCCAATATTATTTTGTTTCGCATAATTCAAAATAGAAACGATTTCATCTGTTGCTATTTTTCCACTTTTATTAGCAATGCCGTAATCCATTCCAAATTGCACTGTACCAAGGGCTATTTTTGGCATATTTACTTCAATGCTCCTTTTAACACTGAAACTACTTGATCTTGCTGCTCGAATGTCATTTGTTGAAATAAAGGGATGCTGATTGCGCTTTCATAATAACTTTCAGCATTTGGAAAGTCGCCTTCTTTAAACCCTATACTTTTATAATAAGGCTGTGTGTGCACAGGAATATAGTGGACATTTACCCCTATTCCTGCCTCCATAAGGTTGGCAAAAACCTCTTTGCGACATTTGTTAATCTCATCCAAACGTATCTGGATAGGATATAAATGCATGGCAGAATAGCAGCCAACTTCATTAGAAGGTTTGGTTATCGGCAAGCCATCTAACAACAAATTGTATCTATCCTTGAGAGCGTTCCGTTTAGAAACAAATATATCAACCTTTTTCATTTGACTAATCCCCAAAGCAGCCTGCAATTCGGTCATGCGATAATTAAACCCTAGTTCGATTTGCTCGTAATACCAAGCACCTTTATTCTTGTTACGCAAAATTCCATGACTGCGAAACAACCTCATCTTCCCTGCAAGTTCCGTAGAGTTGGTTACCGCAAGGCCGCCCTCAGCAGTGGTAATAATTTTTACTGGATGAAAACTAAAAACTGTAATATCAGAGTATCGACAACTCCCAATAGGTTCGTCAAAATATTTGCCGCCAATCGCATGCGATGCATCCTCTATAATACTAAACCCATACTCCTTGCCAAGAGAGTGAATTCTTTTCATATTACAAGACTGTCCAGCAAAATGCACTGGTATTACTATCTTAGGAAGACTATTATTTTTCTTTGCTTGAATTAACTTCTTCTCTAACGCCTCGACAGACATGTTGTAAGTTTTAGAGTCTATATCTACAAAGTCTACCTTTGCCCCACAATACAATGCGCAGTTGGCAGATGCTACAAAGGTATTAGGGCTAGTCCACAGATAGTCACCTTTTCTTAAACCCAAGGCCAAACAGGCAATATGTAAAGCTGATGTGGCACTATTGACGGCAACACCGTGTTTTGCCATGCAATAGTCGGCCGTTATATTTTCAAATAATGGAACCTTTGGACCTTGGGTTAGAAAGTCAGAGTTTAAAACATCAATAACCGAATCAATATCGGCCTGATCAATACTTTGCCTGCCGTAAGGAATCACAATTAAATTATGCCGATTTTATCGTTATTTTTCTCAATCCACCCTCGTAACTCTTTAATCTCCATCCAGTCTTTATTATTGTCAGAAGAATACAAAAAGTCTTCAGGGACTTTTTTTCCGTCCTTAATTCTATCAGGATCATGACTCCAATTATTTATAGATGGCAATATCTTGTAATATTCTGGATATTCGTAGGTATACATAGCATCTTCAGGACCAATCATTTGTTCGTGCAACTTCTCTCCGGGGCGTATACCCACAACTTTCTGCTTGGCGGACTCAGAAACAGCTTTGGCAACATCTGTCACCTTCATTGAAGGAATTTTTCTTACATAAATTTCACCGCCAACCATATCTTCAAATGCCTTCCACACCAGATCAACACCCTCTTCTAAGGTAATCATAAAGCGAGTCATGCGAACGTCTGTAATTGGAAGGTCATTATTATCCTCGGAGAGCGATAGGAAAAAAGGAATAACAGAACCGCGTGATCCCATAACATTCCCATATCGCACTACTGAGAATTTTGTATCGTGACTCCCACTGTATGAATTGCCTGATACAAACAGTCTGTCTGACGCAAGTTTGGTCGCTCCATATAAATTTGCAGGGGCGCTGGCTTTGTCCGTAGAAAGTGCAACAATACGCTTAACACCTTTATCTATACACGCATCAATAAGATTCATTGCACCAATCACATTCGTCTTTACACATTCAAACGAGTCATATTCAGCAGTTGGAACAATTTTAGTTGCTGCAGCATGTACAACATAGTCAATACCATCTAAAGCTCTGCTCAGCCTATCCTTGTCTCGAACATCACCGATAAGAAACCTGATTCTAGGGTCGTCGCCAAACAATTTCGCCATCTCCCATTGTTTCATTTCATCTCTAGAAAAAATAACTATTTTTCTTGGATTGTATTTTTTTAATGTCATTGGTATGAAGGCATGGCCAAATGACCCTGTTCCACCAGTGATTAAAATTGAAGCATTATTTAACATTTATGTTTCCTCTTTGTTATTCACGAGATTGTTGTACTCAACCTCTACAATAGGGCTGTCCTTACTCAACTTAAAAATTCTATTACAATTTTTAAGCGTTGATATTCTATGAGCGATTATCAAAATAGTAATATTACTATCCAAATTGTCGATTGCTTGCATAACTGATTTTTCAGTATCGTCATCCAAAGCGCTAGTGGCTTCATCAAACACAATAACCTTAGACTCTTTATATAAAGCTCTAGCTATACCTATTCTCTGCTTCTGACCGCCAGACAATCTTACACCCTGCTCTCCAACAATAGTTTCAAACTGCTTGGGCATACTTTGAATGGTGTTAAATATACTGGCTTTTTTAGATGCGAGCATCACTTTTTCAATGTCTATATCACTCTTAGGCACCCCAAACGCAATGTTCTCTAATATGCTAGCATCAGATAAATAAACACTTTGCGGTACGTGTGCGATGATGTTCTGCCATTTAGATAAATACTCAGGGCCAATCAACATATTATCAACTTGCAACGACCCAGAAACAGGTGCGAGCAACCCCATAATAATATCGACTAGCGTACTCTTGCCACTACCAGTCTCTCCCACAAAACCAACCACATCTCCTTTGTAAATGGTTAGATCTATATTGTTTAAGATATTTGCAGTCTCATTTGTATAACTAAAACAAACATTATCAAGCTGAATAGATTTGTTAAATTCAACATTTTTAGAGCCTGTGTTAAATTCATAAGACTGGGGCAATGGCTGGTCTAATAATTCAACAACATCATTAAAGGAGGATTTTGCCCCCATGAGAGTACTAATAGATGCGTAAATCTGCTGAAATACGGGCAGTAGACGCTGCGCACCCATCGCAAGAGCGCCCAGAACTGGAATGATCGCCTCTATCTTGCCGCTTTCTGCAGAAATGAAGTAAGCAATTATCGCGATTAGCGAAACACCCACGGCTTCCATTAAAAAACGCGGACCCGTAGAAATAAAACTATTAACGGCAGATGCGTGACGTAAAGGTAAATCTGCACTTTTATACAGTTGACAGTAGTATTCCTGTCTATTGTCAAGCAACACATCACGAATATTTCCCAACCCTTCTTGCAATGCCTTAACAATCTGAGTAGATTCATGAGCTATACGCTCACCATTAATTTTTAATTGTTTTTTAGAATAAACAGAAATCAACACATAAAGAGAACCGAATAGGACGATTGAAACCAATGTTACCAATGGATCAACATAAAACAGAATAAACAAAATGCCTATTAATATAATGACAGAACTCACCAAATACAACAACGGTGTTACCACACCTCCAGTAACCAAAGCAGATTTGCTAATCACCCCACTCACAATTTCACTACTATTTCTTGCAACATGAGTAGCGTAATTCTGATATAAAGTACGTCTATACATGTTGATACTTAGATCTGCTCCAATCCCATATGAAAGTTTTAACATGACATAAATTAGCAGAATTCTTATCGAGCTAGATATAAGAATAGCAACGACAAAAATAATCGTAAAAGGCAAAATAATTTCACCTGAATTGTGCCAGCCAAAAAAATCAACAATAGGCTGTGCAAACTCGTGATTATAAACGGTATCAGGCGATGTAATAACACCTAAAAATGGTAGAATTGAACCAATACTTACTACTTCAGATATCGACGATATTATCATCAGAAAAACAACTGCCAGAGATTGCCTCTTCCTAGATTTACCTAACAAATGCCATATGTGGAAAAAATCTTTCATAAAGCAAATCTATAACTTAAAGTTCTACTCATACTAATGCACAAAGGAATGTGACTATCGCTCAAATTAACTATTAAAAAGGCATGCAACTGATGGAACTTTACACGCTTATTAAAACAAAACACCTATAGTCAACACCCTGCATAAATATTAAAATAAATTCATTGAATTAAACAGTAAAAACACTGCTATTTTTATAGGGATGACGCTGGCAGAACATCTTTACAAAGATATACTTTCTCAACATCCCCATGAACTCTACCAATAGGGAGGTCAAGCCCGTTAATCCACAAATCAACAGCTCGTCCTTTGTCTGGACCTCTTATAACCTTAAATACGTTTAATGAGTTGTTTAATGCATGGTAGGACAGACTCACCCTATCTGTAGGTAGCTTAGGAGCATTCGTCTCAACAATCACCTTTTTATTTAAGGAGTGAGTATGGCCCGGAAACAAAGAAGCGGTATGACCGTCTTCACCCATGCCCAGCAAAACCAAGTCAAACCTATCAATACTGTCAATAAGTTTTTCATACTGCAAAGCACATGATTCCACACCCAACTCTGGATGCATGAACTGAATATTTCTTTTGGGTATTAGACTGTTCTTTAACCAAACTTTATTGATTAAGTAATCATTCCTATTACAATCTTCAGGCATCAAGCAACGCTCATCACCGATAAAAACATGCCATTTTTCCCAATCTGATTTCAGATTACTTAGCACCTTATAAACTTTGGAAAAACTCCCCCCTCCGGCTAAAACTATTATAAATTTGCCTTTTTTTTTAATTGAACTATTAGCAACCCTAATAATGTCTCTAGCGACACACTTTGACAAAGTATCTATACTGTCAAAAATAAACCAATTGTTTTTTAAAGATTTGTGTATTTTTATCATTTGATACTGAAGAGTTGTTCACAAAATCAATTACTTACACTTAAATAACTATTCCCACTCAATAGTAGAAGTGATATAAAGCATTGATTTTTTTGTATATTTTTTTAGTTTCTAACAAGTTTCTAACTATCTACTATCGATGTATTTGTTTATAAAATTTGGAAACCCAATTATATCAACAACAGCAAATAAGTTAGTGTTGGAAGGTTCCTTACTCCTTTTCCAAATGTCCCTTACGTTTGCGGATAACATTTGAAATAAGAACGTATATCACTCCCACCATTCCACCTAAAACTATAGATAAAGCAATATAAAGCGTCGATTTTTTCTGCGACTTGGCTTCAGCAAGTTGCATATCAAACACAACCCAATCTTTTGGGTTATCACTCTCAATTAACTTTGCCGCATTTTTTAATTGAGACGATGATTTATTATTTTGAAGCAAAGCAATTTCATTCCTCACTTTGGTATAACCATCTGCATCTGACATTAATAGATTTTCTTCTTCAGAACGATTTTCAATCAATACAATCTCTTTTTTAATGGCTTTGGAACCTCGTAGATAATAGGGTACGTTATTTGGATTAATACTTAATGAAATTTGATTTTGCGAATTTTGGGACAATGCATTTGCATTAAGTTTATTTGTTTCAATTCCTAATTCCATTGCAATGGAATATTGTTCATTTAAAAATATAATTCGCTTTTTAAGGTTTTCTTTTTCATTCTGCTTTATTGCATTTAAATCATTTTGTAGATTTTCTAATTGATATGAATTTTTTCTTTCAATCGCCTTTGCCAACTCATCAATATTATTTTTTAAGGTTTTTTGCAAGTTGATGAGTGTTTTTTGAAGAGCAAGACTAAACAAACTTCTACCTTCATAATCATTGTGCCACTCAAATTTCAGATGCCATTTTTCTTCATTATTTGATGTCGGTACTATAATAAATTTTTTAGCAAACCCTATTAGTGCTTTTTGCTTCTGCCTATCATCTAAACCTTTAATAGACTGCTTTACAAACTCATCTTCACTTAAAACATCTACCATCTCTTCATAGTCATTAAACTCAAAAACAACAGCATTAAATACTGACTCTCTGTCAAATTTATAACCGCTTTCATTAAATTCTTTGTCAAAGTATAAACCTTTTTGCTTTAACAAACTGTTGAGCGTTGTATATGGCAAAAAAACTGATGGTTTAGCAATTTGAAAAGGTGTTGAAACTTCAAAAGAGTTTGGTTTAACAACACTAGAGACAACACCAATTACAGCCGCAACAAAAGTCGTAGATATGATTTTCCACTTGCCATCCCATAACGTTTTAAATAACTGAAACAAGTCAATTTCATCGTCATAAGTTGGACGAACTTCAGACATTAAAACTCCTCTATCATTATTTGCACAAAGAGCATATTAAACAGTAAAGACTTACCCTACGTGTGACTTTTCGATTTACTTAAACTAATAAGTTAGATGGATATATTTTTCATCTAACTTAAAACCCTAAACTTATCTAATAATTATAGAACATTAACCTAATAACTCAAATAAAAAAATTGCATTTAATCCGCATCTCACATAGTCAGTGTCTCTATCTCAATAAAAAATTCTTCAAAGCAACGAAACCTTGATCTTTTGACTCGTTTTAGTGCATTTAGGTTTTACTAATCGTTGCTTTTACAACGCTACTAAAACGAAGGTGTAGGCTTTATAGGTTGAAGTGCTTGTTGCTTTTGCACAAAGTCATTTCGCATATCACTTATGTCTTT
>Ga0181569_10004895_pt1 | contig 10286 bp, 10 predicted proteins | sample 101ome_19_FD_132452 | JGI IMG/M metagenome (GOLD analysis project Ga0181569, IMG submission 132452) | Coastal salt marsh microbial communities from the Groves Creek Marsh, Skidaway Island, Georgia - 101405AT metaG (megahit assembly) | ecosystem: Environmental > Aquatic > Marine > Intertidal... | reverse complement strand
GGTTACCGCTGGACCAAAGTGTTTCACCTTGTGCCTACCTTTTTACGAGACCTGGTGTATCTAATCATTGCCAAGACACGCTATCGGTTCTTTGGCAAGGGCTATTGCACATTCGTATCAAACGATAGCAGAATGCTAAAATGAGTCTCGAAAATTTTCGCATAAAAAACCCCCGAGCGCTGCGCGCTCGGGGGTTTTATTTCGCCCCTACGGGGCTTGTTTCACGCCCTCAAGGCTTAAAGATTCTCGTCAAGTGCAGCGTTCATCTTACGAACTGCAGCAGCAGAAGCTTCAAACTTCTCTTTCTCGTAAGCGCTTAGATCAAACTCTACTACTTTCTCCCAACCGTTCTTACCAACGATTACTGGAACACCGATACAGATATCATCTTGACCGTACTCGCCGTTAAGCAATACAGAACACGGGAACATTTTCTTTTGGTCGCGTACAATGCTCTCAACCAACTCTGCTCCAGCAGCACCTGGTGCATACCATGCAGAAGTTCCGATGAGACCTGTCAATGTTTTACCACCTACCATAGTTTCAGCAACAACATACTCTTGCTGCTCTTGCGTCAAGAATTGAGTCACTGGTATGCTGTTATATGTAGCGTGATTGATCAAAGGAATCATAGTAGTATCACCGTGACCCCCGATTACCTGACCTTGAAGATCGTTAGGCGAACAACCGAGTTGCTCAGACAAACGGTACTTGAAACGAGCAGAATCTAGGATACCACCCATACCGATGATACGGTTCTTTGGCAATCCTGAGGTCTTCGACGTCAAATAAGTCATCGTATCCATTGGGTTAGAAATCACAACGATGATGATTTCAGGGCTGTGCTTGATCAAGTTCTCAGTTACCATCTGAACGATCTTCGCATTCGTGCCAATCAACTCCTCGCGAGTCATCCCTGGCTTACGAGGAATACCTGAAGTAATTACTGCTACAGCAGAACCGGCAGTCTTGCTGTAATCATTGGTTGAACCTACTACTTTTGAATCGAAACCGTTCAAGGTTGCAGTCTGGTTCATATCCATCGCTTTACCTTCTGCAAATCCTTCCTTGATATCAAGCAGTACGATTTCTTCAGCCAATTCACGACGAACCATGTTCTCAGCTACTGTAGCACCTACGTTACCGGCACCAACAACAGTAATTTTCATATGTGTTTGATTTTAATGTTATTCTGGTCCTACAAATGTACTTCACAGACCGCGATTATTTATCCTCTCACCAAGAAAACCGGGCAATTGATATAGGTTCAAAATTCCAACTCTACGTTGTACCTTTGTAGCATCAAAATTACCCTCTTATGGTAGCTTTAAAACTCATCGGAATCACTGTTGTACTGCTCGGTCTTGGCGTAGCGGGAATTGCTATTAAAATCTGGGCGAAAAAGGACGGAGAATTCGCCGGCACCTGTGCCTCGCAAAGCCCGTTCTTAAATCAAGATGGGGAGACGTGTTCGTACTGCGGAAAGAACCCTAATCAGTGTGAGAACAACCTCGAACAAGCTTAATTGGGTTCGTACGCCGACCATCCTTCGGTCTTCTGCACTTCTAATTCACCTTTCACGTTGCCAACGATAAAGTAGGCTTCAACATCTGGAAAATGCGCAACCAATTGTAAGGCATTCGGTCCTGCAACCATACATGCAGTGGCTAATGCATCTGCCAATGTCGCATTAGAAGCGATAATACTCGCTGATAAGACATTGCTAATCACCGGCTGACCAGTTTCCGGATCTATCGTATGCACCACCTTCTGACCGCTTTCATCGACCCAGAACTTTCTGTAGTTCCCGCTCGTAGCAAGCGACATAGAATCTAAGGCAATGATGGTCTGGAATTGACCAGGAATGCGGTCCTCCACAGGCTTCTCTATACCAATGCGCCATCCACGGCCTTTCACATTTTCGCCTTTACAACGCACCTCACCCCCTACTTCAACCATGTAATTACTTACACCTTTAGCAGCCAAATAATCGGCGATAATATCCACCGTATACCCCTGTGCAATTGCATTCACATCAACTTGAAACCCTTGAGGCAAGGCATAGAGTGAATCTGGTTCAGGCAAGGCCAAATTAGCACTGCCCACAAATTGCAAAAGGCTATCCACATTGACGTTATCATTGTAATCTCCACCTGAGAATCCCCACGCTTTAATCACTGGCGCAATGGTAATATCAAATTGGCCAGAAGTGAGTTCAGTGTACAATTTTGACAAGGTAATAACACGCGCAAAAGCAGTACTTATGCGAATGGAGTCGCCACGGTTTAATCGGGAAATTTCGCTGTCGCTTACCCATAAACTCATCTGCTGATCCATGGCTTTTAGGATACTGTCTATTCCCTCGCGATAGTCAACACCTTGTGGTACCAAATAGGATATGCTGTAGGTTGAACCCTGCGCTGGACCTTGGTTGGTCACCTGCACCAGTTCAGGCGTTGAACTGCAGGAAATTAGCATTGCCATTGCACTAAGAAAAGAAAGGATGTATCTCATGGGATAAAAATAAAAAAGCCGCTCCTGACGGAGCGGCTTTGAGAATAAATCTTTGGTATTAACCACCGAAGTCGTCAAAACTAACGTTCTCTGGTGGCACACCGAAGTCGTCTACCATCTTCAGAACCGCTGCATTCATTAGCGGTGGTCCACAGAAGTAGAACTCAATATCTTCAGGTGCATCATGGTGGTTCAAGTAGTTATCGATTACCGCTTGGTGTACGAAACCTACGAAGCCATCACCTTCGTCATCCATGTTCTCCTTAGCATTCCAATTGTCCTCAGGCAGTGGCTCTGACAATACAAGGTGGAACTTAAAGTTCGGGAACTGCTCTTCGATCTGACGGAAATCGTCTAGGTAGAACAACTCGCGCTTAGAACGACCACCGTACCAGTAGCTCACCTTTCGGCCAGTCTTCAACGTATGGAACAAGTGGAACAAGTGCGAACGCATCGGTGCCATACCAGCACCACCACCGATATACAACATTTCAGCGTCAGTCTCTTTGATGAAGAATTCACCATAAGGACCTGAAATAGTCACTTTATCGCCTGGTTTTTGATCAAATACGAATGAAGAACAAACCCCTGGGTTTACATCCATCCATCCGCCTTTCTTACGGTCGAACGGTGGTGTAGCAATACGAATGTTCAACATTACGATATTACCTTCTGCAGGGTGGTTGGCCATAGAGTACGCACGGAATAGTGGCTCTGGGTTCACCATCTTGAGATCCCATAGTTTGAACTTATCCCACTCTGCTTGGAATTCGTCAGGAGCCTTGCCCAATTTCGGGTGAGACGTAATATCAATGTTCTTGAAATCTACAGTTGTTGCAGGTACATCTACCTGGATGTAACCACCAGCTTCGAAGTCTAGTGTTTCACCTTCCGGCAGTTTTACGACAAACTCTTTAATGAAAGATGCTACGTTGTAGTTACTTACAACTTCACATTCCCACTTCTTGATACCGAAAATCTCTTCAGGTACTTTAACGTTCATGTCGTTCTTCACCTTGATCTGACATCCTAAACGCCAGTTATCCGCAATCTCTTTACGGTTGAAGAATCCTGTTTCTGTAGGTAGAATTTCACCACCACCCTCAGTTACTTGACACTTACACATACCACAAGTACCACCACCACCACAAGCAGATGGCAAGAAGATCTTTTGGTTGCTCAAAGTGTTCAGCAGGGTCGTTCCTGATTCTACTTCTACATCATCTCCGTTGATGTTCAATTTTACCGGACCGCTTGGAGACAAACGCGCTTTTGCCTGCAATAGAATCGTCACCAACAAAAGGATAACGAGTACGAAGACAACTACCGATGAAAGAACTACTGTGCTAGATAAAAACATAGCTACTGTACTTATTATAATTTAATACCCATGAAGCTCATGAACGCGATACCCATCAAACCTGTAATGATGAAGGTAATTCCAAGACCGCGTAAAGGAGCAGGAACGTTTGAATAGCGGATTTTCTCGCGAATGGCTGCGATAGCAACGATTGCCAAGAACCAACCCACACCTGAACCGATACCGTATACCACCGCTTCAGCGATAGTACCGAAAGCACGCTCTTGCATGAAGAGTGAACCTCCGAGGATAGAACAGTTTACAGCGATAAGCGGCAAGAAGATACCCAAAGCGCTGTACAGTGCAGGTGCAAATTTCTCAACGATCATCTCGATCAACTGTACCATCGAAGCAATAACTGCGATGAACATGATGAACGAAAGGAAGCTAAGGTCTACATCCACGAACTCTTCACCCAACCAAGCTAATGCACCAGGCTTCAAAACATAGTTTTCAAGCAACCAGTTTACCGGAAGAGTGATGGTCAATACGAATGTTACAGCAATACCTAGGCCAACAGCAGTTTTTACTGTTTTAGATACTGCGAGGTAAGAACACATACCTAAGAAGTATGCGAAGATCATGTTCTCAATAAAGATTGAGCGAACAAATAAGTTGATTAATTCTTGTCCCATGTCGGCTTAGTTTTCTTCAATGAGTTTAGTGTTTTTCGCACGTTGCGCCCAGATGATTAGACCTACAACGATCAGAGCCATCGGAGGGAACAAGAAGAACCCGTTGTTGGCATAGAATCCTCCGTTTGCGATGTACCAGCTGTCTGGAATCACTTGGAAGCCAAGTAATGCACCAGAACCAAGCAATTCGCGGAAGAAGGCAACTGCGATAAGAATGACACCGTAACCAATTGAGTTACCGATACCGTCCAAAAAGGCTTTCCATGGACCGTTACCTAGCGCGAAGGCTTCAAAGCGTCCCATGATAATACAGTTCGTAATGATCAAACCAACGAATACAGAAAGCTGCTTGCTTACGTCGTAGGCGAAGGCTTTTAGGAATTGGTCCACCAAGATTACCAAAGAAGCAACTACTACGAGCTGCACGATAATACGGATACGGTTTGGGATAAGGTTACGAATCAACGAGATGATAACGTTACCTGCTGCCAATACAAACATTACAGAAAGTGACATTACGATAGCCGGCTCAAGTTTAACCGTAATCGCAAGTGCAGAACAGATACCCAGTACCTGAACTGTAATCGGGTTGTTGTCATTGAATGGATCAGAAAGTAGTCTCTGATTTTTCTTCGAGAACAACGATTCTTTTTGTTTTACTTCTTTACTCATGGCTTAGATGTTTTTGAAGTATTCAGCGTAAGGTGCAAGACAGTCTGTAAGCATGTCATTTACACCGTTTGAAGTAATAGTACCTCCAGAGATACCATCTACAGCGTAATCGCCAGCAGAAGTACCTGCTTTCACTACTGAAATCGATTTAAACATTCCCGCTTCAGAGATTTTCTTCCCTGGGAATTGGTCGGTAAACATTGGCGTCGTGATTTCGGCACCAAGACCTGGCGTTTCACTCTTGTGGTCAAAGGTTGCACCAACTACCGTGTTACCGTCGCTTTCCAAGGCCAAGTAGCCCCATACCGGACCCCAAAGACCTTTTCCACGCATTGGAATAATGTAGTAAGTATCGCCTTCTTTCTCTGCCACGTACAATGGAACAGCACGGTCCATGTTACCTGCCTTAATGGCTGCGGCCATATCAATATCGAAAGCTGCTGATGCATCTTCAGATACTACTGTTCCGCCTTGAAGGGTTAAGCTTTGCTTGATGTACTCTCCAAAGGCTGCATCAGATTCTGAGCGATCTACCTCGATACCGATAGAAGCCAAAATGCTTTGTTTCTTCTCTTGGCTAATGTTTGAAGCTTGTTTGCTCTTAAGACCAAGAGATGCTCCAGACAAAAGCACAGCTACCAACACCACCATCACTGTGGCGAATGTGTAAGTATATGCGTTGCTATTTACGTTCATCGTGTTATGTAGTTTAGGCGTTAGCTAGACGCTTCTCGCGACGTTTGATGTTTGCTTCTACAACGTAGTGGTCAATCAATGGCGCCATTACGTTCATGAAAAGAATCGCCAACATGATACCTTCAGGGTATGCTGGGTTGAAGACGCGAATCATAATACCGAAGAATCCGGCTAAGAAACCGTAGATGTATTTACCCGTTTCCGTCTGAGCGGCGCTCACAGGATCAGTAGCCATGAAGACCATACCGAACATGAAGCCACCCAACATCAACTGGTGGATAGGATTCAATCCCATAAACTCGTTCACTGCAAAGGCATTGAAAATACCTGCCATTACTAACCCACCTACAAAGAAGCTCAACATGATTCTCCAAGAACCTACACCCTTGAAAATCAAGAACAAGCCTCCAAGAAGAATTAACAATGCTGAAGTTTCACCTATAGAACCCGGAATCAATCCCAAGAATGCATTCATCAACGAGTACGTTCCTTCTGGACCGAACTGGGCCATAACTGTTTCCGTTGCTGGATTACCTAGGCCTTGACCTACTGTAGTGGCCAAATCACCCATAGCAGTTGCACCTGAGTAACCGTCTACGATATCACCGCCTGATGTGTTGATCCATACTTGATCACCAGACATCCACGTTGGATACGCAAAGAATGCAAAGGCACGTGCCGTAAGTGCTGGGTTCAACAGGTTCATACCTGTTCCACCAAATACTTCCTTACCGATAAGTACAGCGAAAATAGTCGAGGCAGCAACCATCCATAGTGGAATGTCTACTGGCATAATCAATGGAATCAACAAACCTGAAACCAAGAAACCTTCGTTTACAGGGTGGTTGCGCTTCCATGAGAAGAAAATTTCCACACCAAGACCGGCTGCATACGTCACGATAATGAGCGGCAACAGCTTTAAGGCTCCGAATAGGAAGTTATCTAATAATGTGCTGTCCAAACCGATTGCTCCATAATGCAAACGGCCAATATTCCACATTCCAAAAAGGAGTGCAGGAACCATAGCAAAAATTACTGTCACCATGGTGCGTTTCAAATCTATCGCGTCGCGAACGTGCGCTCCAGTGTGAGCAGTGTGGTCAGGAACGAAGGCCATCGTCTCCAAAGCATTGTGCAATGGGTAGAGGATGTTTCTCTTGCCATCTTTTTCAACAAGCGGTCTAGTCTGGTCGAATATGTTTTGTACAAACTTCATAATATGGCGTATTACATCATTTCTTTTCTGAGATCATTCAAACCGTCTCTGACGATTTGTTGCAACGGCAGTTTTGAAGTACAAGCCACTTCTGCAAGTGCGAAGTCTTCTGGCAATACTTCATAAATACCCAGCTTTTCCATCTTCTCGATATCACCAATCAAGATGGCGCGTAGCAACTGCTGCGGGAAAATATCCATAGGAATGAACTTATCGTACTCCCCTGTCACTACAAATGCGCGCTCTTCACCGTGCATGTTGGTATCCAAATCGTACTTTCTATTTGGGAACAACCATCCCCAGAATGCACGATTCGTTGAGAACTTACCAAAGCCTGGGAGTACCCAACCAAAGAATTCAGTTTGGTTTCCTTCTGGAATCGCTGTGATTTGAGACTTTCCGAAGGTCATAAAACCTTCCGCATCCATCTGGGTACCGGTAAGCACATCACCAGCAATCACGCGAGTGTTATCGAGATTAATATTTGCCGAATTAAAAGCTGCAAGGTTTACCCCTTGCAGCATGGTGGCATAACCACTGTTCGTTGCTTTAGAACCTGTAACCGCCACTTTGTATTCTGGCGCGTACTGGCCATTGAGCACAGCACGACCAATTACAGGTAGGTCAACAGCATTTACCGTCCAAACTACCTCACCCTTGTTAATAGGAGCAATTTGTGCGATTTGTGTGCCGACTAACCCCTTAGGATGCTTTCCAGAGAAGGTGGCATTAACTACACCTTCACCACTCAAACAATCTAGAGGAGCGATATCATCAGCCTGACTCACGTATACCTTACCCGTTGTCAATGCACCAAGTGCATTAAGAGCAGCAGCAACCTCAGCTTCTTTTCCTGCCAACTGGTAGGCGAGGTCCCCAGCAAGAGGACCACTATGAACTGCGTTTACGAAGATATCACGTGGCTCTTCGTTCATGCTTGCTGCTACACCATAAGGTCTAGAGGTAATGAATGCGCCCGCACCGGTATTGGCCAAATGCTCAGCTACCGCAGAACGATCAGCTTTAGCAACATCGAGCGCACCGTGGTCTGCATAGGCAACTTCACTATCGGCTAAAACAACAACTGCCAAAATCTTACGCTTGGCACCGCGCTTAACTTCTGCTACCTCTCCGGAAACTGGTGAACAAATTTTTACTTCGGGACGATCCTTGTCAAAGAATAACGTGTCGCCCGCTTTTACTTGAGCCCCGGCTTTCACCGCCAATTTCGGCGTGATTCCAGGGAAATCTAAGGGACTTACGGCATAAGTTGAGGCGCTAACTGCACCCAAATCTGTCAGTGCTGCTGCACCGACCAGCTTAAGATCGTAACCCTTGCGAATCTTAAAGGATTGAGACATCGTACGTTTCAGTATGATTTTAGGCTGCAAAAATATATTACAGCGTTGGGAATCCCTATCCTTTTCGCTACTAATTGTACCTTAGTGGGCAAGATTATTTAACAATTATGCTAACAAGGTATATGACATTGGTCACACTGATGATTTTCAGTTCGATCAACGCCCAAGTATTAAACGACACCGTGGTTTATGATTATCTAAAAAGTGTCCAAATATCACCTGAAGGAGAACCCCTTGACTTTCCTGCATATGAATTGGGTGCCCGCAAGGGACTTGAGCTGAGCTTTGACGACCTCGCATACGAATGGAACAATTACAGCTATCGCATCTTTCACTGTACAAAGAACTGGGAAAAGAGCGATCTGCTAGTTAATCAATACCTCATTGGCTTCGAAGGAAACTACATGAATAACTTCGCGATTAGCGTTGGAACGTTTGTTCCGTATACCCACTACTCCATTAAATTTCCTAATGCAGAAACAAAGCCCCGCGTTAGTGGCAACTATGTCATCGAAATTTTCCAAAACGACGATCCTGAAGACCTGATTATCCGCAGAAGGTTCATCGTTTACGAGAGCTTGGTTATTCCCGGAGTGAGTGTAAGCCGCGCAGTAGACATGGAAGAATTCTCCACCCAGCAACAAGTAAGTGCCACGGTAAGCCTTGCTGGCTATCCTGTTCAAGATTATTTCATGGACCTTGACTTGAGCATATTACAGAACAGGAGGTGGAACAATGCCAAGAACAACCTCAAACCAACCTTTATTAATGACGGATTGCTCACCTATAATTTTATGGGTAGCGAGTCTTTTGACGGCGGTACGGAATTCCACACTTTTGATACGAAGCGATTGAATCAGGTCGGACTAGGAGTTAAAACCTCCCGTCTAGATACGTGCTGGGAAGTATACCTTTATGAAAAAAAGAACCGCTCTATTGCTGTGTATAGCTTCCAAAACGACATCAATGGAAGGCGATTCTTTAACCGGGCAGATGTCGGTAATCCTGATCTCGCCGGTGATTATTGCTGGGTCGATTTTTATTTTGAAAGCCCCGAATTGGATGAGCCAGTTTATGTGTATGGGCAACTAAGTGATTGGGAACTCTTGCCAGAGTTTAAAATGGATTACAACCGAGAGCGTGGAGCTTACAGCAAAAAAATCTTGCTAAAACAAGGCTATTACAATTATGTCTTTGCACATCCAGGGGAAAATGGTGGTATTAGCACCGCTCTTACTGAAGGAACGCATTGGCAAACGCGAAACGATTACACATTAATTATGTACAACCGTAGTATGGGTTTGCGATATGACCGTATTATTGGATACTTCAAACCTTCACAAGCATTATAACATGAAGAAGCTCGCATCAATTTTAGCTATTCTACTAAGTATCAATTCTTTTGGCTGGGGTCTTACTGGTCATCGCGTGGTTGGTCATATTGCCATGGACCACTTAAACCCCGAAGTAAAAGCGCATATTCTTGACGTTTTAGAAGGCGAAGACCTCGCCATGGTGGCCAATTGGATGGACTTCATCAAAAGTGAGCGTTCGTACGACAGCCTCAAGCCGTACCACTATTGCACCATTCTTCATCTTGATTCTATGGACACCCACAAGCATCCTGCGGAAGGAGATATTTGGATGGCTATCGATAAGTTTTTAACGGAAATTGAAACCCAGCAGTACAGCGTAGATGAGGGATTCGCGCTCCGCGCCATCGCTCACTTAATTGGAGATGTGCATCAGCCCTTACATTGCGGACGCGGCACAGATATGGGCGGAAATATGGTACAGGTGAAGTGGTTTTACCGCAAATCCAACCTACACCG
>Ga0181569_10004885_pt1 | contig 10292 bp, 10 predicted proteins | sample 101ome_19_FD_132452 | JGI IMG/M metagenome (GOLD analysis project Ga0181569, IMG submission 132452) | Coastal salt marsh microbial communities from the Groves Creek Marsh, Skidaway Island, Georgia - 101405AT metaG (megahit assembly) | ecosystem: Environmental > Aquatic > Marine > Intertidal... | reverse complement strand
TTTCTTGAAACACATGACGAATTTGAATTAGATAAAGATATCGATCACAAGTTACTAGTCACGGTCGCTCCTGACGGATTTTTGAAAAGAATTCGTTGAACAATCGAAACCTTCCAATATTTTTCGAAAATGCTAAAACAAAACCTGATTGCTAATTATTTGGGGCAGGGGTGGACGGCCATCATGGGCCTAGTGTTTATTCCAATTTATATCAGATATCTGGGCGTTGAAGCCTATGGGCTCATTGGTGTTTTCGCTACGCTACAGGCTGGGCTGGTCCTGCTTGATATGGGTATGTCTCCGGCGCTCAGCCGGGAAATGGCCAGATATACTGGCGGTGCACATAATGAGCAATCAATCTGGGATTTATTACGAAGTATAGAGATAGTTGCCATTGTCATTGCATGCCTGGTTGTATTTGTTTTATGGGGGGCGTCAAAAAAACTTGCGACAAATTGGTTGCATCCCCAGCAGCTTTCCGTCGATACCATTAGTCATGCACTTACAATCATGGGGTGTGTATGTGGCTTACGATTCGTGGAAAATATCTATAAAAGTTGCATCATAGGGCTGCAACGACAGGTTCTACTTAATCTCCTGAATTCAGTCGTCGCTACAGTTAGAGGTGGTGGTGTGGTTCTTGTTCTGGTGTTTTACTCCAGTACTATTCAAGCATTTTTCGTATGGCAGGGCATAGTTTCCTTAATATCCATAATCATATTTATGATTTTCCTTTATAGATACCTGCCTGACCCTGCAAGAAATCCCCGATTTAGCTGGGAGGCACTGTCGAATGTATGGCGTTTCGCTGGTGGTATGATGATTATCCTGTTGCTCGCCACATTGCTAACTCAAACTGACAAAATTATTCTATCGCGGTTGCTTAGTCTGGAGATGTTTGGCTATTACACCTTGGCATCAACGGTCGCAAGTGTCCTATATATGTTGGCTGGTCCTGTTTCCCAGGCATTTTATCCAAAATTCACTGAGCTCGTAACGCGTAGTGACATATTTGCGTTGTCAAAAACATTTCACAAGGGAGCCCAGATAATTTCGGTGCTTATGGGTTCTGCTGCCATGTTTCTAATTTTTTTTGCAGATGTATTACTCAAAGTTTGGACAGGAGATGACAGCCTGGTCTTGAATGTTTCACCTATTTTATCTGTGCTTTCTCTTGGCACATTACTTAATGGGTTAATGTGGTTACCGGGGCAGATGCAGTTAGCACATGGTTTCACCAGAACGGTGACTTATATCAACTGTGTAGCAGTAGCAATGCTGTTTCCTTTGTTGCTTTGGATAGTGCCTCGGTACGGCGCTATAGGGGCGGCCTGGGGATGGGTTTCGCTAAATGCAGGATATTTTTTTGTCGGTTCTCATTTTTTATACAAACGAGTTCTTCCTCTAGAGAAGTTGCGGTGGTACTGGCAGGATGTTGCGTTGCCTATCCTTGCCTCTGGTGTGATTGCATTGACGGCAAAGCACATGATGCCGATACCAGCGGGACTGATTGGCCAGTGCCTGATATTAATCGTTGCCGGATTTTTGATAATTTTAGCTTCGATATATTTTGCGTCGTATGTAAAATGCGAATTTAAAAATTCCATTAAAAAAGCAATAGCTTTCACTTTCAGCCAAGCGTCCTGAATTTCTTGTTATGCCCTTTGCCCCCAAAATAAGTATTGGCATGCCTGTCTACAACGGTGAGAAATATATTCAGCGGGCAATAGATTCACTGATGTCGCAAACATTTACAGATTTTGAGTTAATTGTTTCAGATAATTTTTCGACAGATTCAACTGAAATAATTTGCCGGAGATATGCAGAAAATGATAGCCGTATCAGATATATACGCCAGTCTGTGAATGTAGGACCGGTTGCTAACTTCCAGAATGTGCTGGATTTGGCTATTGGTGACTATTTCATGTGGGCCGCAGCAGATGACATATGGGATGCAGGCTGGATTAAGCGACTACTACCGATCGCAGAGAAGTACCAGTGCATTTCGACTGGCGTGTACAAACCGATAGATAGTAACGAAAATGAAATCCAGCATCCGGCTAATAATAGAAAACTGGAATACTGTGGGCCAAAAACATATAGGCGAATAAAGTTTTATCTTGAACCCGGTGTTCTGGGTAAAGGTAATCCTATTTATGGAATTATGCCAACAAAGATATTAAAAAAAATCGGCGTTTCCTGGGTCGCGTCAGAACCCCTAGGAGGCGTTACTGTTTATCTTTATGTGCTTCTTAGCCAAATGGAAATCCGAAGTGAACCTAGCGTAATCCTTTATAAGCGTCTACACAGTGAATCATACGGTGAAATGATAGCGACTATAAAAGTTCATAACTCAACTTGGCGAAAGAAAATGATAATTGCCAAAAATATACTCATTCAGCCTATACCAAGCCAATATAGTAGAAAAAGTACAGACTTTCAAAAACCATTGATATGGTTACTCTATCCAGTTGCAATTTTCTGGGGCATTTACTCAGAGATTGCATGGAAGGTGAAAAGATTCAAAATACATGGCCGCCCTTAATTTACCCAAAAATCCCATGGGCATGACAATGACTGTTTTTGTATGAATTTGTTCAAAAAAATCATAGCCCTGATTGCATTGGTGCGACGTAATGTCAGGAATTCTTATTTTAGAAAAAAGTTGGGTAGGCTTGGGTCTGGGAGTTCAATTTACCCACGAGTGATAATTTCTCACCCGGAGAATTTATATATCGGAGAAGATGTATCAATTGCCCCTGGCGTTTATCTTAGAGCTTCCAGCCGAGGCCAAATAATAATTGGAGATCGATGTGCCATTGCTGAAGGTGTCAGGGTGATAACCCCAACGCACGACCCGAATATTTTGCCAGTCATTAGCGTGAGCATCAACCGCGATGTGGAAATAGGAAAGGACGTCTGGATTGGAATCGCAGCAATAATTTTACCTGGCGTTACCATTCATGACGGTGCGGTTGTTGCCGCTGGTGCAGTAGTAAACAAAGATGTGCCGCCAGATAGCTTGGTTGGAGGCGTACCAGCTCGCCTGATAAAAAAGCTCGAACCTAGTCATGTGAGGCGTGAAAATGGCCTTAAGTAGCACTTTCGATAATCCCTATTATCACATTCTATAATTCATTATTCTTATGAAAGAAAGTTTAAGAAATTTAGCCAGAGGTATCGGAGTATACTATGCGCTTAACTATTTGCGGCAGCTTCCAGCAATAGCCAGATGGCTTGGGAAAGGTTGTCCGTCACCTGCTCCGCACGCGATCAAAATGAATGTCGTGAGGTCCTATCTGAGGCAATACAAATTGGGTCATTTTATCGAGACTGGAACATTCCAAGGCAATACTCTGGAATATATAGCACGTGAAGAGGTGAATTGCACAAGCATTGAATTATCGGAGGAGCTATTTGAACAAGCCAAGATCCGCTTTGCCCAATTCAGCAAAGTTAACCTGATACTAGGCGACTCAACAGAAGAAATACCGAAGCTACTAAATACACTTATTAAGCCGGCCCTCTTTTGGCTTGATGGGCATTATAGCGGGGGCATAACCGCCCGGGGCGAAAAGGAATCCCCGGTGAGCCTGGAACTTGAGGCCATTCTAAGCCATGCGGTTAACGAGCATGTAATTTTAATTGATGACGCACGTTGCTTTGACGGAACTCACGACTATCCACATTTAGATGAATTGCTTAGGAAAATAAGAGAAAGCGGCATGTATCATGCCGAAGTCTCTGCAGATATCATTCGGCTAGTTCCACGAGAAGTTAAATAGCCATACATGGTTACTGATAATACTTTAAGTCAGTTAGCAATTCTGACTCCCAGTCGTGTAACAACAGAACAGCGTTATGAGTTTGCAAGCGCTTCCTGCAAATCTCTGCAAAATTCACTGAACGGTGAATTTGCCACTCACGTTGTTGTTCACGATAGCCATGTCTTCAAATCTATCGTTCCGAATTTCCTACACGGACTTATTAAATCCTTTTATTTGGATAACAAAGCCAGGGATTTATATTCTTCGAAAAAAACGATTTGGTTTGATGGAGATGGAAGAGGAAGCGCCAGCGCGATGTTGAAGGCTGTGAATGTTGCTATTTCTCAGGGCAAGTCTTACGGTTTTATCCATCTTGATGATCATGTATACAGGCCCGATTTTGGCGAACTCCTGGCAAAAGGGGTTGCTGCAATGGATGAGCATACGGATCTTCAATGGACAAGGTTCAGCGGATATCCGGTGATATTCAATAACAGAAAGCCTTTACAGCCTTCTGCCGAGGATCTCATAACCTTTGACGGGGTTACATTACGTCCGCACCGGTCGTCGAAATATACGCTCTGGTCATCACCCCTCACGAGCGAAGCCAATGCTGGTAATTACTGGCAAGTTGTCATGTGGTTCTGTGTCTACAGGCTGGGATTTCTCAAGCAATTGCTGGAATGGGCGGTAAAAGGGAACTCAAGGCACCTCGCTCATGTTGAAACCTTTTACAGGAAGCAAGCCAACTTTCAGAAAATCCTTGATCGATTCCCCAAGTCTTCGTTTGGTTACATTAACATGCAGTACGGCGGCATAGAAATGCATCGCAATGAAAACTGGCGAGAGCTGCTGGCGCTGGATAATCCCGCTATCCGATGAAATCACTTTTGAGAAAGATTTTGCCTACCGGGGTAGTCAACAGCCTGTCCCATGCCAGGCAGCGTTTCAGGAAACCGTTCATCAATAGCCCCTGCGGCAAGCTCGATCCGCAAGAACAAAAGCCTGTTTTGGTTATGGCCGTCGGACCTACATTTGACCAGAGGACGCCAAACGCGATGATGATGTGTCGTATGGGCTATTGCCATGCGTTCGAATCACTGGGTATTCCATACGTAATTGCCGACGTTAATGAGGTGGATCGACTGGCGAAAGATCTCCATTTACCGTTCATCATGTATTTTGCGAATGATTTGCTTTCAATGTCTTCGCGCAAGGTAAAGGAACTGAAGAAGTATCCTTCAGCGGTTTGGGTGCCACCATGGTTCGAAAATAGCGATAAATTTTTTGCGCAGTATGGTCTTGATCCCAATATCTGGACATTGCCAGATCCAACTGTAAGAAAGATATTGCAGCTTGAGCCGGCATTCTGCTTCACCGCAACTACATTAGGTGGATTGAGCTATTTTGTGAAGTGGGAACAAAACGGTATTCCTGTTCGGTCATACCCTTTGGCGTGTGACACCACTCTCTATAACGAGAATTCGGCAAATCAGATTGATTTTAAAAATGTCAGACTGGCGTTTGTGGGCGGCTACTGGCAGTCGAAGGGTATGCAAATAGACGAATACCTGAGGCCGTTTGAAGAACACCTCGATGTTTATGGTTACAGTAAATGGCCATACAGCGGTTACAAGGGGCTCCTTTCAATAGAGGCAGAGCCATCGCTCTACCGGCAAGCGAGGGTTTGCCCGGTCATTAATGAGCCAACTGTCGCTCTTTTGAAGGGGCAAATTAACGAAAGAGTGTTCAAGGTGTTGGGATCCGGTGGGTGTCCAGTGGTGGATGCTGTTCCCGCTTATCGCGAGCTGTATTCGGAAGATGAACTACTGTTGTCTGAAAGCCCGGAGCATTTCAGCGAGTTGGTCAACATGCTGCTCGATAATCCTGATATGAATAACGAGTATAGAAAGAAGGGCAATGCGGCAACGCTTTCCAGGCACACCTATATTCATCGGGCTCAGAGTTTTCTGCAGGACCTTGGAATTTCCCTTCCCGCCTGAGAACGGCAGATAGCCTTCAACATGAGTCTTTCGGTATACATTTTGGGGCGCCTGTGCAAGCGCTAAACCTGATCAGGAACAGTCTTACAAAGATATGAATTACGATGCGACCAGAGTGAAACAAACGATTGCCTGTAGGGATTGCGATGATGTCCCGAAGGTTGAGGGCGCTGGCGAATTCGTGGGTGAGAATAATGAATACCAGCGTATGCATAACGGGACCCTTGTAATGCGGGGGTCATACCATGGCTCCTGGATGTCCGAAATTATCAGCGAATTGCAGGGGCACCACGAGCCGCAGGAGGAAAAGGCCTTTGCGGAAGTCCTGAAGTATGTCGAATCAGGTAGCACGATGGTTGAGTTGGGGTGTTATTGGGCGTATTACTCGCTCTGGTTTCATCAACAGGTCCCGGATGCCAGAAATATCATGATTGAGCCCAACGAGGATAAACTCGAAGTGGGGCATCAGCATTTCAGCCTGAACAACTATCAGGGCAAATTCATTCACGGTTTCATTGGCGGCGAGTCAATTCCGGAAGCAACATTTATCGACTGGGATGGCCGGGAAACCCGGGCATCACAGATCTCGGTGGACGGATTAATGGATGAACTTGGGCTGGAAGCAATCGAGATACTCCACTCTGACATACAAGGCGCGGAACTTGCCATGCTGGAGGGTGCTGCGCGGGCATTGAAGCACCAGAAGATTCGGTTCCTTTTCATATCAACACACGGACATCAGCACCGGCGCTGTCTTCGCCTTCTCAATCGCCATAAGTACCAGATTCTGGCATCGCACACAGTATTGGAGAGTTGTTCAGGAGATGGGTTGATCGTGGCCATGGCGCCGGGCTCCGTTGGACCCGGGCCAATTTCAGTTACGAAACGCCAGGTTAGTGCCGTGGAGCTGATTCGCTACGAACTTTCCCATATAAAACAGTTGCTGCTGGCTTTTTTTAGGGCCTCCTGAGATGACTAATTTTCTGTACAAGATTCCAGTGATCCGTGGATGGCTAACCAGATCGAAAAACAGTGCGTTCCGGAAAGCACAGCTCACTTCGTACGACCACTTTATGCGCGCGGTTAAGGATACGCCGATTGGCAGTGTTCTATTTAGCAGCGATGGTTGCGTGTATACCCTGGATGACGGCAGGGCTTATCGTTTTGATCCCGAGCGCTCCGCAAGCTGGCTTTACTCGGTTCCTTCGCTTGGGACGTTCGAGAAAGCTGAAACCGAGTACATTAAAACCGCAATCAGGGAGGGGTGGGTTTGTGCAGATATCGGTGGTTGTTTTGGTTGGTATTCGGTCTTGTTCAGCCGCCTGTCAGGCAATGGAGGAGAGGTTCATGTGTTTGAACCGGTTCCCGATAACAAATCCTGTCTGGATGAAAACCTCGAACTCAATAATTGCCAGAATGTGACGGTAAATGATTTTGCTTTGGGTCGCGAGCCGTCTGTAGAACGAATATTCGTTCCTGTTGACGGTGTGTCCGGATCACTGAAAGCTCATGCGAAGTTGGAACAATGCAAGGTCCTTGATATCCAGGTATCAACGCTAGATCAATATGTTGCGGACTATGGATTGAGCCGTCTTGATTTTATCAAGGCAGATATTGAAGGCGCCGAGTTGCCAATGCTGCAAGGGGCAGAGGAAACGTTACGCAGGTTCCGTCCTGAATTGATGCTTGAAATTCAGGAACGCAGCACAACGCTTTTTGGTTATACTCCAGAGGACGTGTTCAGTTTTATGGGCGACATCGGGTATTCAGGATATATATTCACGCAATCCGGTGATCTGGAGCCGTGCTACCCAGGCTGTCTTGCCAAACACTATAACTTCATTTTTCGGTCTGAAGGCTGAACCGCTCAGAGCTGTCACGTAATTACCTTATGAAGCAACTTATATACAACATCAATGGATTAATCGATGTCATGATTGAGCCAGATGTACGTGAAGAAATAGTCAGAGAGATAGATTTTCAGATCGGATATTTCAAAAATAACGTGTCCGCGAGGTCACTGGATATTCCTGTTGTTCATGTATTTCCATACATAGCATGGGAAGCATTGGAGGTTGGTGGTAGCGAACAGGTTGAGTTTTATACAAGCACGGGCAAGCCTGGAAAGTATCTCATCGAGAAAAGTAGCCGTTTGTGCATCAAGATCACGGATAGCGTGATTGAAATTTATGCGGATTATCCAAACTTCCTGATCAACCTCTATATTCAGCTGTTACTCGCTCCTCGCGGATTGAGTATGGTTCATGCTGGGGGATTTCAGGCCGCGTCCGGCGCTGTAACCCTCGTTACAGGCGCCGGCGGTATAGGCAAGACGGCGATCGTTGGGCATGCAGTGCGCGATCGCGGTTTGAAGCACATGGGTGACGATATTATCGTCGTTGGTAAAGCTGGAGATTGTTACTCATTTCCAAGAGCTTTTGTCCTGAAGTCATATCATCGCGAAATGTACTCAGAGACGTTCAGCAAAATGAAACTTCCCAGGTGGAACTTATTCAGGATCAAGCGCTTCATCATTGAAAACGCACCGTTTGTCGGTATCGGAAAATCGTTCCTTAAGAGTACGGGATTGTATTATCAGGTTGCTGATCTACTCCGTCCCAAAGCTCACCTGGCGACAGTATCATCAGATGAAATTTTCGGGAAAAATGCGGTGTTAGGGTCAGGGACGCTTGCCCGCCTGGTTTATCTGGAGCGGGCTGATGTGCCTGAGTTCCGTATTTCTCAAATTAACGCGACAGAGATGTCAAATCGGATGTTTTCCGTTATTCATTATGAGTGGAAAGATTTCGTAAATCATTTGCTAAGCCTGGGGGCTTTAAACATTGTTGACTTAAACGAGTATTTCAAACAAACGATTGAAAATCTCAATACGGTAGTGGGTAATGCGAGCTTGGTATACGTATTGATTCCAAAACATGCAACGCCAGACGAACTGATAGATTTCCTGGCGAGAAAAGAAATATTCGATTGATCGATTCATTGCAAGGTCAGCCTGGTGCGCCACAGGTTTCAGTAATTTTACCAGTTTACAATGGTGAGGAGTACATTTCCGAATCGATAGATTCCATCCTTACACAGACTTTTCAAAACTTTGAATTAATCTTGATTGATGACGGATCAACTGACAAAACATCCGAAATACTCAATAGTTATAAGTACCGCGATAATCGAATTAGTCTTATTTCCAGGGATAACAGGGGATTAATCTACAGCCTGAATGAAGGCATTGATAAATCCAGTGGGAGATATATCGCTAGAATGGATGCTGATGATATTTCTCACAAGGATAGACTAAATAATCAATTCGAATTCATGGAAGAAAACAAGGATATCGGTGTTCTCGGAAGTGATATTCAGATTATTAATCATCAAGGAGAACTGGGTAAGGTCTATCATTTTCCCGAGCAACACCAGTTGATTATATGGGCTATGCTCTTCTTATGCCCCATTGCGCATCCAACGGTTATGATGCGCCGCCATCTCGTAATCAATGCTGGAAAATATTCAGAGAATGCCAAGCATGCAGAAGACTATGAATTGTGGCACAGGCTATATCGCGTTACAAAATTTGCAAATTTGCCACATGTATTACTTATGCTGAGAAAGCATAGCTCCAATGTTACGAATCTCGAGGCCAACCAACACTTGATGAATTCAGCCAGCGTTTCTGCTTCCTTCATTTCGGAATGTCTTGGCAGGCCGGTCGATGACTCACTTGTTTCTTGTATGATCAAAAACAAGGTTGTAAAGAATGGTGAAGCCGACAAAGTCTATGACCTTTTGAGTGAGTTAAATGCGATGCAACATGTAGATAGGCCTGCATTCAAGAAAGCCATAAATCGCGATACAGCCAGGCGCCTGGGCATGATGGCTATAAGAAGTAGCATTGGTTTTAAACGTTTCAAGTTGGGGCTAAAGGCATTGCAGTATGACCCTTTTTGGATATTTACCCTCGCTTTCCGATATTTGGGCAGGTATTTATCTATTGGAACGCAAAAAATATAATAGGATAAGCAGGATATAGTTCAAACCGAGACAATAATTATACTTGCCATGCAGATAGCTCATCGCAGCCAAAACTACCCGAAAAACGTTTCTTTAATCCTACTTACCTTGGCAAGGTTTTCTTATTTGGATGAGACGTACTCTTGGCGGAATTCTATATGAGCCTGGTGGTCCATGCAGCAAACGTCCATCAAGGCGGGGGACGTACCCTTCTTTATGCATTGTTAGGTGAACTTGGGAAGGATAGCACCGTGTTCCTGGATTCAAGGTTTGACCTGTTACCTGAGATGAATCCGGGCGTCAGAATTATTAAGGTACCACCCACTCTATTTTCACGCTTGCGGGCAGAAGTCCTATTAGCAAAAATCTGTCAGAAAGCCGACACATTGTTATGTTTTGGTAATCTGCCGCCGCTACTAAGATGTCGGGGGAGTGTTTTCATATACCTGCAAAATCGTTACCTTAGTGGTGCTGTTAGCCTTACAGGAATGCCATT
>Ga0181569_10004882_pt1 | contig 10293 bp, 11 predicted proteins | sample 101ome_19_FD_132452 | JGI IMG/M metagenome (GOLD analysis project Ga0181569, IMG submission 132452) | Coastal salt marsh microbial communities from the Groves Creek Marsh, Skidaway Island, Georgia - 101405AT metaG (megahit assembly) | ecosystem: Environmental > Aquatic > Marine > Intertidal... | reverse complement strand
GACAATCCCCAAATAGGTGCAACAAGAATAATAACAATAGAAACAACATATAAAATTTGTACAATAGAAAAAGCATATCCTAATGCTGTTAAAATATTACCTAACCCCCAAATAAATCCACAATAAATTAGAAAATTTGGAATATTTTTATTTGAAAAAGCCAAATAGCTAACAACTAAAAACCAAATTCCAGGTAATCCTGAAATTAATATAAACATTTTAGGATTAGAAATCCCTACCGTTACAATAATATCTTGAATAAATCCCGGTTCATGTAAATATTTTTTTGTTAATTCAGGAATTACTGAAAGATCCATAATTGATTGAAATATCCCAAATCCATAACCCAAATATGCTAATATCGATGACCATAATACTAAGGCTATATTTTCAGGTCTACATAAAGCTAAAAATGCACATACAACACCGATCATTGCAATATTAGCAAGGACTGTAACCATTTTAAGATTAATAAATAGTAATTCAAAGGTATCAAAATTATTAAAAAACTGATCTGAAATTTGGTTTGAAACCATGTAATCAGGTAACTTAAATGTTAAAACCGCAATAATAAGATAGAAAAAACCTGCAAGAATTGCACTTAAAGCTCCTAGTTTGCAATAACTAATTTTACGTCTAAATTCCATACCATTCATTTACACATTTCCAGAAATTATTAAACATCACTTATATTTTTGTTACCATTGTAGTAGCTATGAATAAAAAATTTAGAATTAAATATACTCCCTTTAAATTAACATTAAGATTTCCTGTATTTGTTAATACTCAAACCATCTCAGAAAGAGAAGGCTATTATATTTATCTTTATGACAATAATTCTTTAGTAGGTATCGGCGAATGTGCCCCCTTACCTTATTTAAGCAATGAAAAATTAAGTAACGTAAAAGAAGAATTAAGTAAATTATCTGAAATTGAGCTTCCTAGCGCTATATTAAATAATTCACTACCCATAATCCCCATTTTTTCTAATCTACCTTCGATTCAATTTGCTATTGAGTCGGCCATTTTAATGAGTATAGCTCCAAAATCTAATACCCCTTGTTCCTGTCATAAATTTGCTCTTTCTATGAAATCTTTACCAAAATTAAGTAAATCAAGCATTATCAAATGCAAAATAGCTCGCTTGGATTTAAAAATAGAATTAGAGCTAATAAATACACTGCTTAAAAAGATCCCTTCAATTAAATTTAGATTTGATGCTAACAATCAATTTTCTTTAAACGAAGCAATATCTTATTTTAGCAATATTCCAACGCATGCAATTAATTATATTGAAAGCCCATGTAAAAGCGACGAAGAAACACAAGAATTTTACCACCAAACAGGTCTAAAACTTGCTTATGATTGCCCAACTCAAAATACAGACATTACATCCTATTCACATATAGTCATAAAACCTACTATTCTTGGAAGTCTCATTAATTATCATAATTTATTAAAAAATAAACACATTATTTTTTCATCAAGTTATGAATCTCCTATTGGACTATCCTGTATTGCCCGCTTAGCCTTGCAAATCAACCAAAAAGATTATCATGGACTCAATACACATACTATATTTCAATCAGAACAAGAAGATCAAATACACTCATTTCAACCATTAACCTTACAAGAAAGTATCAAATGGATAGAAACCTATGGACATTCTTAGTAAAGCAAGTAACTCTAATCCTAAAAAAATAGCCGTATATTACAAAGAAAAAACCTATACTTACGAAGAATTAAATCATTGGGTCAATGCAATTCAAAAAACTCTAAACAGTTCATTAAAGGAAATACGAATTGGAATAAAATTATCTGATCCATTAGAAGCACTACTATATATTTGGGCTTGTTTAAGGGAAGGAAAACAAATCTATTTACTTAATCATCACCACAAAACATATGCAGCTACCTTAGCAAAGCAATTTAACTTAAACACAATCATAACCCTGTTTCCTAAAGATGAAATTTCCCAAAACAAAGCCATCTCCCTACCCAATCGAAGCATGCATGCAAAAATACATCTATTTACAGCAGGAACAACAGGTAACCCAAAATGCGTCATTCATACAGTATCAACGCTTATTCATAGCGCCCAAGCAGTAATTAATGCAGTCAATTTTAAACAATCTGATTGTTGGCATTGCCAACTTCCACTGTATCACGTATCTGGTTTAGCAATCATTATTCGAACCTTTTTAGCAACAGCATCTTTACAAATATTAAGCAATAATCAGCAATTTACACATATATCATGTGTGGAAAAACAACTTCAAGAACTACTTAAGCATCCAATCTCTTCAAAATTAAAGTGTATTTTACTAGGTGGCTCTAAAATCAATCAAACCTTATTAACCCAAGGATTAAATAAAAAACTACCCATTTATCAAAGCTATGGCCTAACTGAACTTGGATCAACATGTACCTTAGCACCACTAACACAAGAAACTATTTCATTTTCAGGAAATCCCTTACCTCATATAAAAATAAAAATAAAAAATAACTTTATACATATTAAAAGCCCTGCTCTGTGCATTGGATATGAAACACCAGATCAAAAAATAACAAAAATTTCTTCAAATACATTTTATAACACAAATGATCTAGGGAACCTTTCAAAAACAAATCAATTACTTGTAAAAGGAAGATCCAACCGCATGATTATTATTAATGGAGAAAACATACATCTTGAGACTATCGAAGCATTTATCAAATCATGCAAAAATATAAAGCAGTGTTTTTTAAGTCCTATAAAAAGAACCTCTCAAGATACATATTACGCAATTATTGAACTAAATACGCAAGAAAAAGAATTTGAAGAACGTATAAAAAATGAAATTAAATCCCACTTTTCATCATTATATATTCCTGAAAAAATTATTAAACATCAGTTTAAAGACTCAATCAAACCAAGTTATACAGAGCTTCAATCTATTATCGAAACTCTGTAAACGTAATAAATTAATTATGATTCAGAGCTATCTTCAGATGCTTCAGAACTAGCCTCAGTTGATTCTTCAGAACCTTCTTCAGTCTCATCTTCTTCAGACTCATCTTCAACAAATAAACGAGGTGCTGCAACACGAACAATAGAAGCCTCTGCGTTTGTTAAAATATCGTACTCACTTTGATCTAACGAACCAACAGATATAAATTGATTAATTTTTAACGATGATAAATCAATTATAATATACGGAGGAAGTTTATCAGGAACTGCAGAAACAACAACGGAATCTAATTTTTTTACTAAAACACCACCACGTTTTGTTCCAGGAGAAACACCTTCAAATTTTAAAGGCACATTAACTTTAACTTTATTAGATTTCGAAACTCTAAAGAAATCAATATGTGTAATTTGTCTTGTAATTACATCACGCTGAACATCATAGGTTATAACATTCTCACTCGTAGCCTTTCCATCAATTTCAAAATCAAGTTTTAAAACTGTATTTTTTCCAAATTCAGTACGAAGTGCCTTATCAAACTCTACGCCATTAACATAAACATTAATATTATGAGTATTATCTTTACCACCATAAATAATTGCGGGTACTAAACCATCTTTACGCAGTACCTTAACTTTGTTCTTTTTTAACTCATCTCTGTGCTTAACTTTAATTGTTGCTTTTTCCATAAAATCCTCCACACTGCATAAACAGGTGCTAATTATAGTCAAAAATAATTTATTTTTAAAGAGGGCAATCCCTCAACTATTTTTATTAAAGGTATAGGGTAACGTTAAAAAGCTATTTCGTAAATTATTTGTTGAAAAATGTGAGACCCGAATATAGTTATCTGTTAACCCAGACCAAAGATTATTTTTATGCGATTCGAATAATACAGTTACTTCAGATCCTGAAAAACGTTGATAAAACGCTTCTTTTTGTTTATTACTAATTGATCGTAATATTTTACTTCGTCGAGCAATTTCTTTTGCCTCTACAGGATCTGATCTGCGAGAACTCCGAGCAAACTTACGTTCAGAATAACTAAAGACATGCATGTAATGAATAGGCATTGTCATAATATTAGCAACCATTTCATCAAAACAGGCTTTCGTCTCACCCGGAAAACCAACAATCACATCCGTTCCAATACAAATTCCAGGAACCGTTTCTACAGCCCACTCAATAAATTCTCTAAACTCTAAAACACTATATTTACGTGCCATTGCCTTCAAAACAAAATCACTCCCACTTTGCAAAGGAATATGTAAGTACCTACATAACTTAGGATTAGTATTCATCATCAGAATCACGTCTTTTGGTATGGTTGTGGGCTCTATGGATGAAATTCGGATTCGTTTAATCGTATCTATAGCCGAAATTCCTTTAATCACATCAAGAATTGTTTTTCCTTCATACTCATACGTTCCTACATTAATTCCAGTAATAACTATTTCTTGATGCCCGGCATCTCCTAAATCAATACATTCCCGAATAATATCACTGTACACACGACTACGGGCAGGGCCCCTAGCAAAAGGAATCACACAAAACGAACAGTAAAAATCACATCCATCTTGAATTTTTATATTAGCTCTTGTGTGATGAGAATCAATACTAGACTGCTCGATCACAAATGGATCTCGTTTCATTTTTTCTGTTTTTACAATAACCTTATTCAAATGCTCAGTCTGAGCAATAATATGATGAGTATTCATTTTTTCTGCGTTTCCAATAACCCACGTTACATTTTTTAACGATAACAAGGCCTCTTTATGCACTTGAGACTGACAACCTATCAAGGCAATTTTAATCGCGTTATTTGCAGACACCAACTGATTTACCAAGCGCCTGGTATCTCGATCTCCATTTTCAGTAACTGTACACGTATTAACAACCGCTATATCCGCGTTTTCATAGGTTGGCACCAAAGAAAACCCTTCCATTAGAAACGCTTGCTCCAAAGAGGCAGTTTCAGATTGATTTAATCGACACCCTTGTGTAACAAAACAGACATTTTTCATGAATCGATTGTAACACATGCCTATAGGATAAGCACAACCTCAAGTAAACCTAGAAAACTAATTATAACTATTTTGGCTTTAATGTAAGATAAATTAACTCATTTTGAGTACCAAATCGCATACTACTACCCCACATCCCCACCCCTGAACTGACATATAAGCAAGACTCCCCATGTTTATACAGTCCATAACTTTGCGGAAAACTCAATTTTACTAACAAACCAAAAGGAAATAATTGACCATTATGTGTATGTCCCGAAAGCATTAAATCAGGAATACTCATTAATGATTTAAAAGATAATGGCTTATGAACTAAAGCAATAACATAGTGCTTTAAGTCACTTAAATCATGAATTAGTCTTGCTTTTTCAGAACGATTTAAATAATCATTCACACCAACAATCTGAATATCATCCAAAATAACAGCATCATTATCTAACCAAGTAATATTTACAGTAGCTAACTCAGATAAAAGTTGATTATAATTTTCTAAAATATATTCATGATTACCAGTTACAAAATAAATTGGCATCGTTAACTTCTTAAATGCTTGTAAATCATTAATAGTAATGGCACTACTATCTATTAAATCACCCCCAATAAATAGATAATCAGGTTGTAACAGCTGAATTTGCTCAATAATCTTATTTAAATACCCTGGTTCTTGCGATCCAATATGAACATCACTAATAAAAACAAGTCGTGTTTGTTTAGATAACTTAGAATTATGTATCTCAATAGGCTTTACAACCAGTTTTTTTCCTTGTCTTAAAGCATAAATCACAAGACATACAGTACCTATTATTAAAAAAAGACATTTAATCTTATTATCTATAAAAATAACAGTATCTAATATCAGTAACCCCCAAGTAATTAATAAAGAAAAATAACCAGCACCAATCCCCCAACGTACAAGTAATTTTAAAAATTTATTTTTTGTTTTTGTTGTGAAATAATAAAAAAGCAACCATGTAACAAGTAGTGTTAATATGATTAACCATGGCAATCGTATTTTATACTCAAGCCCCCAAAACACACCCTTTGTTAATGGATAAATATAAAGACCATACGTAAAAATTACTAAAATAAGTAGTTGTAATATGCGTTGAAATACTAACATGTTAATATAGTTTATTGTCGCTTTTTCTTAAAAAAATTAGTTAAAAGATCTGCTGATTCTTGAGACTGAACATCCTCGACATAAAGCTTATGATTAAGACGTGGCTGTGAAGCCATATTAAACAATGTCTCACCACCCCATTTTAAATCCCTCGCACCATAATATAAAGATCGAAATCGAGCATGAAATATAGCTCCCATACACATTACACAAGGCTCAAGCGTCACATATAAATCACAATCCGTTAACCGCCAATCGCCAATTACAGTCTGAGCTTCTTGAATAACCAATAATTCTGCGTGAGCTAAACTATTTTTTTCTTGTTCTTTTTTATTATGAGCACGAGCAATAATAGTATTATCACACACAACAACAGCTCCTACAGGAACCTCATCTAATTCAAGAGCTTTTTTAGCTTCTTTTAACGCCTCATTAAAAAAGCAAACAGAGTCTGTCATTAATTAAAACTAAATGAAATAGGTCCTGTACCTGAATCATCTGAGATAACGCCACACTGCTTTTCATATTCTTGGATGTGTGTAGATAGTAAGCTGACTAGTTTCTTAGCATTGCGCGGTGATAAAATAACTCTTGAGTTTACAATTGCAGTAGATGTTTGAGGCTGAACTAAAGCAAAGTCTAGAATAAATTCCTCTTTAGAAAAATTATTTATCATTAAATTAGAATAATTTCCGGAAACAATATCTGGAGGAATCGATACATTTATTTTTTTATTTTTTTCACTATCTTGAGATGATGAGTCACTCATGACTTAACTCGTTCGAGATATTCCAATGTCTCTGTATTAATCTTTACGATATCACCCTGCTTAATAAATGTTGGAGCATTTACCGTTAATCCATTAATTAACTCAATCGGACGCAAACTAGAGGCCGCTGTAGCCTTTTTTATTTCAGGGGGAGCATAAGTAACTTCTAAATCCATTGTTTTAGGCAACTCAATACCTACAACCTGTTCTTCAAAAAAGGTAATTAAATAATCAATTTCTTCTGCTAAAAATCGCTCAGCATCACCTATAACATCTTCTAAAATAGTAATTTGCTCAAACGTTTCATTATCCATAAAAATAAAGCCTGTCGCATCTTTGTATAAATACTGCATTGAACGCGAATCTAAGGAAGCTTTCTCAACGCGTTCACTCGATAAAAATCGTTTTTCTAAATTACGACCATTCTGAATATGTTTTAATTTGGTTTGCATACATGCATTGCCTTTTCCTGGAGTACGATGCATTTTCCATGTAACCCGATATAACTCCCCTTCTAAAATTAAAACCATTCCTTCTCTAATTTGTGTAGCATTAATTTGCATATTGAGCACCTTTTATTATAATAGACGTTAAGGTATACGTTACCAAAACAATCAAAGAAAGTAAAATATAAGAAGAAAAGGACAAAACCATGGCCGACAAACACTCATTTGATATTGTATCAAAAATTGATCACCAACACCTTGATGATGCCATTAATCAAGCACTAAGAGAAATTAATAATCGTTATGATTTAAAAGACTCAAAAACTCAAATCGAATTTAACAATAAAGATAATACCTTAACATTAGAATCAGAAACTGAGTACATGTTAACGGCAGCTCATGATATTTTTCGAAACCATTTAATTAAACGTAATATTCCAAGCAAAGCCTTTACGTTTGATGATCCTGAAAAAGCAAGTGGAAATCGGGTAAAACAAAAAGGTAGTATTCAACAAGGAATTCCCCAAGATAAAGCTAAAAAAATTGTAGCCTTTATCAAGGGCTTAAACACCAAAACACAAGCACAAATCACAGGCGATTCCTTACGAGTTACAGGAAAAAAAATTGATGAATTGCAGACTATAATTCAAGAATTAAAAAATAGCTCAATTGACTGTGCGATGTCTTTTGAGAATTTTAAATAAATACAAGTTTAAAATGGCAGGAGCTTTATTTAGATATCCTCTAAATACTTTATTAAGAAGTGGTCGTTATAAATTAGTACCTCATAAAAGATTTTCTAGCTCAAGACAATTCGCTTTACCTCATTCAGGTTCAATTGATATAGAAAAATTCAAGAAACTTGAAACTCAGGTTGGAAATATTTTTAAAAATAAATATCCTATTTACGCAACCTATGAGATCAATAAACTTAAACAATCCTATTGCCCCGAAACATGGAAAACATATGTAGGCAATTTAAAAAATACAGATAATGGGAATCTAAAACCCTTAGATTTAGAATTAGATATAAATACTCTAAACGATATAATTAATAAACTAACGAGACTAGCTCCAAATATTTTAAAACCTTACTTCGAAACTTCATTAATAGAGTTTACTATAGAAAGAGTCGAATTGATTTTAGAAGATCTTTACAAGAACGATTTTCTATTAACAGTACCAAAAAAAGAGTTTCCAAACATCTATACTAAACAAAAAGAAAGTTACGAATTTTATAAAGAATTAATGAATACCGTTAATGCATTAAAAATTAAAAGAGTTAGTCCATCGCAATTGCAATAGCAGCATCCAAAGATACCATAGTAAATCCACGCTGATGCAATGCCTCTAGTAACTGAGGTAACAAACGAACTGTACGCTTTTTTTCATGTAAAACAATAATAGAGCCCGCCGTTACTTTTGCTAAAATATGCTCAATGATTGCGTCATCACTTTTATTACGATCCCAATCTCTTGGATCAATACCCCAGCGTATCAAATGTGAAAAATGTTTACTAAGAATTTTTTCCTGCACCTCAGTAACATTTCCGTAAGGAGGCCGATAAAATGAAGGTAAAACACCCACATACTCATGAAAAGCCAACTGAGATTTAGCAATTGATTTTATAAGATCTTCCTTAGACATAGCATTTATATGCGTATGATCATAACTATGATTTCCAACAGAATGGCCTTTAGCAACAAGCTGTTTAGCATAAGATGCATACCGTTTGAGGCGTGATCCTATTAAGAAAAATGTTGCTTTAGCTTCATAGTTATCTAATATTTCTAAGATATCATCCGTATATTTTGTAGGCCCATCATCAAATGTTAATGCAACTACAGCATGTTCTGTTTCTACAGAACGAATCACAAATGGTAGGTTAGCAAAACTTACAGAACATAAAACCCAAAGCCAACTAGCTACGAACCACAGCTTCCAATTCATCAACCATATCCTGAATATAAACAATACTCTTTTGCCAAAAATCAGCAGATTCAATATCAATACCGATCGAACGCGTTATATCTAACGGAGATTGAAAACTACCTGCTTCTAAAAGTGTTTTAAGTTTTGGAACAAAATCCTGACCTTCTTCTAAATACATTTGATATAAAGCAAACACCAATAAATTTCCAAAATTATACGCATACACATAAAATGGATAATCTAAAAAATGAGGAATTGATGCCCATTCCCAATGATACTCTGGTGTAATAGTAACACTATCGCCAAACATAGATAATAATTGCTCATGATATAACTTACATAGCTCATCTGAGGATAGCAATTTATCAGAAATACTAGAATGGGACTGTTTTTCAAACATAGAAAACATATTTTGACGATGCGATGTTGCAAAAATATCCTCACATTTTTCACATAACATAACAATCTTACTTTGTTTATCCGTTAATTGCTTTTTTAAATGATCGGTCACTAACATCTCAGAAAATACTGACGCAGTTTCAGCCAAAGGTAAAATAGGATGAAAATTAGTAAGGGTTTGCTTGGAAGCTAAAACATCATGAATTGCATGCCCTAACTCATGAGCCATAGTTGATACATCGCGTGGTTTACCTAAATAATTTAACATTACATAAGGATAACAATCCGGTGTAGATCCCGAACAAAATGCACCGCCACGCTTATGCTTTATGACAGGAGCATGAATTCGGTGTGTATCAAACATGACACGAGCAATATTACCAAACTCTGAATCAAAACTAGAAAATGATTCCAGAACTAAATTTTTTGCATCTTCATACATAAACGTTTCATTTACATTTGGTAATGGTGCGTAAATATCAGCAAGTGTCATCGAATCAAGGCCTAACAACTCTTTTTTTAATCGATAATAGCGTTGAACAAGTTTATTTGATTCTGTTGTAACATGATGAAGAATATCTATAGATTGATTTGATAAATCATTAGAAATATTTCTAACATCCATGGGCATTGCATATCCCCTTAGTTTACGCT
>Ga0181569_10004880_pt1 | contig 10294 bp, 7 predicted proteins | sample 101ome_19_FD_132452 | JGI IMG/M metagenome (GOLD analysis project Ga0181569, IMG submission 132452) | Coastal salt marsh microbial communities from the Groves Creek Marsh, Skidaway Island, Georgia - 101405AT metaG (megahit assembly) | ecosystem: Environmental > Aquatic > Marine > Intertidal zone... | reverse complement strand
TTTTAGCAAAATCCTAGCTGCAAGAGAATTTATTTCCCATATGCCATGTATTACAAAATGGGTATATTTAAATCTATTTTTTAATAACCAAAAAAATATATTAAAATTAAATGATTTACTAAAGAAATGAGATCCAATGTTATAAATTTTAATATCTTTTTTTTTGTAAAAAGTTTGATTTTTTAGATCGCTAGTTAAAATTTCTACATCATATCCTTTTTTTTTTAACATTAATGTACTAGAAATTATTGCATTTGAAGGTCCACCATAACTTGGGTCTAAGGTGGTTATGATTCTTAGTATTTTTTTATTTGCTTTTATATTAACTAATTTTTTTAAAGTCACTAATGTTTACTAAATTTAAAAAGTTAATTTTTCTTCTTATACTTTTCGATCTAATTAAAAAATAAGGTATAAAAATATAGGAATATATCATTGATAGAAATTTATTTATGATTAAAAAAAAAACATTTTTTAATGAAAAAAAACTAAAATTTTTATTTTTTATTTTTATACGAGAATTTTCTATTCTATCATCACTTAAAACTTTGTTATATATTTTAAACAAATTTTTAAAATCAAAAATATATATTAAATCTAAAAATGGTAGCAGCAATAAATTAATTATACCTAAATTCTTAAGTACAAAATATGTTCTATTTTTACCTGAGATATATAAATTATTGAATCTTGTTTTTTTTGAGAAATAATGAACTACTCCACAATTTCCTAGAGAATATAAAGAATATCCAGAATTATTTAATCTTAGAGTGAGGTCTAAATCTTCTAAATAAAAAAAATAAAAATGATCAAATCCACCAATGTCAATAATACAATTTTTTTTTATCATTAAATTACAAGTTGGTAATACCTTTGTTTTGCTATCTTTGTTATTTAAATAAATTTGACCTTTTATCATTCCATTTGGATATAAGATAAGCTTTTTATTTCCAACAATTTCATCTTGATTATTTAATATTGCTTCTCCTCCTAAAGCATCTTTTCCATTAATAATTTTTTTAACCATCTGTTTCATTATATTTTTATCATTTAAGTAAACATCACTATCTAAGAACCATACAATATCTCCTCTAGAAAAAATTAAAGCTGCATTCCTTGTATAACTTGTTCCTAAATTTTTTTTTGTTTTAAAAATTCTTACAAATGGATATTTTTTTCGTAATTCTTCTACAGATCCATCAGAACTATTATTATCAATAACGATTACTTCAAAATAATTATATTTTTGTTTTGTGATAGAATTTATACAATTCACTAATTCTTTTTTTCTATTTAGAGTAACAATTATAATTGATACAAAATTTTTAGACATCAAATATTATTTGGATCTCGTTTTGAAGAAAAAAATTCTTTTAAAAAATTTGTATCATAGGCTAATGAATCTGAAAGATGACATGGGTGAGTACAACTACATTTTCTTGTTTTAGCCCTTGTAACCTCAGCTTCTTTAGATCTTAAAATTGAAACTAAATCATAGTTATAATGTTTTAAATTAGCAAAAGGTTTAGTGGACTCACAGACAGCAACATCTAAGGAGGGATATATCACGCAATCAACATAACCTGCTAAACATTCAAGAGCCTGTTTTTTTGTTGATATAATCTGATGTTCAATTTCTAGACGTCTCATGGTTAAATAGTCATTTTTGAGGAAACCACTGCTTTTCAATTTTTCATTAACTTTTCCAATTTCATCTATATTTAAATTAACTTCATCTTCTCTTGTGTGTTTTAATTTAATTTCATTATTTTTTTTTGGTGGAAGACCAAAATTGCTAATAATATCTTTTGGAACATTAAATACATCACTTTCGATAGTTCTTACATGATCAAAACCAACGTTAGACACGCCTATATTATTTTTCAAATAATTTAATAAATCAAATAATTCAAATGTTTTTTTTTTGTCTTGTTTTGAAACAATTTTTCTAATTAGTGAGGTTGTTGTGCTAAATGTAAAATTTGAATTTAATAAAGATAATTGTTTAAAATCTTTTAAATGTTTTGTTGCAAGATTAAATCCATTTTTAATTTTTCTAAATGCGTCATGTGTTTCTTGAAGTCCATCTAAAGAAATACCAATATGAAGACGTATATTTTTGATATTTTGTAAAATTTTTTTAACTCTATTATCTAAATTTGGTATCATGCCGTGAGATGTTATACTAACTTTTTTGCTAATTTTTTTTTTATCTAAAAAAATAATAAATTCGTCTATGTTTTTGTTTAAAAAGGGCTCTCCTCCAGTAATTCTCAGTGTATTTAATGGTTTTTTCAAAGAGCAAAATATTTTTTTTAAATTTTCTAAATTAAGTTCTTCTATTTTATTATTTAACTCTTTTGAATAAAAACAATGCTCACATCTAGCACTGCAAAAATTAGTGATAAATAAAGTTATCCATTTTGGATGAATATTGTTTTTAACATATTTTTTTCTTAAAGGATTAATTAAATTGATTATAAAGTTCGAAATTATATCTGGAGATCTTCTTAAAATTTTTTCAATAGACTTTCTTTTTTTGTAACTAATTTGCATTTATTTGTTTTGTTAATTAATTTTTTTTTTATTTATATATATTTTATAATCAATTAATAATCGATACCATAAAGCATGATAAAAACAAAAAAGAATTCCGTTTTTTCCATCTAAAAATCCCAATTTAAAAAAATATCTATATATAAAATAAAAAAATGATCTTAGAAATAAAGGCATTTTATAAAAGAAAGTTTTTGATTTTCTTGTTGAGTGTCTAGGATCACTTAATTTATTAAAACGGTTTATTTTATTACTTTTTTTTAAAACCTCTTTAGCTTCAAATTCTGCCCATTTAATATGTTTTTTTTTCCATTGATTTAGATTGAGTCTATCATTCTCATGAATAAACCCCGATAAAATTTTTGATAATTTAAATTTTGTTATAAAATGTTGGTCGTACAGTCTATTTTCACATTTTACAGAAAATGATTGAAAAAGTCTTAAGTGCCACTCATTTAGTCCTGAATATTTAATTTTTTTTCCTAAAAAATAATATTTTCTCCGAATTAAAAAAACTTTTTCTTTTAATTTTTCATTAATTATAATTTTATTGATTGCATTTATACATTGAGTATCTAAAATCTCATCAGCATCTATATGTAATTGCCAGAAATATTTTCTGTTAAGTTTATTAATAATCCAATTTCTCTGGTTGGAATAATTTTCAAACTTTCTTTTAAAAATTTTACATTTAAATTTTTTACATATATCAATTGTTTTATCGTTTGAATAAGAGTCAACTATAAAAATTTCTTTAGAAATCTTAGTTGCGTTAATTAAAGATTTTAATAAAGTTTTTTCTGAATTAAATGTGAGAAAAACTATAGCTATTTTTTTTTTCAACTTTTAAAGCTTTTAATAAATAATAATATCAAAATTTATAAATAAATTATCTTCTTTAACAAGAAACAAATTAATCACCTTTAAATTTTATTAAGGCATAAAATGTTTTAAAAATAATATATATATCAAGCCAAATCGTCCAATTATTTAAATACCATAAATCAAATTCCATACGTCTTTTCATAATTTCTGCTTTCGGAGTCGATCCTCTTAAGCCATTAACCTGTGCCCATCCAGTTAATCCAGGGTTGCACTTATGTCTTTTTAAAAAATTATTAAAAATATTTGAATAATGAATATCATGCTCAACCATGTGAGGTCTTGGACCAACTATCGACATATCACCCTTTAATACATTAAAAAATTGAGGTAGTTCATCTATGCTATATCTCCTTATCAATCTTCCAACTTTTAAAAGTCTTTTATCGCCTTGTTTTACTTGGATTGTCTTGTCAAATTGTATTTTTTTTAATGATCTGAGTTTATAAATCTTAAATCTTCTTCCATCCCACCCAGTTCTATTTTGAGTAAATAGAATTGGAAAACCATCTTCAAAATATATTGCTAATGCAGAAAATATTAACAATGGTATAGCTAATATTAAAAAAATTAAAGAAAAAAATTTGTCAATCAAAATTTTTAAAAATAAATTAACTCCATAAAATCTCGACATCTCATAAAATTCAAAATCATATTTATTAGCTAAAAGTTTTTTACCCTTTAAATTAGGAATATTTTCTAATTTTACATTTAATGTATCTACTGAAAATTTAAAAATTTTTGACAAAACATTTGAATTATTTTTTGTATCCCCATTAAGTATCCAGATTTGACCTAATGAATGGTATTCTAAAATAGATCTAATATCTTCATCTTTATTAAATATAGGAAATTTAATTTCACTTTTTATTATTTTGCGATCTAAATTTTCGATATCAGTAATTATACAACATTTAAAAACAAAAATTTTATCAAATTTTTCTAAAATTATTTTTTTAACTTCTTTATAAGTTCCGACTAACATTATATTTTTTTGTATTATATTTTTATCAATTAATTGCTGGTAAAGATTATTGAAATATAGTTTTACTAAAAATAAAAATACAATATGGAAAATTAATAAATTAATAAAATTTAATTCTAATCTAAAATTAATTCTGAAAATAAAAATTATAGCAAACGTACAAATAACTGAAATACAAATATTATAAAAATCTTCTTTTAAAAATGATAGGAAATTTTTTTTGTATTCTTTTACATTTTTTAAAAAAAATGAAAATATAAAGTAATTTATTGATAATATAATAGAATATAAAAAATAATTAGAATTTTTATATATTTGATAATCAGTTAAGTCATAAATTGAATAATCACTTAATATAACAAATGTATAACTTGTTACTAAAAGTATTAAAGATTTTATAAAATTTGAAAATAAAATATATCCAGAGTCATCGTTTTGAAAAACTTTTTCAAGCCGAAACATCGTTAACTTTTATTGTAATACTCTGGCGAATAACTGTAATAATAACTATAATAACTATCTTTTGATGTATCTAAATCATTAATAACTATACCACTAATTTTAGCGCCAACATTTTGAATTTTTTTGATTGATGACATGAATGAAGCTGTTCTAGTTTCTTCAGACCTAATAACAAATAAATTATAATCTGATGCTTGTGTTAAAATCAATGTATCTGAGACTGGTTGCACTGGTGGAGAGTCCACAATTACATAATCGTATTCCAATTTTAAAACATCCAAGAATTTTTTAATCTGCTCTTTGTTTACGATATCAGACATATCAAATCTTTTTTCACCGGAAGTAATAATATCTAACTCTGTACCTGGAACTTTAAAAATTGCTTCATTAAATTGTGCTGTCCCAGTAATTATCTCACCTAAACCTAGGATTTCTCTATCAAACTGATAAAATCCATTTAATACAGATGGTCTTCTAATGTCTGCTTCAATAAATAACACTTTGTTTGCCTTTTCTAATGAGAGTGCAAGATTAAATGCATATGTTGTTTTTCCCTCAGATGGATTTGATGAGGTAACCATATAACTTCTATTTTTTGAAAATTTTGACTCTATTGTTGCTCTTGAAGACCTTATTGCTTCAGCGAAACTTGAAGCACCATCTTCAACAAACATCTGCAATATATGATATCCTCTTTTTAATTTATCTACTCTAGGAAGTATCCCGATTTGAGGTATATTTAGAGAGTCTATGGCTTCTGGACTTTTTATTACAGAAGAATTCATTTCTCTGAAATACAACAATCCATAAACTCCAATAAAGGAAATTAAAAAAGCTAAAAGAAAATTTTTTATTGGTTGTGGTGAAAAAGGTTTCAAAGGCAAATTTGGTGTCTCTATTACTTTTAATTTAGATACCTGCAAATTTTGTGCTTCATTAGTTTCTTTAACTCTTTGTAAAAATGACTCGTATAGTTTTCTGCTACTTTCAACCTCTCTTGAAAATTTTAGCATGCCAGCCTCTTTTTCTTCTATAATTCTTAGCTCATCAGTCGCTTTTTGAAGCTCCTGATCTGATAATTTTATGAAATTGTCTAAATTACTCAATTCAAAAGCTTTTTGTTGAATATTTTCATCTAAAATATCTTTCAATTGAACTTTGAGATTTTGATTTAAATCATTAGCTTGTATTATTTTTGGGTGTTTGTCTGTATATATTAAAGATAAAGATTGAATGTTACTCTCATTAGCTGTTAAGCTAGCTTTAATATTTGATATTTCTTCTCTTGATCTTAAATCTTTAATTGCTAACAATGCATCTACATCACCATCTGCAACTTTTATGGACAGCAAATCGTTTTGTTGCTCTTGATAATTTTTTTTGGCATCAACTATCCTTGATGATATTGATTGAATTTCTTTTATTTTAAGTTCTTTAACATTTCCTGTATCAACTAAGTTATTTTCTCTTTTGTAATTAGATAATTTTTTTTGAGCTACATCCATTTGTGCAACGAGTTCTTTCAATCTTTCAGTAATTTTTTGATTTGCGTAATTAGTTATTTGAATTTTGCTATCAATTTCATACCTTTGATATGATTCAATTATTGATGCTAAAGCAAGTTGTGAAATTTTTGGATTTGTTGATACAAAGGATAATTCAAGTACATCACTCCTTGGTATATTTCTAACTGAAAAATTTTCAGTAAGAATTAATTTTAAAAAATCCTCATTAACATCTTGCTTTTTGGTGAAAATTCTTTGAAAAAAATTTTGTTTATTTTCGGAATATAAATTTTTAAATTTCATTGAATTTTTTTTGTCTTTAACAATATACTCTTGGACTTCATCACTTTTTAATATTGCCATTTGATTGTTAATCCTATTGCTTTGCGCTTCTATTGAATAAACCTCCTCAATATTTACGATTTTATTATCATCAGGTTCTATAACTATTGTAGCTTTGCTAAGGAATTTTTTTTCTTGATTTGATGAAATTAAAAAAACTAACAGAGAGAATATTAATGATAGAGTTATTAAATTTTTGATATTTTTTTTTGCAACTAAGAAGAAAAATTTTAAGTCTCCTACATCAAAAACATTAATTAAAGAGTTTATTCTATCAATCATAGTCAATATGTTTTTTATTTCTTTTATTAAATAAATTCAATAATTAGGTAAATATTAGGGAAAAATGTCCATAATATAACTCATTTTTGTTATTCAAATTGTTTGAAGGTTTGGTTGTTTATTATATTAATATCAATATGTGGCCGGTTAAAAATTTATTAAAATACTTCATTATTTTATTATTTTTTTTAAACAGCTGTGTATCACTGCCAGGTATTAATAAATCTCCTGATAAAAAAAAACAAAATAAAAAAATAATTGAGAGCGAATACTCAATTAAAGATGTTGGCATCAATGTCGTCAATATCAATTCTTTATCGGAGATGGATATTGATTTTTATAATAAGAGAAAAGTAGAAGAAGTCGATTATAAAGTAAAAAAATTTTCAAAAATTTACGATTATAATTATGAATATATTTTAGGACCAGCAGACTCTATTTCTATAAATTTAACTGATACAGATGATTTAGATAATACATATCTTATTGATCAAGAAGGAATGATAGACCTTCCTTTTGTAGGTAAAGTAAAATTAGATGGTTTAACATTAAACGAAGCACAAAATATTTTAGTAGAAGTTGTTAAAGATTTTTACAAAAATCCAGACCTTCAGATAAATATAGAAGAGTTTAATAGTAGCAAAGTTTATATTGTGGGAGCGGTAAGAAATCAAAAAACAATTAAATTAGATCAAAAACCAATCAAACTTATTGAGGCCGCGATTGAAGCAAACTTTAATCCAAGTGCTCAAGATAAGCTTTTTGGAACAAAAGGATTTTTAAGAAGAGACAATGAAGTTTATAAAATTAATTTAGCAAATGCTTTTAGAGGAACTGATGAAAAAGAAAATTTTTATTTAAAAAAAGACGATGTAATATTTATTGATAGAAATTCAGATGCTATACACGTATTTGGCGAAGTAAATAAACCGGGTGTTTATTTTCCAAATATAGGTTACTCACTCACAGAATTAATTTCAACTAGCGGTTTAAATCAAATTACTGCAAATGCAAAAAAAGTTTATGTCATAAGAGAAAAGTTCGACTCGTTTTTAGAAGTTGATGTTTTTCAATTAGATATAAGAAATCCTGTTAATTTAATTGCTGGTAGAAAATTTATGCTTCAATCAAAAGATATAGTGTTCGTACCACCAACGGAAATAGTTAAATGGAATAGAACTATTAGTCTACTTCTGCCTCAAACAGATTTATTTAACTCATATAATCCTATAATACAAAGTGGAGTTAAAGGTGGGGCAAATGCAAATTTAACTGGTGAATGATTTTTTATTTAAAATTAAAAATATTAAAAATAATATTTGTATAATTGGAATGTGTAAAGAAAAGTCAAAGAGCAAAATAATAATTAAATAGAATAAAACTATTAAATTTATTAAAGTGTAATTTTTTTTATTAAAGAAAAAATTAATAAAACTCAAAATAATAAAAAATATACCAACCAAACCAAATTCACCAAAAAATTCTACTAAATCTGAGTGTGCATGATTAGCAAATTGATTAGATAAATTTATAAATTTCAATTGGAATAAGTTTTCAAATGAACCAGACCCATACCCAAAAAAAATAAAATTTTTAAATTCATTATATCCAAAAATTATAATATCAAATCTAGATATATTTGAAATACCATCTGGGATTGCAGAAAATTCTTCTTTTAAAAAATAGAATCTATCTATAATTTCATAAGCACCAAAATAAATACCAACAAATATTAAATCAAAAAAAACTATAAATAGTATTATAATTTTAAAAGATTGGTTTTCATTTTTTGAAAAAAACAATTCGTTTAAAAAATAAATTAAAATAGTTATTAATAATAAAAAATTACCTATTCTAGAAAATGTTGTAATTATTCCAATTGTTATAAATACAACAATTAGTCTAATATATATTTTTAAGAAGAATTGCTCTTTTTTTCTTTTTTTGTTGAATTCAAAATTCTTAAGCAATTCTAGACTTGAAATCAATGAAAACAATAAAAATATTGCCAAAACAGTCCTATTTATAAAGAAACCTGATGAAGCAGACTTATAGTATGAGTTTTTAAAAATAAATAAATCAGGATTTCCGTTAAGGTAAAAAAGAACAGCAATAATTGAAGTGAGAAATCCAAATATAGATAAAAAAAAATATAATCTATACTTATGTTTTTCAGTATAGAAAGTCATTTTTAGAATAAATACTACTAATAATAATGTAAAAAAATTTAAAAACTGAAAAAAAGAATTTGATGGGGAAAAACTTATACTTGAATGAGAAACTTCATTTAAATTTATCAGAAGAATATATTTTTCAGGTGAAAAAAATTTCAATAAATTTACTGGCAAAGGTAATATTTGAAAAATTAAATAACTTAAAAATATTACATATAGAAAAATTGAATTTTTATTATTAGTATAAAAGTTTTTTAAATGAAGATTGTAATTTTTATCCTTTAAACAATATAAAAAAAATAAACTAATTAAGACAAAGTTTAATTGAATAAATAAATTTGAGTTTCCTCCATTTAAAATAATAAAAATAGATAAAATTGAAAAAAATAAATACTGATATTTCTTATTCTTTGAAAGCTGCATAATTAATTTGGTGATACATTGGTATCAAAAACATCGTCAAAATCCTCTGTTGTTATAGCTTCATTATTTTCAATTTTTGTTTTGATTGTTTCTGTTACAGTATTTGTGTTTTGATTGTTTTCTATAATCTCAACTGCTTTTTCAGGGTTTTTTTCAACTATATTAACAATTACCTCTGAAACTTTCTTTTTTGTTTCCTCATTATTGTTTGCACTATCTAATACTTTATTAGATAAGGTTCCTTTACTGTTTTCAACTAAGTTAGTTACAATTTCTAAATCTTCTTCACTTTGTGCGCTCTCAACTGCTTTCTCTACTAATTTTGTAATATTTTGTTCTACAATAGAAGATGTAACTGATAATATTTCAATTTTTTCCTCATAGTTTTCTTGTTTTGTTAAATTATTTACTACTGTTAAAGCTAATTTAGATTCTGTTCCAGTGGTTACTTCATCTAAACTTTCTAAAACTTTCGAAGCAGTATCATTGTCTGCTTTTGTAACTATTTCTGCAACAGTATTGGATAAATCTTCATCATCACTTGTAGTTCCCTCTTGTTGATTTTTTGCAGCTTCAATTGCCTGTGAAATTACTGTCGTTTTAATCTCGTCATTTAATGTTTCAATTTTGTTTGGTTGTGTATCAACTATGGCTTTTAAAACTTTTGCAGATAATGATTGTTT
>Ga0181569_10004863_pt1 | contig 10312 bp, 10 predicted proteins | sample 101ome_19_FD_132452 | JGI IMG/M metagenome (GOLD analysis project Ga0181569, IMG submission 132452) | Coastal salt marsh microbial communities from the Groves Creek Marsh, Skidaway Island, Georgia - 101405AT metaG (megahit assembly) | ecosystem: Environmental > Aquatic > Marine > Intertidal... | reverse complement strand
AAACTCGATGCTATTTTGTTTACACATGAGCATGCCGATCACACAGCTGGTATTGATGACATTCGCCCTTTTTTCTTTCGTCAAGGGGATATTCCGATCTATGCACTACCGCGTGTGATTGACAACCTTACCCAGCGATTTGGATATATCTTTAATAGCACGAATAAATACCCCGGTGCACCTGCAGTAGATGTTCATCACGTGAATCCTAGCCAGCCCTTTTCGATTTGTGAGCAACTTATCGTGCCTGTGATGGGGCAGCACAATCGTTTGGAGGTGTTGGGCTACAGGATGGAATCCTTTGCGTATTTCACCGACATCAAAACCATTTCGGAAGATGAGATTCAAAAACTCAATGATCTAGATGTACTCGTGCTCAATGCTCTACGTTTAGAGCCTCATCATTCTCATCTCAACTTGGAAGAGGCAATTCAACTCGCACAAAAAATCGGAGCGAAAACCACCTACTTTACGCACATCAGCCATCATCTAGGTTTTTATGCAGAAGTCGAGCAAAATCTCCCTAAAAACGTACATTTGGCTTACGATAATCTAACAATCACGATTTAATGCGCAACAAGATCATTCAATATCTACTCATTTTTATCTCACTAATTGCTCTTTATCTTTTTGTGAGCGATATGAACAAGTCCGAGGCCTTTGCTGCCAGTCAAGAACGGATGAGCAAACGAGTCGATACCCTCAAAGACTCTATCGCTCAGCTTGTCGTTGAACAAACCGACAACGCTTATTTTTCACTAGCGGTCAATCGAGATGCCCAACAAGCTCATCCCGATTTTAGCCCGGAAGAATTGCAAATCATAATTGAGGATTATATCCTTTTGTCCAATGACAATCCAAAAGGAAACCCCTTATTGTCTTCTTTGGGATCTGACTGGATTGTTAACAAAATCCACGTGGTCAATCATCAATGGATTCTCGCTGATTTTACCAATGGAACCCAGTGGGGTGATGCCTTATTCTTATACCAGGTGAAAGCCAATAGCAAACCTCGGCTACGCTTGCTCAACCATGTGATGTACCCCTAGCGATTTATTGACCGCAATAAATCGCCAAGGATTTTCATCTATATTTGTATCATAATTAAACCCAAATCATATGAATACCCTACGTCTTTATGCGGCAGTTTCCTGTTTTTCCTTTTTTTGAGTTGTGTAGAAAATGAAATCGAAACTTTTGATATTTCGATCGATATTCAACCCCACGGGTCTGCGACTATAGAACCCGAAGTCTATGGCCCTTTATTTCCGGGTGATTCCATTTCAATTACCATCGCTCCGCATGAGGGTTTCCAGTTTGATCAATGGTCAGGATCGGTATCGTCCTTTGAAAAAACCATCACGCTTTTTGGAACACAAGACTATGACCTTACGGCTTCACTTTTTGATGTTCCGGAACTATCTGATCAAATACAAATTTATATTGGACCTCGTGTAGATCCAAACCCTATTCATGCCATTCGCTTGGGCACCAGCAGTAGTGTGATCATCGACAAGTAGGGGTATATTCTCAACGAATATGTTTTTGACAATCCATTGGGAAATGACATAGAGATTCTGCCAAACGGAGAACTTCTTGGAATATTTAAGCAAAATGAGGATAGAGATGATTTTTCATTTGGCGGCTGGGGTGGAATCCTCAGACGTGTGACAGCCGACAAACAAACCCTTTGGGAATACACCATAGCATCAGAAACCGAATTGGCTCATCACGACCTTGAGATGCTCCCAAACGGCAATGTCTTAACCATGGTATGGGAAAAAATTCCAACAGAACAGGCAAAAAAAGTATTAAATGCCATGCACGAACTCGGCAAAGAGTTGTTGTCCGTGTCTTTTTAATTTCTACGGCCTTCGCCTTGGGTGTTTAGCTATCCAGTAGCGCATTTTGCCATTCGAGGAGTTTATAAAAACCATCTTGTCCAACGGTATGGCCTACGGGGAAGGCGTCAAACTGTATGGCAAAGCCCTTTTGTTGGAGCAGTTCCGCCGAACGTTGTCCCCAGTCAAAAGGCACCACCTCGTCCAAGGAGCCATGAGCCGCATAAAGCGCAGGGGCATCATCGGGCTGTGGCAATTGGGTGATGTTTTCGTTGAGATATCCACTCAGTGCAATCACACTGGCAAAGCGTTTGGCATAGGTCAACCCAAGGGCATAACTCAAAATGGCACCTTGGCTAAAGCCCAACAAATGTACTTGCGTCTTGTCGTAGTGATGGATTTCCATAAGCTCGTCCAAAAACTGCAAGACCAATTCGCACGAACCAATGGCTTCCTCATCATCAGACCATTTCCCTTGTTCGGCATCAAAATGGATGCTATACCACGCATGACCCATCATCGGTAGGGTATGAGGTGCACGAAGTGAAATCACCATCAAACTCGGGTGAAGGTATTCGGCAAAGGCAAATAAGTCGTTTTCGTTGCTGCCATACCCATGGAGCAACATCAGTAAAGGAGGGTTTTCCTGAGTTTTGGTCTTGGGCTGGCGAACGATAAAGTCTAAAACAGCCAACTAGCTTGGGTTTTGAAAAACGCAGTTGTTGTTGATCACCCCAATGACAGTTCCTTTGAGTTCCTTACCCAAATAAGCACTGTTTTTTGAACGCGACAGTATGGACTCTTTCGTAACGGTGGTTGTCCCATCAGCAGTAAAAAGGGTTAAATCGGCTTGTGCACCAATTAGAATCGATTGGTGGGATACGCCAAATCGCTCCTTTCCCCGATTGAGAAGCAGGGCAGCGTCCTCTGCATCCATCATGGTGCATAAACTTCCAAAAGCAGTTTCGAGTCCCAGACTTCCGTAAGCAGCGTGTTCGAGTTCCACTTTCTTGTGTTCGATATCCATGGGCTGGTGGTCAGAAGTCACCATGTCAATCGTACCGTCTTTTAGCCCTTTCAAGAGTGCCTTTTGGTCTTTGCTTTCTCGCAGTGGTGGCATGAGTTTGTATCGGGTATCAAAATTGTCAAGCTGCTCATCGGTCATCATCAAGTTGTGAACCGCCACACTGCAAGTCACATCGAGTTTATCTTTTTTGGCTTGTCTGATCAATCCAACCCCCTCGGCAGTGGATATGGTGGGGATATGCAGTTTACCACCTGTATAACTCAAAATGGCCAAATCTCTGCGAATACGGATTTCTTCTGCAAGATTTGGAATCCCTGTTAAGCCAAGAGAGGTACTGATCTTTCCTTCGTGCATAACCCCATGTACAGCAAGTTGAGGATCGATGGGAAATGACTCAACAAGACCATCAAAACCACGCGCATACTGTAAAGCAAGCAACAAAAGGTGTGGATCGTCAATGGGTTGTTTGTGATTGCTAAAGCAAATGGCACCTGCTTGCGACAAGTCGTGAAGCTCGGCGAGTTGCTGTGCATTGTCTTGTGTTGTGATATGCCCTTTGGGATGAAGTGTTGTTGGGGTGTGTGCAGCACTCCGAAGCAAAAAGGTAATATCGGCTTTTGATGTGGGTAGGGGGTTGGTATTGGTATTGTAGGCAATCTGTGTAAAACCCGAAGCTGCAGCAACCGATAGCCCATGATTTAGGGTTTCTCGCTCCTCATAACCAGGCTCCCCAAAAGACACACTACTGTCAAACCAACCGAGAGAAACACAGAGGTTTTTATGCTCGATTACGCTTGCTTTGGTTGCATTTATGGACTTGTCGATCTTGTCAATGATACCGTTGCGAATAAGAATGTCGAGGGTATTGCCGTGAAAGCTGCTGGTAGGATCGATAATTTTTGCGGACTTAAGAAGTATATTCATCCAAAAATTTCGATAAGAGTGTTAAAACTGACGCAAAGATAGAAAACCTTATCGAAAGCGGGCTAAAACTTTTCAAAAACCCCTAAACCAAAGAGGGCAAAATCGTATTTGACCGGGTCATCGGGGTCGAGCGTGCGCAATTGCTGGTCGAGTTCCCGAAGGGCTTTTTGATCGTTTTGTTTACGTTTGAGCAATCCCAACTTTCGCGCGATATTCCCCGTGTGTACGTCTAGTGGACAGGACAATTTGGATGTTGGAATATCAGTCCATAAGCCAAAATCAACGCCGTTTTTGTCCTTTCGCACCATCCAACGCAAAAACATATGAATCCGTTTTGCCGCTGAGCCCTTGGCGGGGTTAGCGATGTGCTTGCCTGTGCGTTTGGGGTGGTCGAGTTCAAAAAAGCGATTTCGGAAACGACAAATGGCTGAATCCATAAATTCTTCGTCTGCCTTTGGGAGAAAGGCACCATGCAGTCCACCATGATGTATATAAAGATGTTGAAGAGCTTGCAGACAATAGCGCAAATCGATGGTGTTAAAAGTGCGGTGTACAAAGTGATCGATGGCTTCCCAGTCTGATTTTGAGGAATTGATAATATAATCATGGGGTTGATCACCCATTATCGTCATGAGTTTAGATGCACTTGTAATGATGCTCTTTCGATTGCCCCAAGCGATGATCGCGGAGAGAAAAGCAGCAATTTCGATATCTGCTTTGTTGTGAAAGCGTTTGGGAATTTGGATCGGGTCGGAAGTAATAAAGTCGGGATGGTTGTACTGTTGGGCTTTTTCATCGAGAAAAATACGCAACTCACGAGTACTTAGCTCCATTGCCCATCGACAAGTTGGAGACTGCGATCGCCAAGCGCAGCGAGTTCTTTGTTGTGGGTGACCAATACGATGGTTTGGTCAAAGTTGTCGCGGAGTAACAAAAACAACTTATGTAACTGGTCAGCAGTCTTGCTATCCAGATTTCCACTGGGTTCGTCAGCCAACAATAGTTTGGGCTTGTTGATTAAAGCCCTTGCTATAGCCACGCGCTGCTGCTCACCACCCGAAAGCATGGCGGGTTTGTGATCGGCTCGCTGGGAAAGACCCAAAAAATCAAGCAATTCCATAGCATATTTCTGTGCCTTGTAAAGGGGTGTTTTGCCAATCATTGCTGGAATACATATGTTTTCAATGGCACTAAATTCTGGAAGGAGTTGATGGGATTGAAACACAAAACCGAGTTGCTGGTTTCGAAATCTGGCCAATTCCTTTCCTTGCAGTGAAAATATATCTTGCCCCCCAATCCATAGCTTTCGATCGGGCTGAACATCAGCCACATCCAATGTTCCTAAGATGTTGAGTAATGTGGTTTTTCCTGCCCCAGAAGGCCCGGTTATCGCTACGATTTCCTTGGTTTTAACTTGAAGATCAACTCCATTGAGAACAGCTAGTGATCCGTAGGTTTTGGATAGGTTTTTGGCTTCAATCATCGGTTAAAATTACAAATTTGTTCTGGTATTGTCTTCTTTCAATTTGAAAAATCAACTTTTTTGTTTAAGTTTGTTAGAAGATTGTTAAACAAAATGATAGAAAAGGCAACTTTAGCGAATGGATGTTTTTGGTGTACAGAGACCATTTTCAGCCGTGTGCGTGGTGTGCTTTCGGTCATGCCTGGCTATTCAGGTGGAACCATTAAAAACCCTTCATATCGAGAGGTTTGCAACGGGTCGACTGGTCATGCCGAGTGTGTTCAAATGGAGTATGATAATACTCAGATTGATTTTCAGACTCTGTTAGAAGTCTTTTTCGATACCCATGATCCCACTACGCTCAACAAACAAGGAGCTGATGTAGGTACGCAGTATCGCTCTGCAATTTTCTATCACGATGAACAACAGTTAGCTACTGCACAAGACATAATAGCATTAAAAGCTAATGGCTTTGATGATCCAATTGTTACTGAGCTTATTCCGTTTAATGTTTTTTATAAAGCAGAGGTGGAGCACCATGATTATTACAATCTCAATCCATCACAACCCTATTGTCGTGCGGTCATATCACCCAAGGTTAAAAAATTAATAACATCACATACACAATTGCTTAAAGAAGAATTATGACATTTGAATCTATCGACACATACGACATTAGCATTACCAACGCGATCAAATCGCACTATAAAGACATTATTCACAATATTGGAGAAAACCAAAATCGCGAGGGCTTGCTCGACACCCCAAAACGCGCTGCCAAAGCGATGCAGTTTCTGACCCAGGGATATGATATGGATCCTGCCGAAATCCTTCGTGGTGCCATGTTTGCAGAGTCTTATAACGAAATGGTACTGGTCAAAGATATTGAGCTTTACAGTTTGTGTGAGCATCATATGTTACCCTTTTTCGGAAAAGCGCATGTCGCTTATATTCCCAATGGACATATTGTCGGGTTGAGTAAAATTCCACGTGTAGTCGATGTGTTTTCACGACGACTTCAGGTGCAAGAACGCCTAACTGAACAAATTCTCGATTGTATCAACACTACCTTGGAGCCAAAAGGGGTTGCGGTTGTGATCGAGGCCTCTCATATGTGTATGATGATGCGGGGTGTGCAAAAACAAAACTCCCTGACCACAACTTCCGGATTTCGCGGTACGTTTGAGAAAATGGAAACGCGGAATGAGTTTTTAAAACTGATCGACTCTAAGCTTTCCTAACCCTTATTGTCAATGTATGGGTACCAAATCAATAGTTGAATTTGATTTGTAACAATACATTTCGTCCTTGTTCGTCTGCGTAATATCGCAATCTGTTCAAATAGTTTCTGTAAGACACATCGAACATATTGTCAATCGAAAGTGAAACACTGACTTTTGATGACATAAATGTATACGGCCCCCACAGAAGATCAGCCCCAATCAAATTATAGCTTGGTGGCGGGGTGCTAATGTCAATCGTTTTGGTGATGTATTGCCTATCTTCTACAATTTCGGTTTCGAAGTTGTGATCTGGATATTGGTCTTGACGAAACACATGTTTTGTGTTGAATGCAAAAGAAAATCTTTCCCAACGAGCAGGCGAAACAAGTATACTGTTGCGAAGACTGAGCGGAGGGATATTGACTAGAGGTTGACCTGTGTTTGTTTCCTTTGCGGAAATCCAAGAAGTGTTGTTTTTTAGGATTACACCCTTTTGAGGTGTATAAGACAAATCCACATCAACTCCTTTAAATGTTGCGTCAACAGCTCTAAACTCCCAAACTGGAAATGCTCCTCGAATCGTGAGTTCAACCCCTTCTGGTTCAATCACGATAAAATCATTGCTTACCGTGAGGTATGGGCTGATATTGAATTGAAAATCACCACTGGTTTTGGAATAATCCAAAACCAATTTATGATTGGTTTCTTTGTTGAGAAAAGTATTGCCATATTCGATGGTGGCCAGTGAGTGGTGTAAGCCATCACTAAACAATTCCGCAATATCGGGCGCCCTCTGGGACAAGCTGTAATTGAACCCAATATCTTGCGAATTGGGAAGATCATAACGCAAGCCTCCATGCAAGGAGAACGTATTGAAAAAGAGTCTTCTCCGAATCAATATTTGGTTATACAGTTCTTTGGTTACGTATTTCCTCAAGCGCTGTTCGTAGTTTTCAAGATTCCATCTTGAGAGCTTATAGTATTTTTGAACCTCATTGTTGATGTGCTCATAGCGCGCACCAAATCCAATCGTAAATCGATCGGGGTTTACAGTGGCAGTCAGAAAGCCACCGGTTTTAAATTTGATATAGTCTGGAATCAATCGCTTTACGCCTGTATCTGGATTAGTATAATTGTCTTGAACTTGGGCAAAGATCCCCGATTTGAATGCGGCAAGACCTTGAGTCCATTCATAGTGCGTTTGTGCACTGTGCGTATTCAAATACAAATCGATAGACGGTTTATTTTTGTTTTCACCCCGACGAACGTCAAATTCTTTTCGATTGTTTCTTTGCCAGCTGTATTGCAATCCCCATTTGTGATTAAACGAGGTCGTTTTGAGATATGAAAGGGTAGTGGTCAAGTGATTGTTGGTTTGCTTTGGCACATTGATATCGTGACTGAACGGAAGAATCACTCTTGGCGTATTCAATGATATGGATTGGTACAGATCGCGTACACTCCCGACATGAGAGCTGCGCAAAATCCCAACTTCATTGTTGAATACACTTGTATAGAGTTTCCATTCGCTTTTCGTGCTTTGCTTTCCAACGGTCAGCGAGAGATTGTTTTCTTTTAAAGCGGTATTGGTCAAAACATAATCCGGGGCTACGCTATCTCCATAATCTTTATAGGTGCCTTGGGCTTTGAGATAAACCCCGCTTTGATAAGATCTTATTAAAGAACTCAATAAGTTTATTCCTTTATTGTTGTGATTCGCTTGCATTATGGTTTTGCCATAGAGTGAGTCAATGGCCATGGGTGTCGTGGATTCCAAGATAACGAGTCCACCAGGGTTGTCCCCACTATATTGGAGTGTTGAAACCCCCTTTACGACTTGAAGGTTGTCAAAAGCGTTGATATCCACGTTCGGCGCATGGTCTTGACCCCACTGTTGATTTTCCAATACGGTTTGGTCATAGACAACCCCTACACGACTGCCAAACATGCCATGAATGATGGGCTTTGCGAGTCCGCTTCCTGTGGATAGAGTATTCACTCCACTAAATTGCGCAATGGCTTTTGCCAATCCACCCCCACTAAATCGCTCTTTTTGGATTTCGCTCAGCGCAACCACCTTTGCGGTAGGGGAGACAGTGTTTGTCTTTTCTTTTTGCAACACCACCTCATCGAGCATCTCGACATGGTGATCCATATAAAATGTTTGATAAGTTGATGACGAAAGATCAATGACCTCAATCCGCTTTTCACAATTTAGATGTGAAATGACTATGGTGAGTTTTCCTGCACAGAGTTTGTTGAGTACAAAAGAACCATCCTTCAAACTAACGGCATTTTGATTGGTTTCCCGAACTTGAATAACAGCAGCTTCGAGAGGAGCATTGTCATATATACCCAAAACCTTCCCTTCAAGAACGAGCTTGCAATCTTGAGAAAACAAAAAACAAGTAGCCAATAAGAACAAACTATTGGCTACTGTCTTCAATGGTTTAAAATAGGTGTTAATGAGCATATTCAATAGCGGTAAGCTACAAACTTGTCAACTTATGTGATTTAATCTTCAACTTCAACATGAACCTCAAATTCAGCGATGACATCATCTTCACCACCAAAATCATTACGAACTAAGCCTTCTTTAGTTTGAGGTTCGTGGATTAAATAGAGCTTAACATCGCCATACTCCTCAGCTTTCGTTGTCCAAGTAGTTTTTAGGTTGAGCTCAAAGTCGTTGGAGTCTTTGGTATCATCAGTCGCAGAAACAATTGTCACATTACTGAGACCAACCATTTCAAAAAAGACATGATGCACATCTTTTTCCTCAATGATTTCAGGTGTGATGTCTTCATCTTCTTCCTCATGATCCCCGTCGTGATCGTGATCGTCTGAAGCCTCATCATGCTCGCCTGTGTCATAAAATTTAGCTTCTACAGAGTACATTGAATCTGGAGACAACTCGATATGGCCTTCATGTGCATGCTCATCATCATCTGTATGTTCTTCAGCTTCGTGATCCAGTTCCCACTCCACTTCAAAAGTATCTGTGCTGTCTGCTGTGTTTGTAAACTGAAGAACAACTTTATTGATTTCATGCTCGTGAATTTCTTCAGGATCATCTTTTGTACATGAAACTATCAATAGGATTGAGGCAATAAAAAGGGCTTGTAATTTAATTTGTTTAAACATGATTTTAAATTTAGATTTTAATAAAAGGGTTAGCTTTCCAAAAAGGGAAAGCAGTATAACAGAATGGTTTATGCTGTAGGTGGACCCCTTAAGAATATAAAATGTAAATCGGAATTGTAGTAAAGAGCCTTATATGAACTGTAGGTAACTAGGGAGGAGGGGCTCAGCAATTTAACCTCTTGATTTTGAGCAATGAAAGTGTTGTTAAATACAAAATCATCAAGGTAACAATGGTCTTCTTTTTGATGAAAATGCACAACGGTTCCCTCACACTCCTCATGTTCATGATGAGATAGCTCATGCGCATAGACCGCCAATGTTGGCAGAAAAATGCTGAGTGTGAAAATAAGCCGTAAAAGCATGAAGTAATTATTTGTTTTTGTCGAATTTATGGATGGGCACACCCATACGAGACAACATTTTCTTTTCAAAGTTCCAAAAAAATTGGAACTCTCCAAATAAAAAACCACAAACCACCAGAATCACCTGGTAAATTGGAAAAATCAATAAGATACGGATCGGCCAGTATAGCCATAGATTGGTATTTTCTGGAGTAAGCCCTAGCCAATGGGTGAGAGGCTCGGCTAGCAGGGCTGATACACTGCCTGTAATGCCGAAGACAATGAAAATAATCAACAAATGAAAGTTGGAGCGAATGCCCCAACGTTGCTTTAAGTTTTTCATCAGGTTT
>Ga0181569_10004849_pt1 | contig 10321 bp, 8 predicted proteins | sample 101ome_19_FD_132452 | JGI IMG/M metagenome (GOLD analysis project Ga0181569, IMG submission 132452) | Coastal salt marsh microbial communities from the Groves Creek Marsh, Skidaway Island, Georgia - 101405AT metaG (megahit assembly) | ecosystem: Environmental > Aquatic > Marine > Intertidal zone... | reverse complement strand
GGACGACGACAATGCGTCGGACGTGTTTGAGTCCAACGATCGTGAGTAGTGTGTGATAACAAGCGTGTGTGCGTGGCATTAGTAATGAATCAAAACAACCTTGTCCAAAATGCCCTCCCGTCTGCACGAGGTGCTGGAGGCAGGACGTGTGCACCGAGAAGCAACCAAGCGGGGAGGAGGGTCAAACGCATACGGCACGCCAGAATACGAAGAAGAGCTCCGACGCGAGCAGGCCGAGCAGATCGAGCACCTACAAGAACTCCATCGGCGCAATGCGCGTGGAAACGAGGCACTGGTCGATCTCTTGAATCGCATGCGCATGGAAACCCTCAGTATCGCAGATCAAGGGCCCCGCGACTACATGACGGTGAATCTGCCACAACTCGCCTTTGTTCCGGACATGACGCCTGGACGCTACAAGTTAACACCAGAACTAGCCGAGGCATTGGCCAATTCGGCCTCTCACATCGTGAGTTACAAGCTCAACACGACCAATCCGAGCGATCCCTACCTGATGGTCAATGAGCGGATGGACCATGGTCAGTTCTCTCGCCCAAGTCCCGGACACGACTATGGCTGGGACGATGGCTTCACGCGACAGGGTCGTGGGGCGTCGGCGGACCGTCGTGAGGCCCCGCGGGCACTCTCGAGGGAGCCCTCGGACGACCTGTACGGCTGAGTCGTGTTGTGTATCAAACAAAACACTCGAGTTTTATTTTTGAACACGAAACAAGTGACCGTGCGTTTTAGCCACGCACGGCGGGTCGCCAGGTAGTTTTCGTTTGTTTGGCATCTCAATCTTTTGCATTCTGCGACAATACCTGCCCCCGCCCATCCGCAGTTGCCAGACGGCCGTCTCGTCGAGTTCGCCAATGCGCGCATCGACGTGACCCCGAGAGTGGCACTCGCGCTCGAGCGCGGACATGACCCCGTCCGCATCGGCCTTCAAGTCCAAAACCGCGGTGGCGCCGGCGGTGCCGGCGTAGGTAGACGAGGCGAGTCGGACGGCACAGGCGGCCATCTCGCGGACCGATTGTTTCATCCACGCGCCCGGTGGAGGCTTGGGCATGTCGTCCAGGGGATTTTCGATTAGCCCAGTCATCGCGATGCGAATGCCCGTCTCAGACGGCGGCGGTGGGCCGCTGGCGCCATTGGTTGCCGCCTTGCGATCGTGCTGGCACCATAGTTCCACCTTGAGGCACCGCGTGCAAAACCCGGGAAAGAGCGCAGACTCTTGCGCGTCGACGCGGCAGTGCCGTGGGCAGCACGGCGCTCCATCGCGTTCGACGAATGCAGCCCCGCACAATTCGATGCGAAACTCCAAGGTTCGAAAGGGAGTTGTGGAGGTCTTGCTGTGGAGCGAGCAGACGCAGGCCGAGGAGGCGGCGTGCAGTGGGCAGCGAATGAGGGTGTGTTCCTTGTCCCGATAGAATCGGGGATCGTCGTTGCGGTGAACGCTCGATCGGTCAAAGTAAAGCATGCGTGCTTGGCCTTGCGGCACGGCGGCAGTAGCGAGCACGTGGAGTCGGAACAAGTCTTGGGCCAATGTGGCCAAGTGCTCCGTCATCCACGTTGGAAGGAGGTGGTAGCCCTTGCCTGGCGCTGGCGTCGGGCCTTCTGTTCCTTTGGTGGCCTTGGGCACCGGCGGCGTCAAAAAGAGCGAGGTCAATGGATCGGGACGCAGCTGTCCAAGCCGGCCGCGTCCCGCGCCTTGAAACAGGCCCGGCAAGACTAGGCGCTGATCGTCGGGCAGGCGTGCTTCGAGAATGGTGCGCTTGGGAGCCGTCTTGGGCTGCTTGGGCTTCTGCTTCGGATCGGATGCCGGAATGAGGTAGACCACGGCACGGAGCTCATCGCGCTGCTGGCGCACGACGATGCTCGTGCCCTTTTCATCGAGTTCAATCGTCAGGTCGGAGAGTGCGCGTTCGTGCGGATCGAGCCGTCGTGCCATCTCGGCCGTGTCGCGAATGGCGACGCAGTTGAGGCGGCTGCGCGTATCCAGCTCCTCGGCGGCCTGCACGCTGATGGTCTCGTGCGTACGCAGCTGTAGACGCACTTTGGGGTACGCAAAGGTCGTATTGGGCTCGGGCAGATCGACCAGTAGCTTGCGGTAGCGTTCGGCCAAGGGGTTGCTCGCGGCGATTGGCCCACTCACGGGCGGGCACAGGAGCGTCCCAATCGAGTCGATGGCAAAGGGCTGCAAGAGGTTGGGACGCTTCAGCGTCTTGCTCAGGCACTCCAAGAGGGGCCGAAGCAATGAGAGGCGTTTGCGTGCCTCGTCGTGGCTGCACTCGCCCGTTGGTTCAATTCGGTCTCGGCGACGGGCAACGTGGGGAAAGGCGTCGCTCATTGACCAAAAAACAAGACGGTTGTAAACACGCACACACTCTCTCTCTTTCACAGTACAAGTATCCGGATACACACGCCGCAAGGGTAGTTGTAGTAGTGCCTTAGCGCGCTCAGCACTCGTGGTGCGAGGGGTTGTCAGTGGCATAGCAACGCTTCTCCCCTTTGAGTCAATGCCTCGTGCTCGTCAGCTTGTCGGTTGGCTGTCGTTTCGTAGCGCGATTGTCGAAGTTCATCAGAGCGTGGCGGACGACGCCTCGGTGGTCGCTCAGCCACGACAGAGAGCGTGATGTCGTTCATCCTCTTTGAGTGATTTCCCTGGCTGGACGGTTTCGGATTGTCGATGCGCGCATTCGCAAGCTTTTCGAGCACATCGTCGAGCTCGCTGTCCGGCGCAATCTCCAATGCCCCTTCGAGCGCAAACACACCACCCGGCTTGTAATAGGCACAGTGCTCCTCGGGAAGCAGGATTGGCAGCACGCGTACGGCGTTTTGAATTCCCACTTGGTTGACAAACTTGGTCAGGCTCATGGATCTCGGCAAAACGTGCACCATGGATTCGTCGTCCTCTGGGCGCAAACGAAACCCGACGTTTGTCGTTTTGAGGTGCCATCTTGAATGGTGATAGTGAATGGCATTCTTCTTGCGCTCGGCAAACTGCTGCACGTTGCCCAAGTTGTGGTCGCAGACGCGACAGTAGACCTTTGAACTCTTCTTGACCAGTGTTCCAAACGAAAAGCATTCACCCGCATTGTGGTGCGGTTTTACGAGCACGTCCGGATTGAACTTTGTGCATGGAATGGTCGTGGTGAGGTGAAAGGACACCCGTCCTTCGGGAGGCGTCTCAATTTCCACACAGGAAAGCGATGCGATCGCGGTGCCGCAGTTGCGGCAGCACGCCGCCGGGTAGGAGACCATGGTACCGGGTGTGTCGGGACAAGAATGGGGTAAACCCTCACACGTTTGTAAACACGTACACACACATGCCGCAAGGGTAGTAGTCCCTTGCCGAGTGTGGAGTACGCACGCAAGCGCTTGTTACAATCCAAAGGTCTTCCCAAAATGGAAGAGGATGGGTCTGCGTTCCCTTTGGAACTGCCACCGCTTGGCGAGCCCCGCCCGCCGCCAAAGTACCGAAGTCGGTTTCCGGTGGCCCTCAAACGCGCGGCCGAGGAAGTGGACAAAGCACAGTTGCGGTTTGCAGAAAACCCGCTGCAGTTTGAAGACGCGTTTGAGGATTCCAAGCAGCGGTTCATGGACGTTTACGAGGCCATGAGCGAGAAGAAGCAGCGAGCGCTCCAACACGCGGCCCTATATGTAAACATGAGGGATATCTGGGGCGACGAGGCCAGGTACCGGGCCTACAGATCCACACACTAAACGCGTTTCGTCCACTCTGGCAAAACGGCGGTGAAAAGCCCACTCGCGACATTCTCAAGTTTGTCGCAGAGGAGCCCGCACGATACGTGAGCATTGGAAAGCACCCGTCTCCAAAAGTGTGCGTTTCCGCCAAACGGTTTTTGACACGAGTAACAAACAGTAGTGCCTTGGCGCGCTCAGCGCCAGCTCTCGCTTGGGCGCGAGTTGTTCGGTGGCGGCTTGTCGCTGCGTGGCAGCAGCTTGGGCACGTCCCACTTTTTCCGGAGCTGATCGGCCACACTGAGTTCCAGGATTGGAAACTCCGCCTGCGTTGCAGACCACCACCGAGAGTCGTCACTCTTGCGCGCATACACGCGTTGTTCGACACCGTTTTCGTCATTGTAGATTTGGTAGGGCTCGGCCAGGTCGGGATCAATGGGGCGTATCGGCGAGACGTTGACCATCACGGTCACCATGTCCTTGGACTGGTTCGAGTCCATGATCATTCCCAGCGTCCATGCGCACACCAGAGTGCGTATCTTTTTATTCGGCGGTGGATCCTCGAGTACGTGCACGCCCCGCGAGAGCTGCGCGCTCGAAAACCGCACGAGCTTGTGCGTAAACTTGTCCCCGTCCTTCTGAACCTCGAGGCCCACGTACAGCACCGATCCCGGCAGCGTATTCTTGAAGCAACACCGGGTCTCCTCGCCGTGGTCCAATCGGCACGGCCCGTACACGGCCACATTGGCAATGGTGTAGTCTCGAAATTCGTGCTGCGGGTCTTCCGAGTCGACATTGTTGATGACGCCGTCGAGCCGGAATGGAAAGGTGTCGTAGGTGTACGCTTCGTCGCGCGGCTCGGCGAGCTCGGGGTTGAGGCTCTCAATCGTGCGCGTGTACGCGTACGAGTTGGTGCTGTGCCCCAATCGAGCGCCTGGTTGGTCCTCCTTGCGGTTGATGGTCGTGCGCTCCACGAATACAATGTCGCCCTCCTTGGGGGCCACGCGCAACCCCGCCGTGCCCGTCTGCGAGTAGACCTGGCGCACGTATGGGATCTGCGCATTGGTCTTCTTGTTGGCCTCGGACGATGTGGGAATCGGCCGGTGGCCCTCGGGAATGCCGTCCCCGGGGCTTAGGGGCAGCCGCGCATTGAGCGGCTTGCTCGGCACGCCAAAGGTGGGCGGGCCACTCGACGGGCCGAGGTAGCCCTGCAAAAACTCGTGCATTTGCCGCGTGCGCGTCGCCATGGGTGCTGCAAACCAACTTTTCCCTTTTAGAACAGACACGCCACACGCTGCCTTCTAGTCGGATCTCTTTACGGCGGTTATCCAGACCCCACACACACACGACACTCTTCACACGCATGCACACACACTCGTCTTAGCGGGGGAGACGATTCCCGCTTCGTGGCCACAGCCACGCGTGGTTACTGGTCCTCCGAATCCGAATTGACGTCGTCGTAGGCGTGGTACATGAGCGTCACCGACGTGCCGGGGTTGACCTCAATCTTCTTGTAGTCTTCCTGCCCACGCTTGCCGACCGTGATGGTGAGCGAACCACGGGTGTCGGGCCAGATGACGCGGCACGAGGAAATGTCGCAGTCGTTTGCAAAGGTCAGCCGGCCGCGATCTGTGTTGCGGTGGAAGACGTGCTTGTTGGCCGAGACCGATGCCTCGAGCTCCTTGAGCACCATTATGTCACCCTTGGTTGCGTCCTCGGCATCCTCGGAGCGGGTTGAGAGCGCCGTCGTTGTTTGGGCCGCCTCCGCCACCGCGAGGACCTCGTCCACGTCCTTGGACTTGGACATCTTGCGGCGCTTCTTGTTGCCATCTCCGCCTTCCTCTTCCTCTTGGCGCATCTTTTCGTCGCGCTGTGCCGACATGACCGTGAAGCCAAGCGCGGCCTTGCGCTTGGTTCCCGACTTGTCCCACTCCTTGCCGAGGATGCGGTGAAGAGCCTTCATGACGCCGACATAGTGTCGCGCACCTTCGGGCGACTTGTCGTCCTCGAGCTTGACCGCGTTGATCCACGGCGTGCCATTCCTTTCTTGGGCACGACCCTTGAGAAGCGGAACGAGCTTGGGCTTGTCACTGGCGAATTCGTTGACGCCGTCGGGGAACTCAGGCGTGCACTTGTGCACCCAGACTTTGCCAAAGGGCATGTCGCTCAACTTCTTGAGCCACCCCTCCTCGAGGGGCTCGTGGTCGTCGCCCGGCGGGGGTCCGATCTTGGACAGATTGAGCGAGCGAAGGTAGTCGAGGTTGAGCATCGCCCCGCCACGCGACTTGTGCAGCTTGGCGAGCGCCGGGAAGGACTCCTCGAGTTCATAATCGACGAGGAGCTTCTGGACGGCCACGACGTGGCTTGGCAAAAGCGGCCACGCACGGGTCGTGTCGTGCCAACCGACGATGCTGCGCTTGTCGGCATCGGGACGCTCGGCACGCAAGGCTTCGGCCTCTGCACTGGTAGTGTCGGGAGTGATCGAGCAAAAGATGACCGGCTGCGGCGCGTAAATGTACTCGTACTCGGTGCCCCTCACGTCGTCAATCACCTTTGGGTTTCCGGACTCGTCGAGCTCCTCGGTCGTGTGTGAGATGGTGAGACGTTCCGCAGTATTGTCGTAAAGGTCCTGGCTATCGTTAACATCCGGGTCCTTGGCAAACGCCATGCCGTCGCTGTCCACGACGGGGTAGACGGGAGCCGGATAGACCATGTAAATCTTGGACAGCGACTTGAACAGTGCGTCGCGCTGGCGATTCCAGGCGTTTTCGTCCTCAATCTTGCCCACCTGCATCGACTTGCCCGTCTTGTAGTCGTGCTCGATGCCGAGGACAAACATCTTGAAGGCTTCGGTCGAGGCCGTGCACAGTGCCTTGTGGCCCATGCACCGTGCGAGATAGTCTGCCTTGGTGTAGGTTGGCAGCGGGTTGACCACGAAATCGCCATTGGCCATCGTAGGGACCATGCTCGGGTTGACAGGATCCGTCCAGCAGGTGCCGTGGCGCTTGTTTTCGTCGAGCTCAAACTCCCAGTCGGTCGGCTCGTACGTGTCAGAGTCGTCCTTTTTGGTCCACGGCCATCCGTGAAACCCCTTGCCAATGTCCGGTCGTCCCTTGAAGGGTTTGCCGGCATTGATGAAAAAGTAGCTGCGAATCTTCTTGTCGCGAGTGGCGGTGGCTTGGTCGACGTGCTTCTGGTCGAGGGACGGGCGCTGATCGGACCCCAGTGGCTTCATCGAGATCATGTGGTCGATTGGAATGTTGAACAGGTCCTTGTTGTGCTGCATAAAGACGCTGCTTGGTTCCTCTGGCTTTGGACCAATCTGAAGGGCATCGTGGAGCTGCTTCATCCGTGCGGAACGTGCTTTGACGAGTCCCTTGGACTGTGCCGTCGCGGCCTTGGACCTGGCAGCAGAACCGCCCCCGATTGGCTTGGGTGGACGTCCAATCGCAGCAGCGCTCATTTGTGCAATGCGAGGGTTGGAGGCGACACTGAGTGGCACTGGGCTGAGTTTGCAAAATCGCCAGTCACTCTCCGCAAGGGTATTTGAGAGCCGGACACCGTGTTCAGAGTTCGAATCTCGTATTCTATAGGCTCAGTTACACAAAGGTGTGCCCGACACACACGCACACACACTCGCGCAGGCAAACACACGCGCAAACTAAACGTGCTCAATGATGCCCACCAGATTGGTGCCGGGCACAATGTACACGTGGGTCTTCGACGCGTCCGCGACGCGGTAAATGCGCATGCGCCGCACAGAATCCGGCAACTTGTGGTGGTGGTGCTGGTGGGTGGTTGGTCCGGCACCGGCTTGGACGTCCTCTTCGGGCTGGTCGTCCTCGTCACACTCGTCCTCGTCATCCTCCACCACGGCACGGCGCTTGCGCGGTGGCTTGGGTCGCTTTTGAATGGCCGACTTGGTCTTGGTCTTGGGATTGTCACGCGATTGCGCACGACGCTTGCGACGCAGCGCGCGTTCGTCTTCTTCTTCTTCGTCGTCGTCGTCGTCGTCCTCTTCCACCACCTCGATGCTCTCTTTGTCATTGTTTGCCTCGGTTTGCTCCTCGGTTTGCTCCTCGGTTGGATCGTCGGTTTGCTCCTCGGTTGGATCGTCGGCGAGCTCGCCGTCTAGCACGACCACCTCTTGCTCGCCCTCTTCCCCTTCGGCTTCGTCGTCGTCCTCTTGATCCATTTGTCCACTGTCAGCAGACGCGCTTCCCGAGAGCGTTCCCACGGCCCACTCGGCAGCCGACAGGCTTGCCTCGCACCGTTGGCGACACATGCGCATAGCCAAGCACCGGCGGTATTGTCCCGGCGTCCACTCGCGGTGACGGTCTTCCATGTACCACCACGGCTCGGAAACCGGCATGGTGTTTTCGGCACTCTCCTCCATGTATGCAAGGAGCGCAGTCGATCCTCGGCCCCTCGGAGACACAATCGTGCGATCTATGCATCGCATGACCTTGTCATGCACAGTGCACCACAACTTGAATTCGATGCCACCCATTGCGGGCCGATGACCCGGTTCGGGTTTGTCACTGACCTCATCCCCCGTGAAGAGCTGTATGGCAGGCAAGACGCCGGACTCGGATGGGCGAGCCATGCCATCGCGGAGCAAGGTCTCCGCCTTTTCGATGGCTTCGACGACACGCTTGGCAGCCGCCGACGTGACAATGGAAAAGTCTGCGACTGGCATCTTGAGCTCCTCGTCGGTCATCATGTCCAGCCGCTCCTCGAGGCAGTGCACAATGTTTGCAAGGAGATTTTGAAGCCACACATAGGTGTGAGCCATGACGTGGCACTTGGGTCCAAGAACAAACCGGCCGCGATAGGCATGCGGCATCTTGGGACAGATGTCTGGCACATCGGGCCGCTCCGCAATCTTTTGGTCGGTTTCGATGCGACGGATCATGCGCGTGTGGAGGGTTTTAAACTTGCACGTGAGCAAGAATGTCTCGTCGTCCTGCGGCGTGCGCTTGAAGACCACACTGTCGCCAACAATGTCGAGGGCAACCGATGGGCTTTTGAGCGGCTTGTTGGAGACGCACGCGTCGCAAGCAATGCTCGCTTCAAAGGGAATCCAGTCGATTTCGGTGACTTGCGTGCCTTGTTGCGTGGTGTGGGTGGATTCCTTTCGCACGCGTCCGCCCACCAGCTCTGGTGCCTCTGGTGGCGATTCGGCAGTTGTGCCGTATTGGCACGCAAGCGCGTCGATGGGTTGCATTGGCACTTCTTCCGCGTATCGCGAACGCTGCAAGATGCGTAAAAAGGATGGCGACCAGGCCGCGCTTGTCGACTGGTCACGAAGCACCATCACGCGCGTTCTCAACTTGGAAAACGCAGACGCGTAGCTTCGGTTGCAGGGATCGTCATAGGGAACGTCCACGTTGCGCAGGTTGAGCTCCATCACACGCAGCGCCCGACGCATTTCATCCACGGCTGCATCCTCGGGGGCATCCGCAAGCGCTTCGCTCTCCATTCGCGCGTTTGCGAGTGAGTATGAGCGCCAGCCAGGCCACTTGCCGCAAGGTTGCCACGCGTCTTCCCATTCCGCTAACTTTGCGTTTTGCGCGAGCGCGGCCTTCGGGGCGACTCGCATCGCGCTCACGATGGCACTCGTGGCGCACGACGGTCCCGCCCTCGTGCAGATCGCACCCGCCAAGGGCAAGCCCTACATTCTCTCGTTTGGCAAGACGCAATACCTGGTGCCGCACTCGGCCATCAAGCTCTTTCCGAAGAAGCACAATGAGGTGCCCGACGGCAAGGTTCTTGGATCGATTCTGGCCACCAAGGCACCGGAAAAGTGGTACGAGTATTGTAAGCCCGACACGCTCTGCCACGTCGAGGTTGACGGCATGAGCTGTGTCTACACGACGTTTCATGTTCCCGAGCACCCCGAGGAGTGCCGCTTCCTTCGCTTTATAAGCGGAACCATTGCGGACAAGAACTTTCCCCAGTTGGCAGCCGAGATTGACAAGAAGATCGAGAGGGGCGACATCACGCTCAGCAACGATCGTCAGCGTGCGCGACGCGAGGTCCTCAATTGGAAAAAGGAGATCAACTGCCCTCACAGGGCACAGATTAGCCCCGAGCTCAACAAGTGGACAGCACTCGACAAGGAGGAGAATGTCAAGTCGTGCAGGATTGAGCCCGAAGCAAAGAAGCGGCAGCTCAAGGCGAATGGCGGTGGCTCGGGTGCGCTGAATGGTGCCATTTCCAAGCACGGCCACGGAGTTCAAAAATCGTTGCGCTTCAATCTTCAGCCAGACGACGTGGTCGAGTGGGAGATGGCCTTTGCCATGGGACCAAAGGGTACCTACAATGTCCACGAGGTTGGCAACGTTCTGCGGATTGTGCAGTACAAGCACTCGGACGGAGTCGTCGAGGCCAGCGCCGTCGCCCCAGAGGTGGCAGAGTCGGCAGGGGCGCCCGCGGCAGAGCCGGTCGCCAATGGCCGCCACACCATGGAGGAGGACGAGGAGGACGAGGAAAACGACCTCTAGGCGTCGCGCTCCAGTGGGGAGGAGAATGGTTTCAATTCGGAAACGTCGACCCGTTTAGAGTATGTGTGTGTATTTGGCTTGAACGAGTGCGTGCGTGTGTGGATATGGTC